>Ga0180438_10012647_pt1 | contig 10016 bp, 8 predicted proteins | sample SS_ome_12_FD_132455 | JGI IMG/M metagenome (GOLD analysis project Ga0180438, IMG submission 132455) | Hypersaline lake sediment archaeal communities from the Salton Sea, California, USA - SS_3_D_2 metaG | ecosystem: Environmental > Aquatic > Non-marine Saline and Alkaline > Hypersaline >...
CGCCACGCGCTCGGGATAGACCGGGCGAGGCTTTATACCGAACTCAGGAACGAGCTCAGCGCCGGGCAGGAAGAGGAAATCTGGGCCCTCGTCCAGCGCCGTCTCAGCGGGGAGCCGACCGCCTATATTACCGGGCACAGGGAATTCTACGGCCTTGATTTCTATATTGACCGCCGTGTGCTCATTCCTCGCCCGGAGACAGAATTGCTAGTGGCCAGGGCAATCGAGCTGGTACAGACCAGTACCACGGCTATTATTGCCGATATCGGCACCGGCTGCGGCAACATTGCCATCAGCCTGGCGCTGAACCTGCCCCGCGTTAAAATATACGCCACTGATATGTCCGCGGACGCTCTGGAAGTGGCCCATATCAACTGCCAGAAACACGGCGTGGCTGGCCGCATAAGTTTATTGCACGGCGATATGCTGGTACCGCTGCCGGGGCCGGCTGACCTAATCGTGGCCAATCTGCCCTATGTCACCAGCCGGGAAATCGCAAAGTCAGGGCTATCCGATTTTGAGCCGCGGGTGGCGCTGGATGGTGGTGAGGATGGTCTTGACAGGATAAGGCGCCTGTGTCAGCAGGCCGCAGGCAAGCTGAAACCCGGGGGCGGTATACTGCTGGAAATAGGGCAGGGGCAGGGTTGGGTGGTGACCGACTGGCTGCAAAGGCACTTTCCGTCGGCTTCTCTGGAGATTATACCGGATTTACAGGGCATAGAACGGGTTATCAGCCTGCGCTTGACACCTGACCAGCCCGATGCTAAATTATTTGTTTGGACTCCGGCGGCAATTTTATAACAGAGAACAGATTGAGGTAAAGTGATCGTGAATATCATCGTCTGTGTCAAACAGGTGATAGACCCCGAGGCACCCCCCTCCAGTTTCAAGGTCGACGAAGCCGGCAAAAAGGTGGTGCCGCCGGCCGGAGTGCCCCCCGTAATCAGCCCCTTTGATGAGAACGCGGTGGAAGCAGCTTTGCGCATCAAGGATGCTCAGGGTGGCAAAATCACCGTCCTCAGCATGGGTATCAATCTGCTGCGTGAGGTGGTGAAGAAGCCGCTGTCCATGGGTGCCGATGAGCTTGTCCTGCTGGAAGACGAGGCTTTCACCGGTGGCGATAGCTGGTCGAACGCCCGTGCCTTGGCGGCGGCCATCAGGAGGATTGGTGAATATGACCTCATTCTCTGCGGCCGGCAGGCGGCCGACTGGGATGATGGGCAGGTGGGCTCGGGCATCGCCGAGATACTGGGATTGCCCGGCGTCACCCTGGCCCGGAAAATAGAGGTCAGCGATGACAGGGCGCGGGTGGAGCGGGTGACGGCCGACGGCTATGAAGTCATTGAAGTGGCGCTGCCAGCGCTGATTACGGTCAGCAACGAGCTTGGTGAAGCACGCTATCCGACCATAAAGGGTATTATGGCGGCCAAGAAGATAGAGCCGATTGTCTGGAAGCCGGCCGATATTGGCCTGGAGCCTGCCGAGATTGGGGTGGCGGGCCGCAAAATAAGCCTGGAGAGACTATACCAGCCGGTCCACGAGGGCAAGTGCGAATTCGTTGCAGGAGAGAGCCCGGAAGAAGCGGGTGCCAACCTGGCGCTTAAGCTGAGGGAGCAGAAGTTACTGTAAGGGATAATGACTGCCGTGATGTCTGGAGGTAGCTGAATATGGCGGAATACCGGGGCGTTATGGTTCACGCTGAGGTCGCGGAAGGGAAGCTGGCGGCCATTGCGGCCGAACTTCTGGGCTGCGGCCGGAAACTGGCCGATGACCTCGGTGACCAATTGAGCGCCGTCCTCGTTGGCAGCGGGGTAAGCGGGCTGGCACGGGAGGCTTTTGCCTGCGGTGCCGATAAAGTATACGCCGTTGATGATGCTTCGCTGGCGGATTACCAGACGGATGCCTGGGTTGCGGTGATGGAGAAAGCGGTCAATCAGGCGATGCCCCAGATTTTGCTTATGGGTCAGACGTCCATCGGGCGTGACCTGGCACCGAGACTGGCCTTTCGGCTGGGCACAGCGGCCACCATGGACTGCATCGACCTGGCCATTGACCCCGACTCAAAACGCCTGCAGCGGACCAAACCCGTTTACGGGGGCAATGCCCTGGCCGTTTTCACCAGCGAGCTTGACCCGCAGATAGCCACGGTGCGGACCAAGGCGATGACGCCGCTCGAACCGGACACGTCACGAAACGGAGAGGTGGTAACCATGGCCATAGACCTTGACCTCTCAGCGGTCAGGACCAGAGTCATAGAAAAGGTGAAACAGGAAGTCGAGGGCATAAGCTTGGAGGCGGCCAATGTAGTGATAAGCGGGGGCAGGGGCATCGGCAGCGCCGAAGGGTTCTGGCAGCTGGAAGAACTGGCGGATATGCTGAAAGGGGCGGTTGGTGCCAGCCGGCCTCCCTGCGATAACGGCTGGGTGCCCGATGTGGTCCAGATAGGGCTCACCGGCAAAATAGTGGCCCCTGACCTGTACCTTGCTGTGGCCCTGTCCGGTTCCAGCCAGCATATGGCGGGCTGTTCCGGCTGCAAGAACATCGTGGCCATCAACAAAGACCCGGAGGCCAATATCTTTCGGGTAGCGCGCTTCGGTGTCGTCGGCGACTGGAAGAAGGTGCTGCCGGCTTTCAAGGAAAAGGTCAGGGAATTGCTGGCGGAATAGCTGCCACGGGAAACCTGGTGTTGAATTTAAGATTGAATTTGTTGTATCATATAAATAGGCACACTCGATATTTCAGGATATAAAAGATTTCCAATAATTAGTGAGGTGGCAAGGCATGCAAAAATTGAGAATCATCTGCCTACTGATTGTAAGTCTGCTGGCGGTTTCTCCAGTGGGGGCGGTATTTGCCCAGGAAGAACCACAGTACGCTTTAAAGCTTACTCCTGCTGATGGTATATACAGCACCGTAATGGTAGCGGGCAGGGAGAAGGATATCAGGGTGGACCTGGAAAATATTGGCGATGAAGCCGTAACGAAGATAGCCATACAAGCGGAGCTGCCGGCGGGATGGACGGTCAAGTTTGACCCTCCTCGAATGGCCACACTGGCGGCTTTTGATAGCGAGCGCATTTACGCCAGCGTGCTGGTGCCCGAGGGTTTTGAGACCGGCGATTACTTTGTCACTCTCTGGGCCGAAAGCGACCAGGCTTCTACGGAGAAAGTCGAGATGAGGGTTACCGTCCGAAGGCCGGAGACGGGAGAGTCGATAGAAGTACGGGCTATCCATCCCACCGTCGATGCGGTGGCCGGCAACGATTTCGTTTATGAGATAGAGTTCAAGTACGTGGCGGACAATATCCTGGGCGACCCCAGGTCATTCGACATTATTCCCACTGCCCCTCAGGGGTGGAATGTCTATCTAACTCCGCAGTTTGAGAAAGAGAAGCGTATCTCTGCCATTGCCCTCAAACCGGGCAGCGTGGCCTTCTCCGATAAGACGAGGGTGGTTGCCCAGGCACCGTTCTGGCCCCTGCCCGAACCCGGTGAATACAAAATAACTCTGGATATAGTCTCCGGCGACCTGAAAGACGTCGTAGAGCTTACGGCCAGAATCACCGCTGCCTACAGTCTGATTCTGAGTCCGGCCGGGGAGCGCTATAACACCAATGCCAAAGCTGGTCGGGATAACTATTTCTCCCTTATGGTGGGCAACCTGGGCACAGCACCGATTGATAAAATCACATTCTCGCCCGATAGTCCGCAGGGGTGGTCCGTTAAGTTTTCGCCCGAGCAGGTGGACTCACTGGAGCCGTTTGCTACACAGACCATAGAGATGGATATCAGTCCTCCGCCGGAAACCATTGCTGGCGATTACATTATAAGCGTACGGGCTTCGGGAGTTCAGAAGACTTCGGAAAAAATTAACATCCGGGTTACCGTGGAGACGCCCACCGTCTGGGGATGGGTTGGCGTGGCCATAATCGCCATTGTCGTGGTCGGGCTGGTGGTTATCTTCATGCGCTTCAGCCGGCGGTAGTCTATGAGTGATACGTTAGCCATAGAGACACGCGAACTGACCAAACGCTACGATGGGGTAACGGTCGTTGACCACCTCAACCTTCAGGTAAGGGCGAATGAGGTGTTCGGGTTGCTCGGTCCGAACGGTGCCGGCAAGACAACGACCATCCTCATGATGCTGGGTTTGACCGAGCCGGCTTCAGGAGCAGTCAGCGTGCTGGGCTTTAACCCCACCCGCGAGCCACTACAGGTCAAGCGTCAGGTCGGCTATCTTCCGGAAAAGGTGGGCTTTTACGAAAATCTCACCGCGCGGGAAAATCTGCGGTTCATCGCTGACCTGAACGGTATCGGCTATGCCGAGGCCAGCCAGCGGGCGGATGAAGTGCTGGGAATGGTGGGGCTCATCGAAAGCGAGGTAATGGAAAAGGTAGGCTCTAATCGAAAAATAGAAAAAACGGTGGGCAAATTTTCCCGTGGCATGAAACAGAGGCTGGGCATTGCCGAAGTGTTAATCAAAAGGCCGAAGCTGGTCTTCCTGGATGAGCCAACTGCTGGCCTGGACCCGAAAGGTATCAACCAGCTCCTCGACCTCATATCCAACCTGCCCAAGATGGGGACCACCGTGGTGCTTTCTTCCCACCAGCTGTATCAGGTGCAGCGGGTGTGCCACAGCATCGGCATCCTGGCCAAGGGGAAGATGGTGATTCAAGGAGCCATCGATAAACTGGGCCGGGAGGCGCTGGCCGGAGGCCGGTTCCAACTTGAGGTGGAAACCGAGGCTCCGAGCGAGAAACTCATCGAGGTGATCCGGCGTATCAAAGGTGTGGGTAGCGTTGAGGTCAGGGAAAACGTGCTCGTCATCAGCACCGACTCCGATTTACGGCGGGAGGTATCCAAGGCCGTAGTTGAGAGTAATTTCCCGCTGGTCCAGATGAAGATACAGGAATTTTCCGTGGATGATATCTATATGAAATATTTCCGTGAGGAATAGAGCAGCAAAATGTTTGCCATTATTCGTAAAGAGTTAGCCGATTATGTTACCAGTATCCGTTTTGTCGCCTCCTTTATATTGGTGCTGCTGGTCAGCGCTGCCGGATTATGGGCCGCCCGTGAAGGCATCCGTGAAGCCAATCTTCCGGAGGGAATAGTCTTTCTCGGTCTGTTCACCACCTCGGGGACGGTAATGCCTTCCCTCACTTACCTTGTCTCGCTGCTCATTCCCATTATCGGCATCGCCCTTGGCTTTGATGCCATAAACAGCGAGCGGGTTGGCGGTACGCTCAGCCGGGTCCTGGCCCAGCCGGTTTTCCGGGACAGCGTCATCAACGGCAAATTTCTGGCCGGAGTGGTCACCCTTTCCATCATGGTGGGCACAATGCTGCTGCTGGTAGCCGGCTATGGTTTGAGCATGATAGGGGTGCCGCCCAGTGCGGAGGAAATCATCAGGCTTTTTTTCTATTTCTTCCTGACCATTGTCTACGGAGCATTCTGGCTGGGCCTGGCGATTCTCTTTTCCATTACTTTCCGGAGGGTGGCGGCCTCGCTGCTGTTCTCGCTGGCGCTCTGGCTGTTCTTCAGCATCTTTATCCTGCTCATTGCTCCGGGAATCGCCAATGTGATTGCCCCGGCCGCTGATGGCACGGAAGCGGAACTGATCCGTAACGCGGAATTGCAGCGGATGATAACACGGTTTTCCCCGAACATCCTTTTCCAGGAGGCGACCACTGTTCTGCTGGTACCACTGGTGCGCAGTCTGGGGATGGTGAGCTCAGCTCAGGCCTCCTACATGGTGCCCAATCCTCTGAGCCTGGGCCAGAGCATTCTTATCGTCTGGCCTCACATCGTCAGCCTGATCAGCCTCAGCGCGGTCTGCTTTGCCGTGAGCTACATACTGTTTATGCGGCAGGAGATAAGGGCCACGTAAACTAAGCTGTTTCACCCGAGTCATACCGCAACTCATTGGCTCCTAAAAGACCACCAAAAAGCCACAATTTTTTGCAGTACCCGTTTGGCCCATTTACTTTTACAAAATAAGGTGTTATATCAATCTGAATATTTATAATTCAGAGAGCACCTTAATTTGGCTGTGGTTTTCATGGGGTGGCAGGATGAAACAGTTGTCTCTGCTTATTCTGGTTTTTTCTATCCTCTTTGCGGTATTTTTTATAGCTCCCCCTTTACTGAGCAAACAGTTTGGTTCTTATCCTCTGATGAAAATAGGGGATGTCTTTGACCTGCTGACGCCCCTGGTGCTGATTCCGCTCTACTGGCTTCTGTACCGTCTCACTGAAGAGAAGAAGATTACCCTGTGTGAAATAGTCCTCTTTGTGTTTCTTGCAGCCCTCTGGGTGGAGGGGCAGGGGATGCACCTCGCGGCCAACTCAATAGGCCATCTGCTGGAAGACGTGAAGGGCAGCGATGCTTACCAGCTCACCTTCTTCTATGATGAAGTTTTAAGCCACTATTTATGGCATTTTGGAATCGTTGGCTTGTCCGCCCTTCTCCTCTGGCGAGGGTGGCATAATCCATTCCATGAAGGGCGCGCAAGGTTATGGCCGCTAATCACGGCGGGAATCATCTATGGGTTCACGTTTTTCGTGATAGTCATTGAGGCTGGCACTGCGCCACTGGGTATCCCCTTTGCCGTTCTGGCAACCGTCTCAGGCTGGATTCTGGGGTGGAAGCGGATGCGAGAGCAGCCTCTGCTCACCTTCTTCTTGCTCAGCTACTCAATCGCGACTGCCCTCTTCATCGGCTGGGCAATCTACTGGAGGGTACTGCCCGAGTTCAGCCAGGTGGGGATTATCGATTAAAAGGCGGAGCAACCAGTCTAGGCCTTATCCTCGGCTTTCTGGGCGATAATCCTCTGGCTGATTTGCGCCGGCACCTCTTCGTAGTGGCTGAATTCCATAGTATAGGTGCCCCTTCCCTGGGTCATGGACTTGAGGTCGATGGCGTAGCGCAGCACCTCGGCCAGCGGCACCTGGGCCTCGATTATGTTGATATCGCCAGAGGGGTTCATCCCCTGTATCCGGGCGCGCTTGGTGTTAAGGTCGCCGATGATATCGCCGGTGAGGTCGTTGGGAACGGTTATGCGGATATTCATGATGGGCTCGAGGAGAACCGGCTGGCCCTGGGAGAACCCTTTTTTCAGCGCCTGTGACCCGGCAATTTTGAAGCAGATTTCGGAAGAGTCCACCGGATGGAAGCTGCCATCGTACAGCGTGGCCCTGACATCCACCACCGGGAAATGCGCCAGCACGCCGTCCTGAATAGCCTCATGGAAGCCCTTCTCCACCGCCGGGATGTAGTTTTTGGGCACGGTACCGCCGACCACCCTCTCGGTGAACTCGTTGCCGGTGCCGCGGGGCAGGGGCTCCAGTTCCATGATGACATGGCCGTACTGACCGTGGCCTCCGGTCTGTTTTTTATGCTTGTATTCGGCGTTGGGGACGGATACGGTTATGGTCTCCTTGTAAGGCACCCTGGGCGTATCTAAGTTCACGCTGACGCCGAACTTGCGCTGCATCTTTTCCGCCGCTACTTCCAGCTGGGTATCCCCCATGCCGGAAAGCAGGGTCTCACCGGTATCGGGTTCCCGGCGTACGCGGAGGGTAAGGTCTTCCTCAGTGATGCGGGATAACGCGGCCCCCAGTTTATCGAGGTCGGCCTTGGTCTTCGGGGAAACTGCCTCATCAAAAAAAGGCACCGGGAAAGCAATGGGGGCCAGCTTTATGTGCTTGTTCTGGATGGAAAGGGTATCACCGGTATTGGTCACATTCAGCTTGGCCACCGCCCCGATATCCCCGGCGCCCACCTTGGCCACCGGTTCTTGGTTCTTGCCCCGCAGCATGAACAGTTGCCCGATGCGCTCGGTGCTGCCTCTGGCGACGTTCCAGACCTGCGAGTTGCTTTCGATGGCGCCGCTGTACACCCGGAAGTAGGTGAGCTTGCCGACGTATGGGTCGGCGGTGGTCTTGAACACAAGCGCGGCCAGAGGCCCATCCGCTTGAGGTGCAAATTTTTCTTCCCCTGAATCGGTTACCGCCACCACCTCGCGCTCCGCGGGGGATGGCAGATAGTCGACCATCGCCTCCAGCAGCCTGTCAATGCCCACGTTCTGCAGCGCTGAGCCGGCCAGGATGGGGAAAATGCTGCCGCTGGCGGCGGCTTTCCTCATTCCGTTTATCAGTTCCTCCGGAGTTAGCTCCTCGCCACCCAGATATTTCTCGATGAGGGCGTCTTCCGTTTCCGCCGCCGCCTCGATGAGCTTCTCACGGAAGGCGTTTGCCTGACCTTCCAGCGAGGACGGAATCTCACCTTCTTGAGATGGCGAGCCGGTGTAAGCTTTCATGGTCATCAGGTCGATGATGCCCTGAAAGTCGTTCTGGGCGCCGATGGGTATCTGTATTGGCAGGCACTTGGGGCCGAGCCTGGCCTGGATATCATTCACCGTCTTGAAAAAGTCAGCATTCTCACGGTCCATCTTGTTCACGAAAATGAGGCGGGGCAGGTTCGCTTCCTCACAGTACCCCCAGGCCTGCTCGGTGCCTACTTCTACGCCCGAGGCAGCACAGATAACGATGACTGCGCCTTCGCTGACCCGGAGCCCTGCCTTCACCTCGCCGACAAAGTCACTGTAGCCCGGGGTGTCAATGAGATTGACTTTGGTCTCCCGCCACAGGCAGGGGAGCAAGCTCAGGTTGATGCTTATTTTGCGCTTTATTTCATCAGGGTCATAATCCGAGGTACTTGACCCGTCATCTACTTTGCCCAGTCGGTTGATTGCCTTGGCGGTGAAGAGCGTCGCTTCCGCAGCGGAAGTTTTGCCCGCACCCGCGTGCGACAGCAAAACAGTGTTTCTGATGTTTTCCAGACCAAACTGCTGCATGGAATCACCTGTCCTCCCAAAAAACGTTCGTAACTATTATACCTGTTGTGGTGTGCTGACGACAAGTTAGCCGCCGGTTAACGGGCGCGCCGCCGGAAAAGCCAGGAAATCATCCATAAAAACCAGATGATGCCAAAAAACGGGATGGGGAATATGATGCCGCCGCCACCGCCGCCGGTTATGATGGTGGCTGGGGCCACGGTTGGCTCGGCGCGGGTAACCCTTTCCTCCTGAATTTCGTAAGCATAGAGCTCTTCGTTGATAAACTCTTTGGCCACCCAGCCCAGCGGGTTTTTGCTGCCGGTGGCTTCCGCCCAGACCCATCCCTCTTCGCCGTTCATTTTGAAGATGCTGCCCTTCCTGTATTCGGGAAAGTATACCATGGCCGCAGTATGGCCGGGGGCAACGGCAATTGCCGAGCGGTAACCGGCAGCTTTATACATCACGGCCAGCAATACGGCGCTGTCCTCGCAGTCACCGTAAGCAAAGCCGTTTTTTAAAATTGCATCAGCAAGCTCGTCGGCGTTCTGGGCAAACTCGTCATACTGAAACTGGTCCTTATCCGGGGTGTACCGGACGCGGTCGCGCACGTAGTAGAATATCTTTTCCGCCCTCTGTATCCGGTCGGGGTACTGGCCTGCCATCTGTTCCCCTAGGCGGCAGGCGGTGTTAGCTTCTTCTCCCAGACTTTCAAAGGCAATGACCGGCCGGAACCCGACATCGCTTACCTGATAAAAACCGTCAGCGCCGACGGCTCTGGTGCGGCTTATGTCCCAGTCATCGAAGACGTCATTGCCCACGGTCCGGAATCCCGCGGAGCTGGTTGCCCAGGCATAGCTGCTGGCAAACAGCCCCGAACCGAGCACCATAACCAGAATGAACAGCAATTTCAGTCTTTTCATAGCGGTATCGTCAGGGCGGCATGGAGTATCAGTCCAAAGAAGACCAGATAGCCGAAAACGTTTATGCCCACGGCCACGGGCTCCTTTTCAATTCCGGAGAAGGGGATTTTCGGGGTCAGCCAGTCCACCAGATAGAAAAGGCCAACGCCGACGAGCAGGCTCACCACGAAGCTCAGTGCCAGAAGCCCCAGCCTCCTGAAGTCGAAGAAATAGGTGAAGAGCGGGCCACCGATTACCGTAGGTGCCGTCAGCGCCCCG
>Ga0180438_10012648_pt1 | contig 10015 bp, 9 predicted proteins | sample SS_ome_12_FD_132455 | JGI IMG/M metagenome (GOLD analysis project Ga0180438, IMG submission 132455) | Hypersaline lake sediment archaeal communities from the Salton Sea, California, USA - SS_3_D_2 metaG | ecosystem: Environmental > Aquatic > Non-marine Saline and Alkaline > Hypersaline >...
AGCACGAGTATCGCCATCTTTGTAACTTGCTGCCAAATTTGTGATATTACCAGCAGGATCTTTTCTAGCTTCAAACCTTGGTTTTAAGTTCGGTTCTTGGCGAGCCTCATGTGATAAACAACTTGCAATCCAGCTTTGTGGCAGATCTTTAGAGAATAAACCTTTGTTATGTTTCACAAAAAGACTTAAAAATTCGCCAACTTTACTTGGTAAAACTCTACTTTCAGTAATTGCAACTTTATCATCTTCAGGTTTAAAGCTATCCAGCATTGATGGTATTTTTTTCAAAGTTATAGGTTCTATATCTTTACTTTTATGGCTAAACGTTTTAGATAATTTATTGTAGGTATAATTTTGTATTTCAAAATCATCTTGTGCTAAATGTTTAGGCATAATAATTAGCCCCTCTATAATTTAATTCCACGATTTATATTGTTTGGTTTTTGTATATTGCTCTTCTAATGCATATGGTTTTAAGCCCATGTCTCCTAAATGATCCATATGTTGACGTTCTACTTGCTTAAAAACTGTCTGGAAGTATACCTTGATTGGTTTAAAACTAACACTTAACATATCTGCTAGATGCTGGCTTTCGCTATTAAGCCATTGCAGCCCACCAGCTTTTTCTTTTTGTTTTGAGAATGCTACGAATCCATCTTTAAGAACTTTGCTAAAATTTTCTGGTATACAATTTGAGTTGAGCATAATATAGTAATCTACAACTATGTCAATAGCATCTTTCATTTGCTTTGAATTTGGTGCATGGGATGACATAAAATCACTATCAATCATATAACTCAAATGACTAACTGTTTCTCGCAAAGCTGCGAACAAATTTATTATTGAATCAGTTTTATTAATTGAAAAATACTTTTTTTGAATATTCTTTTTATTTGCCAACAAATAAACTTCAGAAACTTTATATCCAGGTTCTGCTTGCTGAGAAAAGGTTGCGACTTGTCTTAACCCACCACAAGGAGATGGAGCTAACCAAATTTTTAAACCTTTATAAGATTTTTCTGTTAAAATTGCCTTACTTTCAATTAACTGCATATAAGGCTTGGATAATTCAACATTTGCCCCTGTATTAGTAGCTTTCTCCTCTAAATATATTCGATTCTTATCGCAATATTTATATTGTAAAAATTTTTCAATATAATGACCTATAGCACTTGCTTCTGAAGATGCAAAAATTGGCCCAGCTGTAACACCATGACCTCCCAATCCCGAAACAACAATTGGAATCTTGCTAACTATTGTTTCTGCTTCTTTCTGTCCTAACTTATTTGTAAGATCAACTTTAAGCTTATGCAATAAAAACATTGCTTCTTCCACTTGAGTAAGATCATTATTACCTGGGAAAAATATTACATGCGGAATATTCTGCTGCAAATATTTTGAATTATCAGAAATTACTTCTTCTTTAGCTCTATATACAACTTTACCATCTTTTACTTCACGCTGAGTGCGCTTTAAAGTTACTGGTGTTGTTAAGTAATCCATTAAAACCATTGCATCTTGACTTATTTTTGTTTCAATAGATGTATCAAGTTTTGCTTTACTTAGTTTATTGATAAGCAAATCTATATATGTATATGCTTCATGATTTTGAGCATTATAAAATCTAGGGTGTTTTTCAAAAAAATTGATTCTACTGTTTGACATTTTGCACCTTTGTAATTTGATAGCAACTGCTGCAAGATTATAATAGAATTTTCATCATTATCATCCCTAATTTATAGGGTATATAAAAGAAATTGTTGGATTTGCTATGCGCTGTGGCATAGCACAACATTTCCCTAGAGCATAAAAAATTTAAAAACTGCTAGATTTTGTCTAAATAAAACATCATAATTCAGCCGTCGTATAATAATTAAAAAGGAATATACAATGTTACCTAGAGAAAATAATAATGAAAATAATAAAAAACTAAAATACAGTCTAGCTGCAACTGCAGGATTTGTATCAATGTCTGCTTGCTTTGCATTGGCTTCAAGTATGACATACAAAATCAACAATTTTAGGCCTGAAGATGCTGACAAAAATGCTGGTGATTATTATATGGAAACTGCACACTATTTATTTTGTGCTCAATTTGTCTTAACAACAATAGGCGCAACAGCTTGCTTAGCAAAAGCAGCCTATCATGGTAAAAATGCACTAGCAGGTTGTGTTGGTACATTGTTCCATAAAAATAGCAGCAACCCTGATGCAAGCAATCCAGAACAAGATTCGCACTACGTACCCATAGATGATCAAGAAAAAAATCTTGAAAATGAGGCAACTAAGGGCCTTAGGTTGCAGTAAGGTTAAGACACAATTAAGATAGGTCCCCGCCTTCGCGGGGATGACTTTTGAAATTTCCGGGGATGACTTTTGAAATTTCCGAGGATGACTTTTGATATTTAATAATCTGTCAAACAAATGCTTTCATCAAAAAATGGAAAATAATATGGCCAGCTATATTTTAATGCAACCAGTGCTATAAAATAATTTATTAAAATATCGCCAGACTCTGAATTTGTCATTATTACTGCACCTTTACCCAGCTTAGGAAACATAATTGCAAAACTTTGATAACCCAAAGTGTGGCCAGTTTTTGCAAAATTTAAACTATTATCATGGCCACTAATCACAGCCCCTAAGCCAAATGATGTTTTTTCATTTCTTGTTAACATTTCTGCTGCTAATTGATTTGACAAAAAATGAGGCTCTTTACCTAAAAATGAATTTGTTAAATTAAGCATAAAAGTTGCAATATCAATTGGCGTTGACCACATTCCACATGCTGCTAAACCTGCGTAATTGTGCCAGCCATCAATCACTTGATTATCTTTATTTAGATAACCCGGTATAACTTTTACTGCAAGCTCATCACTCAGTGGAAATTCGTATATGCTATTTTGCATTTTTAACTCTCGCAAGATTTTATTTTGATAATCTTGAAATGATTCAGAGCTTAAATCTTCAATAACTTTTTGTAATACTTGAAAGCCACCATTTGAATATGAATATTTGCTACCAGGCTCATACAATACCTCTACTGGCACATTATTTGCGGGTTTTTTACCCTGTAACAATTCTAATAAGTTCGGCAATTTTTCATTTTGTTTATAACCTTCAAAATTTGAAATTGACAGACCTGATGTCATATTTAAAAGATGTTTAACTAAAACTGGATTTTTTTTGGTGAATTTGTTTTCAGGTATTTGCCAGTCCTTTATATATTTATTTGCAGGATCATCGAGATTTAACAAACCATTTTCAACTAATTTTAAAACGCCTATAGATGATAACATTTTACTAATGGAGGCACTTTGAAATAAAGATGTTAAACTTATTGAAATATTATCATCAACAGATAAAATATTTTGGTACTCAACCGCAAAGTTATTTATGACAGCATAACTTATAACAGGTATATGATATGCTTGCATTGCTGCAATTAACTGGCTTTCAAAAAATGCCCTTACAGATATATCCATATACCCGTTTCCTTTTTATTTACTTATTTAAGACGACTGAAGGCTCAAATGAATAGTTTTCTATAATTTTTAACAAATTTTTAGGTATACCCTTTTCAGTTGCAGTGTCAATCTCAGACTCTAAATTTTTAGAAAATGCTTTATATACCGCATGCTGCTGAATTTCTTTAATTAATTCGGTATTATTTTTATAGGCTATTTCATACAACTTAACTAAAGCTATGAAAAAATCTTTGCTATCATCATAGTTATCCATTAAGTATTTGTAAACTTGGTTTGGCTTTTCAATTTTAGTATTATATTGTAATAATAAAGCTGCATTTTTTATACTTAATCTTTTAACTCTACTTTTATCTAAAGCCAACTGTAGCTCAAGTGGATATTTAATCCAACGCATAAAAGCAGTATCAGCGCCGCTTTCTAATAATATTTTTGTGAAAAATGTTTCATCAGGGTACAATTCTAATGCAGCATTAAGGGGGCTAGATCCACCATAGTCAGCTATATTTACATCTGCTTTTTTTTCAATTAAGCTTTTGAATTTATCTCTATTATTATTTTTAATGGACAGCATAAGCCTTGTATCGCCCTTGCTATCCATTATTTCATCAACATCAAAGCTTGCAGCTTTTTTTCTGAAAAATGTATTTTTAATACATGAGAACATTTACTGGCACCAAATATAAACTAAATTTGGTAAATATTGCCATTTTCAACCAGTAAAAGCAATTAACTTAACTCACTTTAAGAGGGCGGCCCCGCAAATGCTGCTGATAAACCAGCGTTCATATTAATTTCATATGTCTCTAGTTCAAAATCACCTTTATGCGTCTCCTCTATAATTTCTTGAATTGTTTTTTGCTTTTTACTCTCATAAATTGAATACAAATCACCAAAATCACCGCGTACACCTCCTCTATACCAGATAGAAGGCGAAAATAATATTGCTGAAATACTCATACTCTCGTCTTTAACTTTAAATTTTTCCCAAAGTACCTTTTTATGGGTTTCAAAAAGAAGAGTACGTAAACTTAAATTAAAGCTCCTAACGTATTCATCACTATATATTTGATGCTTCGATTCAAGCTGTTCTTTACCGGCTTCACTGACAATCAACTGTATATAACGATTTTTTAAAATTTCAAATAACTCATATAATCTAACATCTTGAAACAAGGTCAATCTTTTAGCTCGCTCTGCATTTGCAAGAGGGCTATTGTTAATTAGATCATACACTTCAACAACCTTACTGGTATCGCTAAGATCATTAGTCTTTTGCAAAATATCTTTTAAAATCATTAGCTTACGCACATTAGGAATGTCTTTAGCTTCTAAAATCCCCCTGACATTTAACTCCTTTATATTTCTGGTAACCAAATCTCGTTGTTGCATAACCCACCTCTCTTTATCTAACGGCTCCCTCCTAAATTAATATATCTATGTATATATATTATTCATATTACGCTTTAATTATTAACAACTTATTAAGTCTAGGTCTGTTTTAAGTCAGGTGTAAGCATTAAGAAGAGAGGCTTACTTTAATATATTGATTATAAATACATATTTATGCATTATGCGCTGCAGAAATCTAAAGCTACGCAGAATCTACGTATATTGTTAATTCATAAAATTAATATAAAATGACCAGCCTTAAATTCAAGGAACAACCATGCCAATACTAAATCAAATAAAAAATGATATATTAAGCTTAAAAGTTGTAATTAACTCACTTTCTGGGAAGTACGCTAAAGTAATCGCAGATGAGAGACAATTAAAAGGCCAAGAAATAGAAAATAAGCTACAGCAAGCAAGACCTAAGCAAACAGGCTGAATTAAAAAAACTTAATTTATTACTTGAATCTAAAATTATTCCTAAAGAGTATTTTTCTTGCGTAACTGGAGAAAAGTACTACCCATCAGAAGAAGAATTAAAACTACAAGCCAAAGATCTGCCAGACGCAAAGCATACTTTTTTTTGCGGAAAAAAATCACGAAAAACTACAGACAACGAACTTTCACTATTTATAGTTGGTAATGACAAACTTAAATCAATGTCGAGTTTTTTTATTGAGCATAAAAAAGATAAAAACTATCCAAGCGGTGGCTTTGCGGGTCGAATCAAAAAAGGGTTCGCTGAGCAAAAAGATGAAACTCCAAAATATGCGATTAAAATCTTTCGCAAAGATAAATTTGGTGGAAACACTATACACGAACTAAGGTTAGCAATGCGTGCTGCTTACTACTATAAAAAACTTGGACGTGAAGGATATTCATTCCGCAAAAACTTCAAACAGTACTTAGTTACCAACTGGTTACAAGGCGCTACATTAGATCGTGCAGATCAAACTGCAGTACAGTCTATGCCTATACCAAGGCGAATTGTAATGGCTATATCTTTACTTCGCGAGTTAAATATTTTGCATAATCTGGGATTTGTGCATAATGATATAAAACCATCAAACGTAATAGTTAACTATGGAAATTTAAATTTTGTTGATCTAGACTCAGTAAGGCCAGTTAATGAAGTACCACATTCTGGTGGCACACCAATGTTCAGCACGCAATTTTTACCTAGCGCACAAATGGCTTTTGATGCTGCATATAATCCTTCTGGTTTGTTTATGAAATTTGATAGCAAAACCGATCTTTATGCAATGGGTTTGACATTATCAATGTTATTTAGTGAAATATATAAACTTAAAAGTGTAGTCAACAAAATAAATGTTAATGGCGGCCACATAGATACTTTTAACTACGAAACATTTCAACTATGGCACGGTGAAGACTATGAAAAACATAGCGAACTACAAAAAATAATTAAACAAATGGTATTTCTAGAAAAAGATAAAATACAAACTGTTGATGAGTTTATCGCAGCACTAGAAAAAGTTTTAACGACCTACCCTGATTATAAAAAATACCTAGATGAAGATACACTTAAACAAACACAAAAAGAAATTATCCCAAAAGAAGGCATAAAAGCTTTTGATGAAATTGAAATGGAATTACATGGATTTAACTTAAGAGCCAATGCCGTCTGCGGAAAGCCATTTAAATAAATAACATTTAATGCTCTACATTTAAGCATAGATCCCAGCCTTCGCTGGGATGACATATTGCTTAGCAAGATTTATATAATATTTATTTTCGCTGGAAATAACTTTTTATTTAATTTAAAATCAGCGCAAACGCTATCGATAAAATCAATAAAGACCCATGATAGACAATTATAAATACAATATGTGGAGCAAAAATGACCGAAGTTGTTAAGCCAAATGTTGCAAATAACAGGATTGGCAAAGAAGCCTACAATAAAGATTACATAGAACTACAACTATTTTTAGAAAATTGGGATTCAAATTATAAAAAAGAAATTTCAAAAATTGATATTTTTAATACAAACGTAACCAAAAATTTTTCAGCAAATCAAAAAGAATTTTTTGCTAGAACTTTCTATCATATAAGAGGACACTTTTATAAGTTCCTATGGTTACTAGGTAACCAAGCTCCTAATGATAAAGCAAAACAGCAAATAATTTACAACATCGAAGAAGAATTCGGTGGCAATAACCCCTCGCATGAAGAACTTTATTTCAGATTTGCAGATTCTCTAGGATTAGATATCCGTGATGAATTTATAACCGATGAGCATCATCTACCATTTATCAAAAAGTTTAATACTGAACACCTAAAATGGCTAGACAACCACGATTGGATTTCAAAATGGTCCGCTTTTTCAGCTTATGAGCGCTTAGATAATATTGATTATGCAAACCTATTAAACTTAGCTAAAAGTTTAGGCGCAAAAGAAAATGGTTTAGTCTTTTTTATTATCCACAATAAAGCCGATCATTTTGATAGAACATACCATGGATTAGAAGATGCCTGGAACTTATCTAAAGAAAATGTAAAGCAAGCGTTTCAATTTATAGGCGAACACCAAATTAATATGTGGAAATTACTATCAGAGGCTACTTCCGAGAAATGAGTTTTCTCAAAAAGATATATAATAATACAAAATCATATATAGATAAAAAAACCAAAGAAACTGGTAATCAATATAAAGCATATGGGATTTTTGGAATAATAAATTTTCCGCTTTATTATCTAACCTGGTTATATTTATCGCCGCAATATTATGAAAGTTTATTTTTAAGGGTAACATGTACCTTGCTTTGCTTTTTACTAGCATTGCATGAATACTGGCCTAAAAAGTTAAAAAAGTTTTTGCCTATTTACTGGTATTTTACTTTGCTTTTTACTCTACCCTACTTTTTTACCTACATGCTCATAATGAATCATGGTGCTGCAATGTGGGTGACAAATACCATTGTAATTGTTTTCTTTGTATTATTATTAGTAGACTGGTTGAGTGCAATTATCCTTTTGGTTTCAGGATCCGCTCTAGGTTTGCTAGCAGCAACCTCCATTACCAAAGTACAATTCCTAACAACTTTTGATTACACAGGGTTTTTGATCACTTACTGTGTAGCAATTGTAATAGGAGTGATATTCGCCCATAACAAACAAGTTACTGAGCAAATTCTTAGACGTTCAATAAAAGCTGAGGCGAATAGCAGAGCAAAATCTGAATTTATTGCAAATATGAGCCACGACCTTCGGACTCCAATTTCTGGCATTATTGGCATGGTTCAAGATCTCATCAACACTGCTGATGCAACAGATAAAAAATTAAAACTGCAAGATTCACTAAATAGAGATGAGCTTTTAAATACATTAACTGACCTAAAAGATACACTAGACCAAAATGGTCATTTCTTAATGGCAGCTACAGATGAATTATTGCAATTGTGTAATGAAATTTTAGAAGCTGTGAAACTTGAATCTGGTGCTGCTAAAGAACGTTTTGAAGATTTTGGATTGCATGAACTAATTAAACATAATATTGAATTACTGCAACCTGTCGCTAATCACAAAAAATTAAAGCTGTCTTATAAAATAGATCCAAATGTACCAAAGTATCTATATGGTCTTTGTATCTACTTAGATCGTATATTATTAAACATTATCAGTAATGCTTTAAAATTTACTAACGACGGCTATGTAAATATTAAAATTCATACTTTTGAAACTAAATACAGTGTCGGTGATAGCCTTACTTTAAAAATTGATGTTGAAGACAGTGGAATAGGCATACCTAAAGATAAATTTGATACTATTTTTAACTTATTTACAAGATTATCACCTACATACGAAGGCCTATACAAAGGTGCAGGATTAGGTCTTTATTCCGTAAAACAATATATAGATGTAATGGGCGGAAAGATTAATCTAAATAGCCGCATAGGACAAGGCACATGTTTTTCCCTTGAATTACCTTTTAAGGTTTCTGACCATGCAGATAGAACTAAGTTTTCTATTAGAAAAGCAAAACAAATAAAAGATGCTGAAAACGACTCAGCAACAATGAAAACTAGCCTAGACAAACAATGCTCTGATGCATTTGTTCTTATAGTTGAAGATCATGCGTTAGCATCTGTTGCAGTACAACTAACCTTAAAGACTTTTAATTGCGCTATTAATGTTGCAGAACGCGGTGAGCAAGCAGTAACAATGGCACTTGAAAATAATTATGATTTAATACTTATGGATATTGGCTTACCTGATATAAGCGGCATTGAAGCTACCAGAAAAATAAGACAATTACCCAATATCGAAAGAGCTAGTGTTCCAATCGTGGCGCTAACAGGTCATGCTGGTGACAATAAAACTTATCAAGAATCAATCGATGCTGGAATGCAGGAGGTTTTAAATAAACCTGCACAACCGCATGAATTGGAAGCAATACTTGAAGATTATGTATTCAAACCAAAAGAATCAAACACTTTAAATGAAGCAACTACTAAAATTAACCAAAAAGATAATACCCCAGGAACAATTATTGACTGGGAGTCATGCCTTAAAATGTATAATGGTGATTCAAACTTTGTTAATGACTTATTATCTATTCTTGCGGTTAACTTAAAGACTACAAGAACCATTTTAGAACAGTCTTACATAAAACAAGATATTAATGCTTTAAAATCAGAAGTACATCGTACACTTGGCAGCATATGCTATCTTAAAGTTCCACACCTAGAATTTAGCCTAAAAACTTTTCAAGATATTTTAAAACAAAAGCCTATAGATTTTCAAAATATTGAAGCAAGCTATGAGACATTGAAAAACTCGATGTCAAATTTTTTAGGGGCTTGGAAAAATACTAACAGCTCACCAAATATGGAGTAATACCAATCTTGTTAAGTAACTTTATTATAAACTTAATATTATGAATTCTGTCATTCCAGCCCCCGAGTGCTTTAGTCGGGGGCTGAGATGACTTACATGTTTTTATAATATTACTTAACAAGATTGGTATAAGCTGCTATGAGCTAATACAGCTTATTAGTTTTGCTCTAGGTGCGGTGTTACGCCTAGGGTTGCAGGTGAATCTTTATATTGTTTGTCTATTACGTTAGCAACACAAGTATCTGACCAAACATTAAGTGCAGTTTCAAGCATATCTATCA
>Ga0180438_10012649_pt1 | contig 10015 bp, 15 predicted proteins | sample SS_ome_12_FD_132455 | JGI IMG/M metagenome (GOLD analysis project Ga0180438, IMG submission 132455) | Hypersaline lake sediment archaeal communities from the Salton Sea, California, USA - SS_3_D_2 metaG | ecosystem: Environmental > Aquatic > Non-marine Saline and Alkaline > Hypersaline >...
CAAAAGAGCGTGTTGATCTGCTTATCAGCTTAACAAAAATAAATAGCGAACAGCTTAAAGATTCGATAACCGATCATCTTTGTGCTGGTCACTCTGAGAAAGATGCCGTTTTACTTAACGGTGTCACTCAATCTAACTTCAATAGAGCAATGAAAAAGCTGAATGACGTGGCTGGCATTGTTGAGAAGATAAAAGAACTTGACTGGGAACGGCTTAAATCAGTTAAGTGATATAATTTTTAATTCAAAAAAAGGAAATACCATGCAAAATAATGCACCACTTGATAAAGGCCGTGTTGCCGTAGTAGTTGAGAAGTACCAAACCAATCAACTTGATCCGCAAACCAATCAGCCAATCATGAAAAATCGCTACGCCACTGTAGGCCGCGCAACTCTTTGGCCTAACAAGCAAGGCTCTAACATGCCTAACATTGAAGTTGAGCTTGATACTATGCCAGTCGGTCAATCTGGCCCGTTAAAGCTATACACCTTTTGGGATAGCGAAAACCAAAACGGCCAACAGGCAGCGCAACAGCAGCAAGGCGGTTATCAGCAACAGCAATCAGGCTACCAACAACACCGGGGCTAACATGGGAAAGGTTTTAGATTTATTACGAAAGGGCGCAAGCGCTCCGGCTGGTGACGTTACTCACTTTAACGAAGCCAAAACAGCAGAAGAAGCGCTTGCTGTACTTTCAAAAGAAGCAAGAAAGGCATTGCGTGAAACGGGACTTTGGAACCAAGAGTTTCACGGTAATGAAATTGTAGCGGTGATCGCCTGCTTTATTGCGGCGAAAGCTGAATTAGATAAACAATCTGAAGGTAAATAAAATGACAAAGCAACATGACGAACAAATGGAAAAAGAAATTGTTGAACTTGGTTTAACTGCGCCTCGCGTCACACTCGATTCAATCAAAGTGCTAATGGCTAAGGTTGAATACAAGGTTCACGTTGTTGAAGGCACTACCACAACTCACGCCGTTGCGCTTCTTGATGGTTTTAGCCTGGCTATTGGCATGAGCGCTTGTGTTGATCCTGCAAACTTCAATGAAGAGTTAGGTCGCAAGTATTCAATCATTGACGCTGAAGAGAAGGCTCAGAAAAAGCTATGGGAGCTTGAAGGTTATCGCCTGAAGTTCTCAAAGAGCTAAATGAATAGCGTTATCAAGGTTGTATTCATGCCTAAACTGTTAAAGGCTCAAAGGCATGAATACTTAATTAACACCGACAACTACAAAACCGCTGAAGAGATAGCGAGTAAGCGGTTGTTCTTTGATGGCCACAGTAAGAAAGACTTCAAAGAAGTTGTTATGGCTCAGGTTCAAGTATTTGATAAGTAAGGTATTTATGAAAAAAGTAGCATTAATTATAGGCCACTCAGCTAAAAGCCCAGGGGCCACAAACAAAACTTACGGCACAAGCGAGTTTGAATTTAACGGGCCTCTTGCTTACTCGGTAGCTAAAAAGCTTATCCTGGAAGGTTACGAGCCAATCATTATTTATCGTGACTGCTCATACTCAGCACTACCAGGTAAGGTAAATCAAACTGAAGCTGATATTGCCGTATCATTCCACTGCAACGCCTTCAATGAGCAATCAAACGGCTCAGAAACGCTTTACTACAAGCACAGCTCAAAAGGTTTCTTGCTTGCTTCGTGCATTCAAGAGCAAGTTGTTAAGTGTTTGGGCCTTAAAGATCGCGGCCTTAAACCTTGCGTAGCTTCGCACAAAGGTAAGGCTGGTGATCGCGGTGGTCTACTTCTTCAGAAAACTTCAATGCCTTGTGTCATTGTAGAGCCGTTCTTTATTGATAGTGACGCATCATTAGAGCTGGCTAACCACAAGTTTGAAGAGTTAGCTGAAGCCTACACTAAAGGGATGGTGAACTATCTAAGGGGTTAATATGGCATTAGATCCAATTAGCGCGGCGTTAGAATTAGGAACGTCAGTCATCAATAAGATTTGGCCTGACCCGGTTAAGCAGGCAGAAGAACAGCGCAAGCTTCAAGAGTTGGCTCAGAAGGGTGAACTTGAACAGCTTAACGCTGAAGTAAAGCTTCTGGTTGCTCAGATAGAGATCAACAAGGTTGAAGCTGCTCACAAGTCGATATTCGTTGCTGGGTGGAGGCCGTTTATTGGTTGGGTGTGCGGCCTTGGCCTTCTCTATAACGTGATACTCGCCCCATTCCTTGATATTTGGCTGACGGTTCCAGAGATTAAGTCTGATCTCTTATACCCGGTGCTGCTTGGTATGTTGGGCTTGGGTGGTATGCGTTCATTCGAGAAGGTTAAGCGCGTAAGTAGGGAAAAATAGCGTATAATTAAACATTGAGGATAGGGTAGCTCCCGAAAGAACGACACGCTGATCGTTTTTCCTCAATCCTTTATCAGCGAACCTTAGCGAGGTTAATTATGTTTATTAGAAAGGCTGCTAATAAAATATCAATAGCGAAAAGAAAACCAATATGCGGAATTGCCATCAATGACGCATGGTACATTACGCAATCAAGCAAGCACGGAACTTGCCCTATATACAGAAAATGGAAGGATATGATCAGCAGGTCTTATTCTTCAAAAATGCACAAAAACAATCCCACCTATGAAGACTGCTCAGTTTGTGATGAGTGGTTAACCTTCAGTAACTTCCTTTCTTGGTATGAGGCAAATCACGTTGATGGTTTTGATCTTGATAAAGATTTAAAGGTCAAAGGGAATAAGATTTACTCGCCAGATACCTGCTTATTTGTACCACAAGAAGTAAACAGGCTTTTCGCTGACAAGCCAAGTTTGAATAGAAGCCTCCCCACTGGCGTTAGCTTTCATAAAGGCACAGGGAAGTATCGAGCGAGAATTTCAAGCTCTCACATCGGATTGTTTGAAAATCAAAAAGATGCAGTAAAAGCTTACGCTCAGGCTATGGATGAAAAGATAAGAATATTGATATGTCAATACCCAAACCTTAAAATAGTGCTAAGTCAGTATCTTACTGGTACAATAAAGTCAACGGATTTTTAACATGAAGAGAGTAGATATGCCCTCAGATACACTCAGTTTTATACAACGCCTGCAAGAGTATGGGGTGCTAGGTTACTTATGGATATTGATAGTCAGCTTTTGGGCTGGCACTGCCCGGTATCTCACCTCACTTAATGGCAGGGAGCCAACATTCTTTGGCTGGTTGTCTGAAACTTGTGTTAGTGGCTTCGTTGGCATTATTGCCGCAATGACCTGCCAATACTATGAGCTTGATTTTCTACTCACTGCCGCGATAACAGGGATCTGCGCCCACAACGGAACCAGATCCCTTTATCTTATTGGTGAAATCTTAAAAAAAAACCAAACAACCCTTAACCGCATAGTCAGTGAGCCGCCAGTTGATAACTCTGCTCGCATGGCTAATAAGAAGGAGCAAGATGATGACTGCAAATAAGTCAAAATTTGATGGTTCAGAATTACCTTCAATCGAAAAGAGAATTGAAGATGGGTTTGTTTTTGAGTGCTCATCAAAGATTCAGATTGCGAATGCCGGGGGTGTTGGTAAATGGCTGTTAAGAACAGGGAAGAGTAGAGTTGTTATTCATGCAAGACAAATAACTTCAAATGGCAATGAACTTGACTATCAAGCTTTTGGTGGCGTCACTGTAACGTCAGAAGGCACTCCTGTTCAGGTTGTTAACAGGAACAGCAAAGACGCTCAGAAAACTGGCGTTAAAGTATTTCACACACCAACAGTTTCAGGTGGTCAGGGTGTTCCACCTGTTTATCTTCCAGGCTCTTCTGGTGTCGGACAGATTGCGGTCGGTCAATTTAATCAAGATAGCTTTGTTCGCATCCTTGAGGCAAATACTGACTACATTGCTCAGATCACCAATAACGGCGACATTAATCCAGCTAACGCCGAGCTATACATTATGTGGTCAGAGATAGCAGAGCCAACTCCAGCAGGGTAATGTCATGCCATTGAAGAAAGGTAAAAGCAAAAACATTATTGCTGAGAATATCCGAACAGAAGTGAAAGCTGGCAAGCCTGTTAATCAAGCTGCCGCTATCGCTTATTCAATGGCCGGGAAGTCTAAGAAGAAAGGCAAGAAAGGTTATTGATGGGTGAACGCAAACCAATTCAACTCACACCTGAACAGTTGGAGTTAGCAACTCAGTTAACTCCGCTTCAGCGTAAGTACATCATAGCCCTTGTGAGTAGCAACATGAGCCAGAGAGAGGCTTACGTTCACGCAGGAGGCAAAGCAACCACGCCAGAAGCTCAAGATGCAGCCGCAAGCCGTATGTTAAGCCAAGTTAAGGTGAAGGCTTTCTATGAGTCTCTGATGAACTCTGCTGCTACTGAGGCTGTAATGAGCAAGCAAGAAGCTCTTGAGATACTGACACGTTCAGCAAGAGTAACAATCAATGATGTGTGTGACTTCACTCTTCAGCAGATTGGAGAAGACGAAGACGGAAACCCAATCATGCAAACGGTTTGGGTTATGAAGCACTCTGATGAAATCGAACCTCATGTTCTCGAAGCAATCAAGTCTGTCACATTCACCAAGACCGGGCCAAAGATTGAAATGTATGACCGCAACGGTTCAATCAAAATACTCTCTGACCTTCAAGGTTGGAACGCTCCGAAAGAATCAAAGATCTCTGGCGAGGTTGCTGTCACTGAAGTTGTTCGTAAGGTGGTGGACTAATGGCCGGATCTTCACTTGAGATAGAAACAGCTCGCGTCTTCCTGCCCTTCATGAAGCCTTCGCGCTACAAAGCCGCTTATGGTGGCCGGGGTTCTGCAAAGTCTCACTTCTTCGCTGAGTTGCTAGTTGAACATCATGTTCTTTATCCCGGCTTGCGCTCTGTTTGTATTCGTGAAGTTCAAAAGACCTTGGCTCAGTCTGCCAAGAAGATCATTGAAGACAAGATTAAGAAGCACGGGCTTGATAAGCAGGGCTTCCGCATTCTAAACGACAAGATAGAGACACCGGGTGACGGGGTTATCATCTTCCAAGGTATGCAAGACCATACAAGCGAATCTATCAAATCACTTGAGGGCTTTGGTATTGCGTGGTGTGAAGAGGCGCAAACCCTAAGCTCTCGCTCTCTTGAGCTGTTAAGGCCGACCATTCGTGATAGTGGCATACCTGAGTTCAGTGCTGAGATCTGGTTTTCATGGAACCCAACCAGAAAGACTGATGCGGTCGACACTCTATTCAGGGGTGACAAGGGGGCGCCAAGCAACTCAATTGTTGTTCAGGCTAACTGGAACAATAACCCTTGGTTCCCTGCCGTACTGGAAGCTGAGCGACAAGATGACCTTGAGCAGCGTCCCGACTCATACGATCACGTTTGGGAGGGTGGTTACGTCAAGGCTATGGATGGTGCTTATTGGGTTAAGCATATTGCCAAGGCAAGGCAAGAAGGCCGTATTGGGTTTGTGCCAAGAGATCCGCTCATGCACTGCTACGCCTTTTGGGATATTGGCGGCACTGGCGCTAAGGCTGATGCGTGTAGTATTTGGGTTGTTCAGTTCATTGGCCGGGCTATCAATGTGATTAACCACTATGAGGCTCAAGGCCAAGAGCTTAAAGATCACGTTTACTGGCTTAATCAAAATGAGTTCACGCCAGAGACAACCAAGCTTTACCTTCCTCATGATGGCGTTAAGCATGATTCTGTTCATCGGGTAACGTATGAAAGCGAGTTGAAGAAGGCAGGCTTTAAAGTTGAGGTTATGCCTAATTCTGGCACTGGCGCGGCGATGCAAAGGGTTGAGGCTGTTCGCGGTATTTTTCACCGAGTCTTTATTGATGAGAAGAAGTGTGAAGCAGGGCTTGAGGCTCTTGGTTGGTATCATGAGAAGAAGAACGCTCAAACAGGTATGGGTATGGGACCAGAACACGACTGGTCTTCTCATAGCGCTGACTCATTTGGCGCAATGGCTCTTGAGGCTGAGAAGATAAGCAGGCCAAGAATGAAGAAACCAAGACCACCGCGAAGAACCGTTAGCACTGGCGGCGCTTGGATGTCGGGTTAGCACGGTTCGTGCTCGAAGCGTTGACGAAGGGTAAACGATGCGTACTTATGGTGAGATTGCAGGTGTATCATTTAATCGGCTGAGGTGGAGTGTTTACCACCTTGCCACTGAATACCGCCTATATGATGGCGAAAGCACCAAGCTGGTTTATGTGAACACCATGCTTGAGCTGAAAGAAGAGATCAGAAACTTTATAGGGGAAGAGTATGAAAGCGAAGAAGGTTAAGTTTAAGTGTGAGTGTTGCAAGGTTAACGTGAGTCGGCCTAAAGAGCGTCTTATTCAGGAACATTCTCGCAAATACTGTTCTGAAAAATGCTTAATGAAATGGAGGCTTGCTAATGGCTAAGTCAAAGATCGAGAAGCTTTACGCTAAGCCTGTAAAGCCTCAAAAACAAAAGGGCGACAAGTCAGATGATGCGTTGCTTCAAACAGCGCGTAAGCGAGCCCGTGACGGCGCAAGCTACTGGAAAGACAATTGGGAAGCGGCAGAGGATGATCTGAAGTTCTTGGCCGGGGAGCAATGGCCTTCTCAGGTGCGTACTGAGCGAGAGCTTGAGCAGCGCCCTTGTCTTGTGAATAACGTGCTTCCTACTTTTGTGGATCAGATTCTTGGTGATCAGCGCCAGAACCGCCCAAGTATTAAGGTAAGCCCGGTTGATATGGTGAGAACGCCAGTTGCCGAAGGTGTTGGTGAGTCACTAAAGATAAGTAGCCTTTCAGGTAATCAAGACTATGAGCTTGCTGAGGTGTTCACTGGTGTTATTAAGAACATCGAGTACAACTGTGATGCTGAGACAAGCTATGACATTGCTTTTCAGTCTGCTGTTGAGTCAGGTATGGGTTTCTTGCGTGTTCTCTCTGACTACATGACAGATGAAACCTTTGAGCAAGATCTGATCATTGACCACATTGAAAATCAGTTTGCTGTAACCATCGACCCTAACGCCAAGGAGCGTGACCGCTCTGATATGAATTGGTGTTTGATTGATGACACGATGGAGAAAGAAGCATTCAAGGCAATGTATCCAGAGGCCAATACTGACCCTGTTAACTCTGACTCAGTTGATGACATGGGCTCTTGGTACTCTGACAACACCGTGAAGGTAAGTGAGTATTTCACCCGTGAGCCTTGCGTGAAGGAAGTGGCGCTTCTAAGTGATGGCCGTTCTGTTTACATGGATGAGCTTGAGCCTGTTGTTGATGAGCTGCTTGCCGCTGGTATTAGCATTGTTCGCACTCGCAAGGTTAAGACCTTCAAAGTGTTCTGGCGCAAGATTACCGGGTGTGACGTTCTTGAAGGCCCGGTTGAGATTCCGTGTTCAACTATCCCGGTTGTGCCAGTGTGGGGCAAATCACTGGTTATCAAGAAGAAGGTTATCTTCCGCTCTATCATTCGCCACAGTAAAGACGCTCAGCGCATGGCTAACTATTGGGATAGTGCCGCAACTGAATCTGTTGCCCTTGCACCTAAAGCGCCGTTTATTGGTGCTGAAGGTCATGTTGAAGGCCGCGAAAACGAGTGGGAAACAGCCAACACCACCAACCGAGCAGTATTAACCTATGTGCCTCAGTTCCAAGGCGACCCCGGCCCAAGACGCGATCAGCCTGCTATGGTTCCGGCTGCTGAGATTACCCTTGGAATGAACTCAACCGACAAGATTAAATCAACGCTTGGCATCTTTGATGCTTCGATTGGGGCGGCAGGGCCAGAAACTTCAGGCCGGGCAATTATCGCAAGACAGCGCCAAGGTGATCGCGGTTCCTTCGCCTTTATCGACAACCTGACTAAATCAATTCGACGGGTTGGTAAGATTCTGGTTGAAATGATCCCGAAGGTTTATGACACCGAGCGTGTTGTTCGTTTGAAGTTCCCTGATGAAACTGAAGACTTCGTTAAGCTGAATGAGCAGATCTTTGATGAGCAAACTAAAGAGTGGGTAACTATCAATGATCTGAGCGTTGCCAAGTATGATGTTGTTGTGACTACTGGCCCGGCATTCTCTACTCAACGACAAGAAGCGGCTGAATCACTTATTCAATTTGCAACTGCAGTACCATCGGCTGCAGCAGTAATGGCCGATCTGATAGCCCAGAATATGGACTTCCCGGGTGCAGATGTAATGGCAGAAAGATTGAAGCGCATCATTCCGCCTAACGTGCTCAGTCAAAAAGAAAGGGACGCAATGAACGAAGACGCCCCACAGCAAGAAGAGCCAACCCCAGAGCAACAACTGCAGATGGCCGAGTTTGAAGTGAAAGGGCAGGAAATAGAAGCAGACAAAATGAAGGCTGAGGCAGACATGGCCAAGGCTCAGACTGAGCTTGTTAAAGCTCAACTTCAGTCTGCAGAAGCTCAGGCAAAACTTCAGGCAATAGAAAGCGGTGCTGCAGGTGGTGATCAGGCATACCAGCAAGTAAGAGAGCTTGTGGCTGAGGCTATCGCTGAACTTATGGCTAATAACGAAGCTAAGGTGTAATATTGTATTGCGGCTAGGGTCATTCCCGAAAGCACGTTTCACCCAATACGTGTTGCCGCAAATCTTTATTGGGGCTCTAGGGGTAGAGTATGAAAAAGTTAATTCAAGGTGTTGGCATTAATGATGCTGACTATCAAGTTAGAAATGGTAAATCTCTTTGTCCATATTATCGAAGATGGGCCGACATGATAAAGCGCTGTTATTCTGACAAGTTCAAGCAATCAAGGCCAACATACGAAGGGTGCACAGTCTGCAGTGAGTGGCTTACCTTTTCTAATTTTAAATTGTGGATGGAAAAACAGGACTGGGAAGGCAAAGCGCTTGATAAGGATCTTTTATCATTTGGCGAACCTATATACTCACCAGAGACTTGTGTATTTATACCTGCAGATCTTAATAGCTTACTTTGCGGAATAAATAAGAAAGGCTACTGCTTTGACAAATCAAGGGGCAAATACTTAGCAAAAATTAGCAATGCAGGTAAAACAATAAACCTTGGCAGGTATGACTTGCAATCTGATGCTGAAGAAGCTCACTTGCTTGCAAAGAAAGATTTACTCATTGCTGCAGCAAAAAACCAGCAAGACAAAAGAATTAAATCAGCACTTGAAAAAAGAGCAGAATTGATATAAAGGCAAAATAGTATTATCATTTACATAACCTTAGCGGTGAGATGCACCGCGCTTAAATTCGTTTCATAGGGAACGCCATGAGTGTAGAAAACAACCAAGACGAAACAGCAGGTTTTGTCACAACATCTAGCGATATGCCTGAAGTTCAAACTGAACCACAGGAAGAGCAGCAGCAAGAAGAACAGGCCAATTCTGAAGCTGATGCTACTGTAGGTGATGAAGAGCAAGATCCGAAAGGTGAAGCTGATGAGCCCAAAGCAGAAGAGCAAGATGATCCCGGCAAAGATACCGCCGCCGATCACGACAAAGGCAAGAAGCCTAACCGTGTTCAAAAACGTATCGACCAGGTAGTAAGAGAACGAGAGCAGGAGCGCCGAGAAAAAGAGGCACTTCAGCGCCGTATTGATGAACTTGAAAACGGTAAACAGTCGGATAAGTCAGAAAAGGAGCCTGTAGAGGATGACTTTGAAACTTATGACGAGTACCTTGATGCTTTGGACGCTTACGATAATAAGCAGCCAAAAGCTGAAGAGAAAAAGACTGAACCTAAACAGGATGAGCAAGAACAACCAGGCGAATTGACTGACAGCCAAAAAACGGCAATGGCCGTGATTAAGGAATCGGTTGATAGTGCAGATAAGCCGGAAGACTTTGAAGCGGTCGCGCTTAATCCTGAAGTTCCCGTTACTGGTGAAATGCTTGAAGCTCTGGCTGAATGTGAAGACCCGGCTAAGGTCATGTATCATTTAGGCCAGAATAAAGATCTTGCTGCCGATATTGCTTCTGGTTCGCCAGCTCAGCAAATGCGAGCAATCGCAAAACTTGATCTGACGGTGACGAGCAAACCGCCGAAACCGACAAAAACAACTAACGCGCC
>Ga0180438_10012650_pt1 | contig 10014 bp, 13 predicted proteins | sample SS_ome_12_FD_132455 | JGI IMG/M metagenome (GOLD analysis project Ga0180438, IMG submission 132455) | Hypersaline lake sediment archaeal communities from the Salton Sea, California, USA - SS_3_D_2 metaG | ecosystem: Environmental > Aquatic > Non-marine Saline and Alkaline > Hypersaline >...
AGCCAGTGATAGTAGATTCTGCCATTGATAAGCAGCATTTTGAGCAGCAGTGGCCATATCGGAAGCGTAACCTTCAGCATTCGCTTTGAGCCATGCCAGCTTCTTATCCGATTCTTCTGCTGCTGTGGTGATATTATCAATCAAGTCCTTCTTGAGTTTGACAATAGATTCCTCCCATTCCAAAGCAGCCTCAGCTTCCTTCAGTTTGGTTTGAATAGCTACCTTACCAGTTTCTAAATCAGCTACCATTTGGCTATCCTCAGAAAGCTGCTTCCCTAACTGCTCAATCCTTTGCATGACAGTCTCGCTGGCAATTTCATCGTTGAGTCCCTTAATATCCTCCACAGCTTCTTTGGCACTTCTCTGTAAAGGTTCAAACGACAAGTCCCTTGTAAGTTCAAGTTCCTTCCGGTAATCGCTCAACGCTTTGGATATGTCCTCTGTGTCCCCAGTGGAAAGTATCTTTTGCAGTTTATCTTCAGGTATATCCCCAAGTATATTTCTGAGGCTTTCGGTTGTAGTTTGGACACCTTTCAATTCATCCAGTTCTATTTGCTTCATTGCTTGGCTGATGCCAAAAAGCTGGTCTTCAAACTGCTGCATACCTTCGAGCCTTGGGCTGGTCAATTCATCCAGTTCCCGGTTGGCTGCATCAATTTGCTCTCGCAAAGAGCCTATGGTTTCATCAAATGCCGAAATCTGCCCTTTCAGAACATTTACATTTTCGGCTGCTACTTGGTATGCTTCCTCGGAATCTCTCAGGCTTTCATTGGCCAAATCAAGCATCTCTTTGTTTGTAGCTATTTCCATGTTCTGCTTTTCAATAGCAGAAGCAAGAGCATCAGCTTGAGCAATTGCTTCCTCGTCAATGGATCTCTGTGCCTCTTGAACATACTGCCTGTCTTTTTGAACAGTGGCCAATTCATTTTCAATATCCTTCAGTCTGGCCAATGCCAAATTGTAATCCTTGGTACCTTCTTCCTCGTTCGCAAGTAGGCGTATAGTTTGGTCCCTCATATTGTTCAATGTTCTCTCGTCAAAGATTATAGCCTTAACTTCTTCATCGGCATCTTCAGTAGCCTTCTTCAGCTTTTCGAGAGATTCAATGTACGCATCAGTGTTCTTTGTGGCAAAGCCTGTGAATTTGGCCTGCTCTTTTGTGCTATGTCCCCATTTATCGTAAGCCATTACAAGGGCCATAATAGCCACTGAAAGCAAACCTACAATACCTGTGGTCATGGTGATTGATGCCCCAAACTGCATTATCGCAGCTTGCAATATTGGCAGAATAGCCAAGAAAGCCATCAAACCATTTACCAGCATAGGTATCAGTATGAGCATAGGGCCAAGGGCTGCTGCGAGCATGCCGATAATAACAGCAGTCTTTTTAACAGGCCCCGGAAGACCTGAGAACCATCGGAACACCTTTGTGAGCCATTCAACAAGTGGAACAAATACAGGAACCAATTCATCGGCTATCGCCAACTGTAAAGACTCGAAAGCACTTTTGAGTATAATCAAAGTGCCATGCAACCCTTCCATCTGGGTTTCAGCTACCTGCTTTGTTATCCCTCCGGCTGCATATATCTCATTCGTGTATTCCCGTAGTGCTGTGGAACCATTTTGAAGAAGTATCGCAAGGCCCGGACCTGCTCTTGCTCCCAGTTCTTTGATTAGTTCAGTGGTAGGTATTCCGCTTGCTTCAATTTGTTCGAGGATTCCCACCATTGGAAGCATTTCACCGTTTGCATCATGGATATTAAGCCCAAGGTCTTCAGCCTTTTTACTCAACTGTAGAATAGCCTGCTGTAACCTTGTGCCTGCCATACTGCCCTGAATACCTGCATTACCAAACATTCCCATGATGGCAGTGGTTTCTTCTAAACTCATGCCAAATGTACGGGCAACTGGGGCACCATATTTCATGGATTCCCCAAGCTGTTCCAAACTTACATTACTCGATGTGAACACTTTGGTAAGAGTATCTACAGCCCTTCCAATTTGGTCAGACTCCAAACCAAAACCAGCCATGATATTGGTCACAATGTCAGCAGCAGTGCCCATATCCAAGGCTCCGGCAGCAGCAAGGTTAAGAGTATCCTCAAGGGAGGCCATAATGGTATTTACATCCATTCCAGCCATACCCATAAATGACATCGCACTCGCAACTTCCGAAGCTGTGAACTGTGTGGTTTTGCCTAGCTGCTGGGCCAAGGCATTCAACTGCTCAAACTCACCTGCTGTAGCCCCTGTGACAGCTTTTACCTTGGCCATAGATTTGGAGTAGGTAGCAGCAGTTTTGATGGAAAGTCCGGCCAACGCTGTAAGGGGAGCAGTAACCTTCAGGCTGAGTTGTTTGCCAGCAGCCGTCATTTGCTTGCCGAGGTTGCCCATGCCTTTCTCAAAGTCTTTTGAGTCAAGCCCCATTACAACAAAGATATCGCCAGCTTTAATCGCCATTGTTCTTCTTCTCCCACTTTACGTTGTACCCTCTGGACTTCATAAGTGCAAAGAACTGTTCATCGCTTACAACTGTGGTACCCTCTTTGAGTTGGCCTTTTTTTGCCTTAGTGTTCATTCTTTCGTACCGCTTCACCATGTTCTTAATCATCAAGGCCAGCAGTTCGTCTGTCCAATTGTTGATTATGTAGTCAGGTGAAAGGCCCCATTCATGCAGAAAGAACTCGAATGCTTCCCCTGTGCTTACTACATCATCCGGGCCATTTGTACGGCTCCCGTTAGACTCGTCACTAAAGGGAAGGCCAACTTGACCACCTCCTGAAAGGCAACTTCGATTTCAGCATCAGTGGCCATTTCCTCAAATTTAGTGAACTCAATCTGGCAATACTGGGCAACCAGTTTCGCTGTCCTGTCCGGCAACTCGACCATCAGCTTGGTCATAATGTCACCGAATTGCTCAGTATTCTCAATATCACCATTGGCTAAGGCAGGAATATCCTGTACCAGCTTCACAAATTCCCTTCTCCATTCCCTTGAAAGTTTTATCACCAATGGTTTTATTTCGTAACTCTCTCCACCCAAAACTACAATCACAGGTGCTTGAGTCACTATGTCATCTTCAGTTCTCTGTATAGTCATTTTACCCTCCATGTGTGCCGAAAGGCAGACCCGTTAATTGCTTACTCCGGGCCTGCCATTCAGCCAAATTTATTTCTAGGAATCGACAATCGTGTACGGGTCGCTGGCTCCCTTCAATGCTTTGAAGGTTGCCGGATAGACCTGAATCTCATCCTTCTTGTATGGCGTAGCCACTGAGCCTGTAGCAGTTGCCAAAGGAATCTCGATTGTACGAGCAGTTCCAGAAGGACTGGTTCCCACGATCTTAATTGACATTTCCTTCTGACTGCCTCCACCTACTGTAATAGTGGAACCTGCCAAAATGGAACCAGCTATAGCCTTGTCGATATTGAACAGCGAACCTTCAGCCATATTGAGGGTTACCGTAAGTTCCTCTTTGCTGATGGGACGCTCAATGGCAAAGGTTTCCTCCTCAACCATTATGTCAGTAGTCTCGGCATTGGCTTCAAGCTGGACACCATCAACAGTGTACCCTACTTCCGTGTAAGTACCACCGATGGGGTACTTAATGGATACAGTAGCATTTCCAACCAATACATTTCCAAGTGTGCCCATTTTATTACCTCCTCAATTTTTAGCTTGGGTTCGCTACCTTAACTGCCAGCAGCTTATCGCCAACATTACCAGCCGTAGGCGTGAACCGGATAAACCCACTGCTGTCATTCCACAGTTCAGGCAGGAATGGTCCTATAAGTGCATACTTCCCGGCTGCCACTACAGGAGCCAAGGTTTCCGTCCTGCCGAATTTGTCATTCACAGCAGTAAATGTGAATGTGTCCCCGGTAACCCCATCAATCGCCAGAATAGTGCGACCATCGTTGGCAAACTTAAAAGCATCGCCTCCGGCTGCATTTCCGGCTACTGCTGAAGCATTACCTCCAACATCAAGGATACCGTCCTTGTCCACACTCACTACCGTCATTGTCTGTTCTGCCATTAGATTCCTCCTTTACGAATTTGTGCATTTCGAGCAGACTTCTTTCTCCGTAATTCCCAGTATTCGAACTCTTGCTGTTCCTTTGTTGGCTCAGTAGCAGTTTCAGTTCTTACGGGATTGGCCTGCTTTTCAGCCTTTTTGGGTTTGGGTTTGGGTTTGGGTTTTGATTTGGCTTTTGTTTTGTCAGCCATGATACCTCCTACTCGCTTGCACTTATAGTAAACCTGTAAGATGTCATTACACTGAAATAATCGGTGACGGTGACATCCTGCAAGTCTTGGCCCTGTACTTCCTCTATGGCACTGTGTATCTTGAAGTTCTTACCATCGTATGTGACAGTCACATTTGCTATTGCATGCAGCACATCATACAACTTTCGGTAAACCTGCCTTGCAACAATGAGGTCACTGGCCCAGCACAGAAATTGTATGTCAGGCATCACGAAATCGGGTATATAGGGCTGTGCTGCTCCTCCTTGGCTAAACATACTGATAGCAGGCAAATCGGCTCCCTCTGGCAATCTGGGGATATATATGCCTTCGTCAGCATCAGTAAGTAGGGCTGTCAAACCTGACTGTGCTTTCAAGTATGTCAGTATAATTTTGTCAGTCTCAGCTAGTGCCATGAGACATCCCCCCCATGTGTTTACTAATATCCTTGGCCAGCTTTTCCGGTGTGAATTCCTTGTTTTGTGCCGGATGGAGATATGGAGTGGCTGGCCTACCTTTCACTTCCCTCGCAAATACTCTCGTACCGTCAGCCTGTACCCATGAAAGTACTCTTGCTTTAACGGGCCTGATAGGTTGCTTGTGAGGCCCGTATATCCCGGTACCAATTTCCAAATATCCTCCGTACCCACTGGTTGAATATGCCGCAGCTTGGCCATCTTTCAAACCAAGTTCCCTACCTTCCTCAGTTGGGTGAATTGGGCTGGCCATGTCAATTGATCTGCGATTATGGCCTTTGACAGCAGGTGATTTCCTTCTGGCTTCACGTTGCACAGCAATCGCCCTATCGTTCAGCCCTTTGTTGGCTGCATTCTGTATAAGAGCCTTAGCCTGCGGATTGACATTTATCTTGACTTTTACGCTCGCACTCATGTTACTAATTGCAGCATCAACTCTTTGTGATGCCCTCCTGAACTGTCCTGCATTGGCTTTACCAGCAGGATATTGTAATAACTCCCATCTAATAGTATCCTGTCCTGTTCGGTTACGTCAACATCAGCTATGAAAAGTTTCCAATCACTTATGACTACTTCGGTGTCCTTCTTGATTTCAATTCCGTGTGTACTCATAAGCCTGCATGCTTGGTCGTCATGCAGTTTGCTCCATGTACCTACAGGCTGGTTGAAGTCGTCCCGGCTGCTTTCGGTAAACCGTTCAACATCGCAGGTGTCTATTAGCAGGCTGGTAAAACTCATAACTCCGAACTCCCGTAGTCAGTCATGTCCCACTCGGCATAATCCCACTGGGGTTTAGTTTCAAGCCGTTCCCGATATTTGGCTGCCAGTGCCATCTTGGTATCGGCAGGCCCTCCGGTACGGGTTCCTTTCTTGTAGCTGTAGTCGCCAATCTTTTCTTCTACAACACTTTCGGATAACGATGATGCCCAGCTTTCAAGGGCCAAGGCAGCAGCACCCAAAACTTCATCGTCCTCGTCCTCAAGGAAACTTTCAAGTTCCTCATCGCTGAACTGGCTGCCTGCCTTATCATCAATGAGCAGCCGTATTTTACCAATATTGGTATCAAGGTCGTATGTGATTGTCACTAGATACCTCCCTTGCTTTCAGGTTCTCAAACGGCTTTATAGTCATTCCAACCAAATAGCCGTCCCTGTCAATCTTATCAGATTTGACACCTGCCAGCACTTTGTACCCTTCACTAGTAGCTTCCCTTAAAGTTGCACAGTTTACCCACTGGCTTAACTGCCTCCCGTTACGTTTCTCAATTCGCATCCGGGCACATGCTGTACAGTTCGGCAGGATTTCTCCGGGATAACCCATACCCTTGGTAATGTTAATATTACCGACCCTAGTAGCCAGATTCCCCTCTGCGTCCTTCAAACCCTTACCCATTATGGTTTCCCCTGCCCATAATTTTATGAGCCTGTCAAGCTGATTCTGAAGCGTCTGGCGAACTTTAGGTTCAAAAAACAGTATGGCTGAATATGATTTGCATGCTGGAACAGTTGCGACACAAGGCCCCTGAAGCCCATAATCGGTGTACTCCCTTCCGAAGTCAACCAGCAACCTTTTATCACGAACACATTTTACGGCCAACTCAACACAAAGCTGTTCCGCAATGCCAAGGTCAGATTCCGTTTTGCCAGTTACCCGGACGGAAGGAATGAATGCTGCAAAATGATATACTTCTAGCATGGTATCTCCTTGATAGCTTCCAGCAATTCTGCAAACCAATTTGGGTCAGTAGAATAGGGCAGGATTAGTATGGCTTTCGTGTACTGTCCCATAGACAATAAGTACAGTTCATCATTTGCTGAGTAAGTTATATCTGCTGGTAACGGGTCTTCTACGTCAGGAGTTTCGATATACTTACCGTCAACCATCAGCTTTACCCTACGTGGGAATGGGTCACCCTCGCAAATCACCCCTCCTATGCTGTGACTACCTCTGAAAAATTCACTTGGGGTAACTATATTGCTTCCACGCAATGCTCCTGAATACGCTGCTGATGCTATAGTTGCTGTACCTGCAATATCGCTAGGACCGATACCGATGCCAGTAGTTTTATTATCTCCTAATGCAAACATCGCTCCCCAGTTGCCAACCAAATCTTCAACCATATTCAGCACTAAACCAAAAGAAATATCCTGTAACTTCATTTTGGCTAAATCAGCAGGAGTGTTATTTACAAGCTGGTCAGTCAAGTTTGTGCCACCTAACCATCCTCGGCAACTCGCAGTGTAAGTTCCACTAACTGTCATTACAGTACCAAAAGCATCCCAACTGGTTATGGTATCTCCGTTCCCATCAGGACCCGGAATCATCCACAGTGGAAGCCAGAATATTGGGTTCAGCTTCAATATGTAACGGTTAAGTTCTGCGAAGTTACGGAACTTCATTAGGTCACCTTCTCTGCTACTATCCCCGGAACGTATTTGGCCAGAACAATGGTACCACTCACAAGAGCAATCGTGGTTGTGGCATTTAGGGCCAAGGCCCAAATCCCCAAATCGAACTCGGTCAAATTGAACTGTGCTACCGTTGGAATCCAGCCAGTGATAACATCGTAGACCCCAGCGTCTACATCTGCCCCTGCCAATGTTCGCTCATTTGACTTTGTGGTACTCATAATATCCAACGGATAAGCCCACGTACCATCTTTATTTCGTATAGCAGGTGCCCAGTCAAGATCATCAGTATTCGCCCCTGAATCAATTGCATATATCTTCATAGCGAAATAAACGGCTCCCCCTGTGTTCTTCCCATCTATAAGCCCGTTCAACGCTTCCTTGTGAGCGTAGATTGATTGGGCTGCTGCTACCTGTGGTGCCGTTATGATAGCCGAAGTGCTTACCTGTATTCCGGTGTCATTGGGTGCCGTCAATACTGGCCTGCATTCCATATCGGCCAATACTGGTATTACCTTTTCAACCCCTGTGTATCGTATTGTGTCCTGCATTTATTCCCTCCTAAATGTTTTGCTCGTAAAATTCAAATACCTGAAGTATAGTGTTCGTTCCTCCAGATACTTGGTTAACAATGTCAAACAGGTACTTAGTGTTCTTTTTAAGTATGAGTTCACTGTCAGACCTGCTTGCTCCTGCTCCGCTTCTACCTGACCCCAAGGTTAACGGGCCAGTCAAAACAGTCCCACCACTAGGATTAGTCGGGGTATGGTAGAACTTGGTCGCAGCTACATTGGCACTGTTCCTATCGTTGTTTTTTGCTACCAGTTCAGTCCCTTCATCATCAACGCTGACTCCCTCAGTTATGGTTGCTTGTGCTTCACCTGAAACTGATAGTGCTGGTAATATGTGAGGTATGGCAGTATCATCGTCAGCTACAACTACCAAATACTGCCTACTTCCTCCATTGGCTATTACATTAGTGTCAACAAGGAAGTAATGGTCACCATGATGTATCTTTTCGTGATTGTAGTCGATAGTAACAGTTTCATCAGGCATACTTTGTACTGCTACGTCAATTGGGATACTATCGTCTATCATAACTTCTATACTTTGGGCAGCTATGTTCACATCAATTGGGGTACTGTCGTCTATCTCAACAGTTGGAGTGATTGCAAAGCCCACTGAAATTGAATGGGTATCGTCCCCATTGTCTATCGCTTTTACTGTGGGCAATATGTTTACAAATACCTTGTCAGCCATCTCTAAATCCCTTTCTGGGAGGGGGAATGGTTACCCCCTCCCTTTGGGTTGTTTGGGAAATTATCGTTGGACTACTGGCCATCCGAGGCCCAGCCAGCCCTCCCGTTCAGCACTGTGCCACCGAACACATGACGAACCTTGTATTCAATTGCATCGCTGTCCCAGTCACCTTCCATCGGCTGTGCATCGCCTCCACCGACTCTCTGCTGGTTACTGGTCTTCATGAAGATTTCCGGGTTCTCCCTTCCTTGCAGTTTACCAAACTCGCAAGCTGGGATGATGTTCGGGTCTGCGAACAGTGCCCATGCAGTGTTCCCGACAGTGCCGGAAGTTATGATACGAGGCATGTAGCGATTGATGAGAATGACCATATCGAATCCGGCAACTACATTCGCTGTCGGATAAGCTACAGCAGCTACATCAGTGTCACCACTTATGACATACATCTTGTTCGTGGCTTTAAGGATTGACTCAGCCGTGAACCGGAGAGACGGAGGAATCATAAGGAACTTGGCAGTGTTGTCAATTGGCTCGCTGTTCCCATCTGAATAGTTATCCATTTCCTCAATGGCTGTCTCAAGGTTCTCAATGGTAAGCGGAAGTGAGTCTACAGCAGCTTGGCCACCATTGCCAGCAAAGTACGAATCCAACGGGCCGTTTGCATCGAAGAACTGGCTCGTAAGGAAAAACTCCTCTGCTCTCCGGGCTGCAATACCCATTCGGTTCGGAATATCCTTCAAAGCGTTTAGATCATCATTAAGGATGGTTTCCCAGCTTATCTTGAACTTACGCCCATACTTTTCAGGAGTGTAGGTGTAGTTCGCCTCGTCCCTGTCGGAATATGGGTACTCACCCAGTTCTTCGACAGTGGTTAGACGCTGGTCACCGTCCGTAATTTCAAATCGCCTTACCTGCCTCATATCACGAAGCAAGGCTTTCCGGGCAATCTGTGGCATGACCATAGGGGCTTCCCGGTATGCAGCCAAAACTTGTCTGTCCAGAACGTCACCGAACAGCAACGGGAAATCATCGGTAGAAAGTGACTCGTACATGAGGAATTCACGTTCATGCCTGCGGAGTCCGTTCTTGTTCGAAATAAGGTCAATGACTTCCTTCAGCTTCGCCCTGTAAACTGGGTCGTCCCTTCGTGCCCCTGCTACAGACCGAAAGCCTTTGAAATCTTCCATCATTTTTAGCATATCCATTTTCTTTCATATCTCCTTTTGTTATTCCAGATAGCTTAATAGCCTGCCACCCATGATGGACTGCCACTAGTAGCAGCAGTTACACCACCATCACCACCAATTGTATACCCATATATGATAAATTGGCTTGATGTCCAATCACTTTTTGGTGCTGAATAAACCACTGCTGACCCAGATTGAGTCAATGCACTAGACACTGTGACAGATGTTGGAGTGCCAGCCATACTATGTGACACAGCAACAGTTCCACCAGCAGCTAAAGAAGCAGTTCCCCAATTGGCATTCACCACAAAGTCAATATACCCTGTGCTATCTTGGTAAGTAACATCAATATTTGTCTGTGTGGAAGTGGCATTATTGACCATTTCCCCGGTAATATCTTGCAGGTATTCATCTGTAGCATCTTGGCCTTGGTACAGG
>Ga0180438_10012652_pt1 | contig 10012 bp, 9 predicted proteins | sample SS_ome_12_FD_132455 | JGI IMG/M metagenome (GOLD analysis project Ga0180438, IMG submission 132455) | Hypersaline lake sediment archaeal communities from the Salton Sea, California, USA - SS_3_D_2 metaG | ecosystem: Environmental > Aquatic > Non-marine Saline and Alkaline > Hypersaline >...
ATAATCGCATTCAAAATCTATACCACTCCATAAACAATTAAGAACTTTATCATACCCCTTTGCCCATCCTAACTTACTATCCTCAAATACAATAAGTTCTTTTGGTTCATCTGGATTTTTATGTTGAACAGTTGGAAGATTATTTATAAATTTTCTTTCTGCTGAAAAGCCTACACCTGTTCCACAATTGTGTACAACACAACCATTACCTAATACATATGTATGTGTTTCAGGAATAGTTATATCATAATATTCCTCTATATCTTCTATATATTCCTTTTTATATAACTTCATATTAACTACCCCCTTTTATTAGATAATTAGGAAAATCATCACTACTTAGTCTTTTAGTTAACAATGTATACGATATATCTAATGCTGCCATAGCTTCTTTTTTACAAGCATACTCTATACCATTAATCATAATTGTTATAGCTGCTGGATTTTTACCTCCAGAAAGTTTACCTTTATTCTTTTCACTTATAATCTTTTTAGTTTCATCAGTATGTTGTTTTCCATAAAAAGGGTTTTTATCACCAAGAAGTGCTTTACTAATACGAGTCTTTCTTTCTTCAGAATGCTTAGTACCTTTTCTTTGTTTATTTAATAAAATCATATTATATCTACTCTTATTATTCCAAGTAGGATGACTACTACGAATAACTTGTAAATTTTCAATATGTTCCCTTGCATACTCTCTATGTTTATCAGTTCTTTCATATTTACCAACTTTACTTCGTATCTCTTCTGATTTTTCCTCTCCATAGTACTCATCATAAGTTTTACCCTTCTTAGGACTTTTATGCCCAGCAGAACCCATCCCACCTTTTGTAAGATTAGTTAGAGGTCCTTGTTTATAAATTCTCAGACCTATTTTCTCTATAAGTAGTATTTCTAAATTAAAGGCATCTAGTTCCGTTAAATTTTCAGAATAAAACAGAATAATAGGTTCTTTACCCCTTGACAATATTTTAGAAATCTTATTATATTTTAACTTGTTATGTTTATTATCATTCCTATATTTACTTAAATGAACATAAGCTCGTTTACCTTTACCTTTACCTACATAAAAAGGCTCATAATCAAAAATAAAATCATTATAAATATAATTACCCTTTTTTGTAGGATCTAAATAAATATACACATAATAATTATCTTCCAAAAGAATTACCCCCCATATTCTTGTATATCATCTGTATCTGTTAAATCTTTAGCCATAACCCAACCACGATTTTTTGTATAAAATTCATGATCAGCAGTACACTTAACAACCGATCCATCTGCAAAAGTTAATTTGAGTTTCTTTACATCTTTAGAAGAGTTTTTAATTATCTTTTCTGGTTTAATATAACAAAAAGTATCTGCATCTTTATCATATGACAACACCTCATCTCTTATAGTTATATCAGATATCTTTTTATCCCCATTCTTAGTTTTGACTAATGTATCTGGATGAAAACATAATAAAATGTACAAAATATCTGCAAAATCTTTTATATTTTCAATTGCAACGAAAGCGCAATTGTATAGGGCAAAATTTTCAGAATCCGCAGCTTTACCCGCAGACCACATAGCTCGCATAGAAGGCATTACTTCCATGTTATAGATTGCATTGTATGCATCTTTCAATTCTTTATCTGTTATCTTATCTCCATGTTTATTTTTCATATAGTTACAATATCTAGATACAGTTTCTTCCCACGTCTCACGTCTTTGTTTGTCCTCCAACCAGCGAGAATACGTTCTAACATATACAAATTCCTGAAGTATGCTAGTAAACACTAAATTTTTATCCTCCATATTTATTTCTCCTTTTTATATATTTCTTGTCTGTTATTTTATAAAGTCATCTTCTTCAGGTTTTATTATACCTCCTGATTTCAATATATTTGCCTCTAGATTCGATACCGTTTGAGATAATGCAATTCTAAGTTGTTTTATAAGATATGAATATTCGGGATTTTTTTCAAATTCAATAAAAATTTTAATTATACCATCTACAAATTTTGTTAAAATATCTAATTTATACGTTAGGATTGCTTTGGTCATTTCTTCTTTGTTAATTGGAAATAATTTCTTATCTATCAATTGATACGTATTTACTATTCTATCTTCGATAGTATTTGCTAATCTCTGCAATAAGATAAATTCCTGGCGTTCAACATCGTCTAAATTATCCATCTCTTGATTATCTGATAATTGTTTAATTCTTTCATTAACCATGTGGAGTCGTTGTGCTTGACCATGCAATACACCTTGTAAGGCACTAAATAAATCTATATTTCCCTCAAATATCCTATTTATTATTTCATTTGCTTCTGAACTGGTATCTTCTTTTATATCCAATAATTGTTGATTACTACTAGAAATTATAAAATGATTTCTAAAATGAAGATTTAATGACTCCTCTGGTACATCTTTTTTAGCAGATATTTCTTTATAAGTTAAATGATCCCTAGCTCTAAGAGCATTTATTTCCATATGATCGTCTCTTAAACAAATAGTACAAATTCTACTTTTTTTAATATATCTTCCAAAAGGCGTATCTGTTGTTATAATATTACTTGTATTAGATGGTACAATATCAGTCATAATGCTAATCCACTAATTTAATAGTTGTTATTTTAATTTTATTTGCAATACTATCTTTATGTTGAGCACAGTTTTCAATATCTTTACATAAAATTATATGATCTCCCTCTATAATTGAATGTACGATTATAGAAGAAGATTGTGAAGGAAATAATTCTGAAGAATGCTTGCATCTTGATATCACATCTTTAATTGATAAATTATCTATTTCCATAAGATCTAAAAAATCCCCTAAAGATAAAAATACATCATTCTTATTTTTTAATAATAAATCATATTCTTTATTAGATAAATTTCTCTGTTTTTCAGTAAGCTCACTTGACAGTTTAATCATTTCCTTATAGTGATTAAATAAATCTTGTGATACAATACTTATCACATCTTTTCTTTTATTTTTCAAAATTTTCTTAAAAAAAGGTCCCATAACTAATCCTGTGTTATATTTATAACCTTCCCTATTCTATTATCCGCAAAATCAATTGCAGAAAATATCTTATTAAAATATATACCAAAATGTCTTAATAACACCACCTTAGCTGCTACTGCTTGAGCGAGATAGGTATCTAACCCTTCATAATGATTTAAAAAATCCTTTGTTATTATAGTTGCATAATATGCAAAATAATAACGTAAATAATTAATTACTGCTGTAACAGAAGTAGGTTGTAAAGTTGTTGTTAGATGATTTGTTATTGCTGCTGTTTCAACATTTTGAATTGCTATATCAGAGTATTTAGAACCAGATAATGATCTTTCCATTTTTGGAGCATTAGAATTTAATAAAGATTTTTGATGTTTTAGTTCTCCCTCTAATCCTAATAAAATACTATAAAGATTTTCTTGTTCAGTATCTGTTGATCTAATGTTAGCTTCTAAAGTTTCAATATCATTAGTTGTATAATTCTCTATTTCTAATAAATCATTAGAAATAGCTTTCAATTTATCTGACATATTTGTTAGCAAATCATTAAAATCTTTAATAGAAGCATTTCTTGATTCTATATCTTTTTCAAATTTAATCTTTTTTTCAATATATAGATTAATATCTTTTTCTGAAACTTCTCCTTGTTTTTTTGCTTCATTAAGATCTGATAAAACAGCTTCTATTTCTTTAACAATAGTACTTACATAATCTCTTTTTTTAATATATTCTTTTTGTGTTTCTTTCAAAGTCTCATATTCGATTTTTATCTTTTCTTGTTCAGATAAAAGCACTTCCCTTGAATTTATTTTCTTAAATAAATTATTTTTACTAACTTGTAAATGATCTCTTTTTTGCCTTAACTCATCAATATTAGCCAATATATCCTTTATTTTCTTCTGTAGATTTTCAATGGCTAATTCTGTTTCCGCTATTGAATTTTTTGAAATATTATTATCTAATACATGTGCCACTGCCTCTGTTTTTTCTAATTTTTTCTTAAGCGGTTCAAATATACTATTAATTGGAGTTTTAAAAGAATTAACAAATTTAAAAATTTTATCAAATTCTCCAAATAGATCAACAATTGGTTTATCTAAAACAAACCAATCAGATAATTCCAATTTCTCCAAAAATTTTATCTCTTCTGGAATACTGGTTTCAATACCTGTACTAATTATTTTATATTCCACATCCTTATAAGAAATGTGTAATTCAATACTAGCTGAGTTGGGAAGAGTATAATAGTTTTTAAAAATATTTTGAAATAATTCAACAGCGTATCGCTGTATTCCATCATTTTTATTTAAATCAAAAAATGTTTTACCATCATCCGGATCTATGTATGCTAATGATATTAAATCTATATTACATATCTTATCTAATATTTCACTAATATTTACAAAAACAGATTTATAAATAGAATCAGTTAAACTCGTATGAGCCACAAAATCAGTATAAACTTTTTCAAGCAACATAATATTTTTCTCCTTAAAAATAAGATGTGATGATATCATCACATCTAATTAGTAATACTCAAGTATAGCATATTTACTTAATATTAATCAAAGGTATTTTGTTTCCCGTAAACTTAGGAAGTTTCCCATCCCACTTCTTAGTAGCTTCATATTGAATTAATAAAGGTGTTATAGTCTTAGTTTTTAACCTAATTTCTTCAGCTTCAGCTTTTGCCGTTACAATCTTTTTCTTTGCCTCAGCCTCACTTTCTCGTAATTCATATTCTCGTTGCTCCGCTCGTTGTATAGCCTCAATTTTTGCATTAAGTGCATTAATAACTTTTTCAGGTAAGCGAAAATCCCCTATAAGATAAATTTTTTCAACAATAATACCTTCATTAACTAATTCCTCTTTTACCATTGTATTAACTTCTTCTATCAGTTTTGCTTTTCCTTCACCATATACATTTTCAACTCGATATTTAGAAGCTAATTTATTAAAAGCATCTCGTACATTATTTCTTAAAAACTTATCTGTAATCTCATCTATACCTCTTCTATATTTTTGAAAAAGAATATTAACCTTACTGGGATCTATACTATAAGTTATACCAATATCTGCATTTACACTAAGACCCTCCGATGTTTGAAAAGTAATAGACTCATCATTAGGACTTTGTTCTTGCTTGTCAGCAGTCCACACGTAATTTTGTTTAAATACTGGAAATAGATAAAGTTCTTCATTTATACCCATATAATAACGTCCAAGACCTAATTCTTCTGAATCAATTCCCTTATCTTTACCTAAAAGATAGACCTTTATTCCAACATATCCTGCTGGAACTTTCTCACAACTACAAGACACATAATACATTGCAATAATTACAAGTATTGTCATTAAAAAAATACTCTTCATCTTCATTTAATTTTTCTCCTTTATTAAATTAATTATATATCTTATTGTACAAATAAAACCAACCGGTGCTATTATTATTAATAAAACTGCTAATATAACTAATTCATCATTTCTCGCAGATAACCATCTCGGAACATAAAATAAAAATAATCCTCCTAATATAAAAATAATTAATGATATCTGTAATAATTTCATAGTACACACCTTTTTATCAAAATTAAGATATTGTGCTAACACCCATATTATCCATATTCACATGTAATAAATTAGGAAATAATATATTCTCCCCAGTATGCGTAATTACTAAAATTTGTGGAAAATGTTTAAGTAAGACTGTTAATATTTTCATCATTTCTGCTCTATTAAATTCATCAAGAAAACCAAATATCTCATCAAGTACTAAAAAATTAAGAGAAACTCTAGCTTTTCGAGCTATGATTTTACTAAACCCTATACGTAACCCCACAGCACAAATAGTTTTCTGACCACCACTTAATAACTTATAATTTCTATATTTACTACTAACCTCGAATGCAATAGAAAGAGGACGTGTTTTTTTGGACTCATCCTCATATACTTTAACTTTAAATTTTGGCAAAATACTCTGTATAATTTCATTTGCACATAACTCTATAGAAGAAACAGATGACTTAAACAATGTTGTTGGAATATCTTTAAAAGCCTTTATTAGTATATTCAAATAATATAATTTTTTATCTAATTCTTTAAGTACAGTTTTTATATTTTTAATTTCATCCTCTAATGTAGCTTTTAACATAACTATTTGTTCTAGTTTACCCTCATTAAAGTGTATACTAATTATCTTATTTTCTAATTCCTGTATATCATTAAGCAAAGAAATATTTTCAACCTCAGTTGTTGATATATTTTTCGGCAAATTTAATTTTAATTCTCTAATTTTAATATTATAATTATCGGCTAGTGACTGTAATTTTACAATATGCTCTGCTGTGGAAGCAAGATCATTAGAAATCTTAATTTTATCCTCTTCATATTTTTTTGTAGCTTCCTTTATGTTCAAATCTGCATTAGAAAACTGATTTATCTCATGTTGTATAGAATCATATATTACAATATTTTCATCTTTACTTTTTATATTTACATTTATAGTTTCATTAAAATTTTTTATAGATTCTATTAATTTATTTTTAAGCTTTATCTGATTATTTATATCTAAATTAATAATCTCTTGATGTTTTTCTATATCTTGCATGCTAATTGATTTTCCACAATGAGTACAAATACCAACAGATAATTTATTTTTATCTTTTTCCAATCGTTGTATTGCAGCATTAATAAGTAATAATTCATCTGATGCTTTTTTACGGTTTTTTTCTTGGATTAAAATTTCATTTTGAGCATTATCTATAATACTTTGTATTTTAAGACTTTTGATTACTTTTTGTTCTTTCTCAAACTTCCCATAAACATTAATAAATTCTACTTTTTCTTTTTTATATCTATCTTCTAAATCTTCAAGATTTTTATCTAAAGCAGACTTACGTGTAAAACTATTAGATAATTCAGCAGCATTTGATTTTTGTAAATTCTCGTAGTCATCTATAGTATTCTGTGTATTCTTCAAATTTTTTATTTTTTCTAATTCAATAGATTTTTCTTTTTTTTGTTTTTCATATATAGGTAATAAATTTATTCCTTCTTGTAAGGATTTTATTTCATCAAGAGATGTAACTAATTCTTTTTCTTTTTCAAGAAGATTCGCTTTTTTTAATTCCAATAAATCAGATTTTTTCTTATAATCAGATGTACTTTTTTTATAGGCATTTCTCCAAATTTCTAAATTCAACAAAGAATCTATATATTCTCTCCGCTTACTAGGTTCTGTCTCAATAAAAGATGCCAAATCTCCCTGAGAAAAAAATACAGAAGAAGTAAATAATTTCTCTTCCATACCAAGTAAATTATTAATAAATTCCTGAGCATCTTTAATTTTAATTGATTCATCACATCTATTTCCATTTTCAAAAACATCAAGATAAGTACCAGTCTTTCCTTTTCTACCACGTTCAATTATGTAATTATTACCCATCAAAGAAAAATTAACCTTAACAAATGCATCTTCTGTAGGATTTAATGCATCATTCCATATTTCCTCAATTCTATTAAATGAACCAGAACCATATAAGGCAAAAAGTAAAGACATTATAGAAGCGCTTTTTCCACTACCATTACTCTTACCATCTTCATTATTAATAGAACCCACAATTCCTGTAACACCCATTGGAATATTAAAAAAATTATAATCTTTATATGAACAAAATCCCTTCATCTCAATCGTATTCAATTTCATTAAATAAATACTCCTTTCCTAATTTTAAAATTTCAGCTATATCTTCTTTGTTATCTTTACACTCCTTAGATACCCATTCTTCTAAATAAAGAAGAGGATTTTTTTCTTCTTCAGATACTTCAATATCTTTTTCTTCTTCCAACGTATTAAATGTATAAGATATCTTGGCTAACTTACAATTCTGTGTTTTTAAAAAAGCATTTAATTCAGAATCATCAATAATAACATCATCATGGCTTTTTAAAAAGATTACTTCATTAGATTCCAATTCAATAGATGAAAAAAATTCCACAGGATTTTTATTCTCTGGTAATATGTATTGTTTGTATTTTCTAATATTTTGAATCTCTTCAAATTTAATATTACCATTTTGATCTAATAATATATATCCTTTTTTCTGCCCACAATCCAACGATTCCATATAAGTTAATGATCCTGGATATACAATAGTCATATCATTTTTATTATATATCTGATGCATATGCATATGACCCATTAAAAGAATAGCACGTTCACTTATAGTATCAAAAAAAGTATCAATATTAATTGTTTCTACACTACGTGATAACATCATATTTTCAGTGCCAAGCCTAGAAGTAGATTCTTGTATATGTGCTACAATAATACTTTTAGTATTTGAATTAATTACACTCATAACAGATGTAAGTGCTTCTAAAGTACTAGCATATTTATTTTTCGAAGAATCTGCTGCTAAAAACGGTATAAAATAGATAGACCAATCCTTCCAAACAATACTTGATATACCATCGTCTATCAAATGTATATTATGAGTATTTAAAGATTTTAAAAATACTAATGAATTTGAATAAATAGTTATATCATGATTTCCAGGAATTATATAAAATGGTTTTCCCAGAGTATCTATTTCTTTAAACCATGTAATAGCCCACTTTATATTCTCAGCACTAGGTCTTGATGAGTGAAAAAAATCTCCTGAGCAAATAATCATTTCAATATCATCACAAGCAGCCCTCTGCTTAACGCTATCTAAAGCATTCCTAGTATCTTCTTCTGAAGTCGTTAGTCCATTTTCTAAAATAGATGAATGCATTTTATGTCCTAGATGAATATCAGCAATGCACAATATCATGTATTATTCCTCCTAAAATTTTATAAATTTTATTAAAAATTATATAAAGGGTTTGAAAACATATTCCTTACCTTTATTGGATTATACAGTAACCCACTATTGATTATCTGTTTTATATCAGAATCACCAACTACTTTTCTTAAAATATTCAAAGCTCCATTTATATCTGCATTTATTAATTTTCCAATAGAACTTTGAAATAATCCTCGTTTAACTCTTTTACCACAATAATCTTCATGTTTACAAAGCAGTTCTAATGCTAAAGCATCACACTTTGATGTATATGATTCTTCTGTGAAGATTATTTTAATTCCTACTAACTCACATTTATATTTTAAATAATTTAATAATTGAGCATGTGATATAGAAACAAAAGCCTGGTTATTCCTCTTACCAAGGTTGATTTGGGTTTTCCAAAGATCATTTTTACCTACAACTAATATTCCTATTTCATTTTCTACTAAATTATTTATTATAAATCTAGAAACTTTATGCAGATAATCCTTAACATAAGTATTTCTAGATTCAGTAATTAAATTTAACTGTTTTGTATAACCTTTTATTTTCATTTTATCTTTTATTGATTTTAAACATGAAACTCGTTTATTCCACCACTGATTAACTGATTTTAATGGTTTACCTGAAATTAAAAAAGGTTGTTTACCTTGAATTACTAAAGAGCATAAATTATTTAACCCTAAATCTATTGAAGCATATTTATTATAATTTAGTTCTTTATTTTCAACTTCTTGATTATAGATAATTTCTACTTCTATTTTATTCTTTCTTGGAAGTAATCTTATTTGTTGAAATTTTGAAAAGTCTTTTCCTTCGTATTTAGGAATCTGAATTAAAATATCTTTTGATAGATAAATAATGTTATCTTTTATTTTTGAGTTTTGATTAGTAAAAATTAAAAGATTTTCCTTTCTCTTTAAATACTTAGGAGATATCGGCATCCCTTTATATTTAGAAGGATTATTTTTCCAATCTTTAATAGATTTAAAATAAGATACCCAATTTTTATCTAATAATCTTAAAATCTGTTGATTAGTTTGAGATTTTAAATTATAATAATTTATTTCATTTTCAAGATTTGAAACAGTTTTCATTATTTTGTCAAGTTGATCATACCTTAACCATTTATTATTTTCTCTTAATTCTTTTTTGATAATATAATTAG
>Ga0180438_10012656_pt1 | contig 10011 bp, 9 predicted proteins | sample SS_ome_12_FD_132455 | JGI IMG/M metagenome (GOLD analysis project Ga0180438, IMG submission 132455) | Hypersaline lake sediment archaeal communities from the Salton Sea, California, USA - SS_3_D_2 metaG | ecosystem: Environmental > Aquatic > Non-marine Saline and Alkaline > Hypersaline >...
CCAATCCAACATCTATATTTATCCGGGGCAGATGGCCGTAATACCAACGGGCCTGTATGTGCGCATCCCAAAGGGGTACGAGCTTCACATCATGCCGAGGATGGGCCTCGCAGTAAAGCACGGGGTCGTAGCCATACAGAACGCCCTTGACAGCAGGTACAAGGATGAGGTTGTGGTAGTCCTGCAAAACAATTCAGACAAGAAGTTTAAGGTAAGATTTGGCGACAAGATAGCTCAATGCACGCTCATTCGTGCGCACCGGGCAATATGGTCGCCTGCGCATATAAACGAGGTAAAAAAGTAACACCATGAAAAACACATTCAAATTTAACATCTGGACGGTGGCGGTAATTATCCTTGCTACCCTTTGGTTTAAGAACAATAGCACACTGAAGGATACTATTGATCAATGGAAGAGCAACTACGATGTGGTCTTCGGAGAGAAGGCCGCTCTGGAAACGGAGGTAAGCAAGCTGGACAGTGCGCTCATTGTCAGTCAGGAAACCGTTCAGCTCACAAGGAACGAGCTGAAAAGCTCCATGAAATCTGACTCGATTCAGAAGGAACTGGTGAAACACTATAAGAAGGTCGCTGCGGCGGCTAAGGTAGAGACGATTACAAAGATCGACTCGATTAAGGTTCCGTACCCGGTGTACGTAGACAAAGACACTACGATACACATGGCGGGAGAGTGCTATGAACTTGATATAGACTTCTCGGACGATGGTGTGTCCCTGTACGACTTCTACATGGAGAACAGACAGGACATTGTGCTTGGCGATATGAAGAAATCGCTATGGAGGGTAGAGCAATCACTATCAGTCAGGAACACCAATCCATGTATAACTACCACTGGTATAACGACTTATCAGGTGGTGGTTCCAATCAAATGGCATCAAAAGTGGTGGATAACAGCTCCTATGGGCTTCGCCGCTGGTTGGATCGTAAATTCATTGAGATGAACGTATTAGAAAAGCTTAAGAAGGTAAACGAAGACAGGAGCATAGATGGTTTTGGCATGTCCTTAACCGACTGGTCGCTTCCAGAATGGGGAAACGCTGTTGCCGGAGAAGTCGGCGAAATGTGTAATGTTATCAAGAAAATTCACAGAGGAGATTTCGTTGGTCGGCCCGGACACGGGAACCATCTTCTCCAACAAGAGATGGCAGACGTAATTATCTACCTTGACCTTATCGCGTCAAGGGAAGGTATAGACCTGCAACAGGCTATCATAGATAAGTTCAACGTAGTATCTCACAGAATTGGTTCTGATATAAAAATGTAAATATGACAGACAACGAAGGAAAAATCTACTGCGACATTTGCGGTGAAGAAATTCAATATGAAGAGATAGGGCGCACTGCCCTCACATTAAGTACACCTGAAACAAAATTCACCGAGGCGAGAACGAGCTATTTCCATGCTCTCTGCCTTGAGGATGAAGACGATTAAAACTTAAATTTATGAGTAGTAAAATTATCAAAATGGCGTACACTGAGTACCAAGACATGCAGAAGGCAATCAAGGGACAGGCGGAGGCTATCAAAGCCCTTCAAGAGGCAAAAACAGTCGCCTTTATTGACAGGCGGAAGGAAGTAACCTATTATTTCGAGGATAAGGTAATATTCTCTGTGCCAGTTCCAAAGGTGATTCTGCCTGACGAGACACCAGATTCTAAGTATTCCTCTTTAATTAAGGAATACGAGGCCGTAATCGCCAAGCTAACAGAACAGCTTTACGCTGCTGTTGTAGCGAATAATGGAAATAAGGCTTCTGTGAGGAAGAAAAAGCTTAGGTTTTGGTCATAAAAAAGGGGGCTTAACGGCCCCCATTTTTTTTGCTTAAGTTCAAGTGTCTTACACTTCATTCTTTGAGAACAGACGCTTGATGTACTCCTTAATCAGCGACTTCTCGCTAACGGTGGGAGCGAAAATCAAGCTCTCAAGAATTGCCAGAAAGAATGGCACAAAGGTCACAACGCAGGCAATACCCACGGCTCCCAATACCACCTTCTCAGCAATAAACCTAAATGTCGACATTTTTTTCATGTTTACTCCTTTTCAAATAGTGATGCTTCTTCGTACTGAAGGAACGTATTCCTCCAATCGCCTGTCTTATAAAAAGACTCCACGGCTTTTTCGGTGAATGTCCATCCGGGGAATCCACCCATATTCCTGTCATCAATGTACAGGTCTGCAAACACCTTCGCGCAATGAAGGCGAAACGGTATCTTAGGGGATTGCTCGTTAACAGCATCATACATAATGCCGTTGTCGTCTAGGAACTTACGGACTGCGAAGGTGTCGGCTTGTCCACCTAGCTCTCTATCAACCTGTTGGCGACACGTCCAGATAATAACGCTTATACCTTCTTCAGCCCACTTATTGAGAACCCTCTTAGCACCGGGCTTTAAATTTCCGATGTAAGGGAACTCGTGGTCTACGATTGTGCCGTCAAAATCAACGGCGATAATCCTCTCCGCTTTCTGACTCATCCTACTTAATCTCCTTAAAGTTAATCGTATCAGCCTCGCTCTGATCGAGAATCATTAACTCTGCACGGGACAAGGTATCTCCAACCTTCCGGCAAAATACCGCGATCTCAGCATTAGCTATGACGCATTGCCACAGTTTTCCTGCGTAGGAAATTTTCGTATTCTTTTTGAATCGTTTTGTTGCCATAATATCCTCCTTTTTTCTTAATATAATTAATTTAAGTTTTTTTATTAGTTTCATAATATTAAATTTTATCTGTCGCCGGGAACGCCTGACAACAGGATTTTACGTATATCTTTCGGAAGCTTGTTCGTCCGTTGCCTGCTGAGTGATCCACACTCATCGCAGCGCAGCGTTTGGAACTTACTTACCGACGTGTGGTAAAATCCGTCAGGATGCAGGTGCTTGCTGCCGCACGTAGCGCAGACAGGCTCCTCGGCCTCCATGAACAGCCCAACATTGGGGTGGTTCTTGATCCACGGCCTGAACATAAGGTACACATCCTCAAGGATAAACACGTCCCTGTCGTTGTACTTGACCATCTTCTCAAGCTCGGCACTATCACCTGCCATACACTTCTTCCACATGGCTACTCCGCTATGAGCGAGTTTCCCATCAAAGCCTAATTCCTTAGCAATGTAGTCAAGGCGGTTGCTTGGGAACCTAAATACACCTTTGGAAACTTGGTATGTGTCGATGACTTTGTACGGTGTTGGGGGCAGGATGTCGTTGATCAACCACCTCATGTTCAACATCTTGTGGTCAAAGTTTTTTCCGTTGTGCGACACGACAATATCCGCCTCGTCGATCAGCTTCCAGATGGATGCTGCTATGCGCCCATCGTCTTCTTCTAGGGCTTCTTGTGGTGTAACTACATCGTTCATTATGTTCTCGTCGAACAGCCACTTGGCGCTCCAAGATAACATCGAGTAGTTGGTACGGTCGTTCAGCATCGCTGGCGACACGTAATTAGTCCGAAGAGTCCACAGAAATGCCTCAAGCGGGGCAGTCTCTATATCCATGATCAGAATCTTCGGTAGATTTGTTCTGTTTTCGGGTTCTGCGGGGTCGGCCAAGTCAATTTTGCCGTCTCTGTACTGTTTAATGATGTCCGCCTCCTTGGGGGACAGCCTAATTCTTGGTGCGTATACTTTCCTCATTATAAGTTATTTGCGAGATCGGTTCTTACTCTTTGAAACGACTCTTGTATTTCGTCGAGCATTGCTCCCCCCTTTAGATAGCGGTCTAACATGGTCGACATCTTTTCCATCCCCACGCTTGGCTTTTCCTGCTTTGATTGCGTCTGCTCTCGCAGCATTCCGCTTAGTTCGATTACGGACTTGCTCAGGTCGCTTCTGGTATTCTTTATCATAAGTATAGTCGCGTCCAGTTTTCTTATTAGATTTTGGTCGCTTGTTCTTTCCCTTTCCCGCGTAACGGTTCCGTTTTTTTGCATTAGTCGCCATTGTATATATTCTTTTCAGGTATTCCTATTGAACGACACCACTCTGAGACGCTAAAGGAAGGACACGCTTTGCTTGAAAACTGATTGTGACCCGCGATCTTGATCTTTGGGTGTCTCAGTATCATGTAGCGCACGTAAACCTCCATTGAGTAAAGCTGCCTATCTGTCCGAGTATCAGCCGCTTCCCAGTGGTCGTCGATAACCTCTTCCCGTAGCCCACCGACATAGCACAAGTGCCTTGACCGTGAGTTAACACCAGAGGCTCCCCAAGTGATTTCCCAAGGATCGACATTGTTGTCTTGATTGAATGGAGTAAGGTTCTCAAGCGACCCGTCAATATGCAGCAGGTCTGAATAACCGTATCTGTCCCATCCTCTTCCCTTGATGTTCTCGATGTACTTGCCGTTAAGCTTTTCGTCTGGCAGGTCTTCGCGGGAGTCGTAGACTTTCCCATTATATTTGACCTTGCCTCCCTTTAAGTCTCTCGGCCCTTTGTGCCATTCATCCAAGTCTCCGAGCGTGACTCGTCTCCCCTCCGGGGTGGCACTACAATGAATAACTAAATACGCTAATTCAGCCATATTTTTCTACTTTAAGTGCTGCGACAAATGTAAGTAAAATATATGAGAAATCCAAATTATTTAGCCGTTTTTCTTAGGATTTTTGTGGCGCGAGCCTTGAAATCAGTGTCCTTGTTCGACATCTCTACAAGCACGTTCCTATCTATAACGCCGTAAGTCAGCAAGTTAATAATGTAGTTCTCGTACTCAGCAGGACTCATCGGGTCTTCAAATAAAATATCCACCGTTTCGCTGATCAGAAGCGGTTTCCGAACACGCTTCCCGTCTCTCAGGGCAAGCAGGTACTCGGCACGCTCCTCGTCAGTGTCGGCCATATATAGGTAGTTGATCTCGTTGTTGTATGATCCGTACTTTGAATACATACGAAACTCCTTCTGGATCGTCGCCATGTTCTTCTTGTAGTAGTCCCAGTCTGTGTGACCGCGCAGATAGTTTTCCAGAGCAGGCATCCCTGCCTCAAATCCCATCTTAAGGAAGGGAGCCATCACATCCCAATGTGGGCTGCGTGAGTATTTTCCACGAGCCGACTCGCTCAGTCCGAGCAGAGCCATCGGGTTCTTCGTTCTGCCTGTGAAGAAGTCGTACCATCCCTTGCCAAAATTAGCTACGGTAACTAACGGAACACCAGTCACCTGAGCCGGGGGAGCAACAACCCTCATTATGTCGCTCCACCCTATCGGCGATGTACCATCCAGTATCCTGTTAAACTCCAACTCATACTCTTCCGCTCCGGCAATCTTCTTGGCCTCGTCTGCGGCAGTCATAATACCAGTAACCATGTCTTGAAAGACACCACCAACGGATACGTCAAATGCGTGTCCTGTCAGATACTTACTGGCAGCCTGAGCCATAATAGGCCCGGCTATTGTCGGGTACTGACCCGTTCCAAGCATCAGGGCTATAAGCATTCCGGGGTCGTCTCCAAAGCGCTCCTTAGACTTGTCGTCTCCACCCATGTATAATCCCATACTAGCAGCCCGGAAGAACATGGGCATAAGTGTGTTAATAACTACATTATCCCTAGCGGCCTGCTTCAGATTGTGCTTGGCCTGTTCCCGTTGTTCTGGTGTTAAGTTCTTCCTGTTAAGGGCTGCAATGGCATTACGCCTCGCGGCTAGTGATATACGATAATACTGCTGCGGAGTGTTCTGGAATAGCGTCAGGTACTTACCAAGATCGCCATATCTCTGGATGTGGCTCTGATCCTCCAAGAAACCGGACTGCTGTGTCAGCTTGGCGTACTTTACGAACTCCTCATAAGCCTTGTTCTTGGCATCGGCCTCGCTGAATCCCTTCTCCTTATATATCTGAAGCTTCGTCCGGTAGAAAGCCTGACCACCACCGAGTATACCAGTCCTGTCACCAGCCTTAGCGGATAGCAGCAGCCATTCCTGTGTGCTTCCCGGCTTCAGTTTCCCAACCTTGTACTGACTCTCGATCTCTCCGCGAGCCGCCATTACGTCCTTGTTGAACGTGTGGCCCACGAGACGGTTCTTCATAAACTCAGAGTTTCCAAGCTCCATCACGGCATCCCATCCGTTGACTATGCCGTCGGCCATGTTCTTAGTGAACAGCATCTCCTCACGCGCACTCTTCAGTCCCACACGGAAAGCTCCCATCGAAGTCATCTGCTTCGGGAACAACATGAAGTTAACTCCCAGAACGCCAGTCACAAACCGAGCCTTCGCCTTAACGAGCCACGGATGCCTGTCGCCCCCGGCAGAATCCCTTGCAATGTCATCAATCATCTTATTGATAACCTTACCAGTGTAATCTGTTTTGTACTTGGCCTGAAGCGCTGACTTCATCTCGTCACTCCTGAACATTCTTCTAGCACGATCTACTGGCTCCTGAAAATGCTTATAGTGCATCAGGTCTCTCAGGTAGCGGGTGAACACCTCTTCAGCACCCACCTTCAGGTTAAGTTGCAGGTTGCCAGCACCCTTGCTTGCCTTCACAAACGACGGTGCGGTAGACGCAAAGTGCATCTCCGGCCCCTCAAGCAGCAGGTCTTCGTAGCTTATGTGATCCTTGACCTTACCGTCCTCGGTAATCCTGACGTTCTTATTGAAATAGATCGGGCTATAAAATGGCCTGAATCCTAAGTCTATATTGTGCTTGTTCATGTAAGTCTGGTTGCCCTCTCCGTATAGCTTCGGGTAGAGGACGTTAAGGCGATTCTCAGCAGCCCTTATAGCACCCTCAGTACCATGCTCTACGATGAAATCCTTCAGGGAGTCCATCATCTCGGTAGCCTCTTTCGTTCCAAACTTAAACTGCTCTCCATGCTCAGGAGTCCGGCCCCATCCCATCTTCTCGAATATAGGCCATGCACGCTTGTCGTGCAGCCACTCCCACCACTTAGTTGCCTGATCCACAGAGATTCCCCTGCTTTTCCCGGTGGTTTTGCCGAACGGAGCCATCTTGCCTCCCTGCCAGTAGGCGTAGGGATGAGCATCTTCCTTGTTGCTTTTCAGTATCCTATCAAGCTCCTTGCCTTCCTTGCCGTAGAACTCGTGGTATGAATGACGAATTTCGTTGAGCGTCTTGTTGTACTCAGCGATAGACTGCTCTCTCGCACGATAGAAGTCGTTAGATAGGGAGTGGAAGTGTCCGTCCCACAGCTCACGCCCCGGCTCATCAGCACTTAGGCGCTCCATCATGCTAATAAAGCTCTCGTGGGCGTGAAGGAACTGTTTTCTGTATTCAAGCAACTTCTTGGCGATACCCAAAGTCTTCTTCGCTTCCGGGGTAATAGCCTCCTGACGCACGCGCTCAATGTCCTCTCTGGTGATTTGCATTGAGTGTAATGCGCGATCCATGTCCATATTCTGCTTGATCTTATGGTACTGATCCTGACGCTGCTTCAAGCTGCGCCCTGTTTCGTTGATCTCCCTTACAATATCCTTAGCCCGGATAGCGTCTGCGGCTGTCATCCTTCCCCCGTCTACGAGACTAAGCAGCTCGTACTCAAGGTATTCGGACATGCTCAGGTCGCGGTACTTGGCTTCGCTTTCCAGACGAGCCTGACGCTCCATAGCCATGTCACGCATGCCAGTGTATTTCAGCGCCTCCAACTGTCCCTGTACGAGACTAGCGTGGTAAGAATCTGGGTCTAAGCGCTCAAGCTCCTGACGTAACCTCTGCTGCTCTATCATGGCTGCTTCCTGCTTGTTGTTGAAGAGCATGTCGGCAGTACGCAGCTTGCTCCACGAGGTGAAGTCTATACGAAGCTGCTGCTCCTTGTCTCCAACCTCCTGAACCTTACGGCCTTTGTTGATTATGTCCCGCGTTTCGGAAGCCTCAATTCTGTGCTGAAGCTTATCAAACAGATTGTTGATCTTCTCCATCTCCGACAGAATCTTCTCAGGACTCTGATTTGGACTCAGCCTCTTATTCAGACGAGCCAGCTCACCGCGAGTGATATTGAATTTCTTAGGCAGAACCTCAAGGCGTGCCTGAACGATCTCCCTCACCTTGTTCACCTCTTCGGCTATATCTCCACGACCGTCTCTGATACCGCGTCTGTAAGCAGCCATATTCTCCTTGAAGCTCTTGAACGTAGACACCTGATCGTCAGCCTGTGACGGCCTACGTGTCACATACTCAAGACGTTCCGCCTCTGGGCGAGATACGATCTCCACCTTATGAACGATGTCCTCAATCTTCTCGGTCAGCTCTAAAGCTTCCTTCTTGGATGAGGCGTTGAACAGCCTTGTCACCATAGCGTCAAACTCATGCGATCCACCCTTCAGGCCGGAGAAATCGTCAACAATCTTGTCAAATGGTGTTCTCTCGCCCTCAACCTCAGCCTGCTTCTTCTTCGTGATCTCGCGCTGCTGTTCAAAGGTTCTCTCACCCTGAGTCAACAATTCAAAGTCCGTGATAAATTTCTCTGCACCGCCTCTGGTTTCAAATTCAGTCTTAACGCCGCCTTCCTGAGCGACAATGAACCTGCCGTCAGCCTCTTCCACCTTCAGGGTTACGTCTGGACGCTCCACCTCCTTCGGCTTCTCCACCTCAGTACCGTTCACCTTGGCCTTCAGCTTCTTAACGGTGTTGCTCACCTTTTCGGCAGGAGCCTTGATGTTTTTCGCCCAGTTGACGTCTTTCTTTATCTCATTGATTTCACTATGAGCCTGCTTGATGTTGTACTCGCTCGCACGAATCTTGTACTTGGTTTTCGGCGCAGGAGTGGGGCCAGTGGCGTCAAACTCGGCGACTTCCGTGTCTTCCCTGAACTCCTTTATCTTAAAGTCCACATGCTCAACCATTTCAGCGTACTTCTGCATGATCTCGCTGGCAGACCTGTTCTGCAACTCCTCGACAGACACGCCCTTAATCCGCAGAGCCTCAATAGCTCCCGCTACCGGAATGGATTCGTATGCAACCTTCGGGTTGTGATATGTATTGTCGATGTTGACACCAACCTTCTTGTTCTTAAGCGGGTCGTGCAACTCCTTCTCCTCGTTCAACTTCTTATACTCTTCCCGTATCTTCTGATTGGAATACTCGGTGTCATAGCGACCATGCTCACGCAGCCTGTCGGCCATGAACATGTGGTCGTTCATTTCCTCATACATCTTCACGTCACCAAGCGTGGCGGCAACGGACTTAAGTTGTTCTGCGCCAACGTGATCGCCCTCTTTCTCAAGTTGCTTGGCAAGCTCGTATACGTTCTTGGCGTTGGCCTTGTGCAAGGCTCCCCTCTGAGCCATACCCTTGATACCGAACGGCCCTGCGGAAATAAGCTCTACCAGAATACGCCTCTGCGCCTCATCTCGGTCGCCGAAGGTTTCTCTGATAACACGAACAACATCCTTATCGTTAGCCAGAGCGTCGTAAGCCTCAACCATCTGGTGACTACCCTCCATCGCCACTGTCATGCCGACCGTGCCTTTGGCGTAGCCATTAAGTATAATGTCGAAATACTTATTCGCTGTCTTGAATGTGGGGAAAGCCTTGTTAGCCACGTAGAAAGAAGCACCAGTGCCGTCATGTCCGCCGATCATCTTGAACTTAGCCTCTTCCAGCATCATACCGAAAAAGAAAGATGAAGCCTTGCCGAGTTTTCCGGCAGCAGCCATACCCTCGGTGAAAGCACCGACAGCATTTCCGCCGAACTTGTTCAACAGAGTCATCTTGATGGCTATATCTGTGATACCAGCCGTGCTGCGCATGATCTCCTTAATGGCGTCATACTCAGTCATTTCGTAGTCCTTCGCGTCTAGCTGAATACCCAAGTCAGCAGCGATAGGGCGAACTACCTCGCGAACCTCCTCGACAGAGGGGTTTGGATTCTTAATGAACGGAGCCAAGTTGGTGTCCCGCAGCACATTGGCTGCATCCATCAGGTAGTTACGGGCGTTCTTGTCTTCAACCGCTACGTTCTGGTTCAACAGATACATACGAGAGACAGCCTCGAAGCGGATCAATTCGCGCTTCTTCTGCGCCCTGATATTCTCCATAG
>Ga0180438_10012657_pt1 | contig 10011 bp, 10 predicted proteins | sample SS_ome_12_FD_132455 | JGI IMG/M metagenome (GOLD analysis project Ga0180438, IMG submission 132455) | Hypersaline lake sediment archaeal communities from the Salton Sea, California, USA - SS_3_D_2 metaG | ecosystem: Environmental > Aquatic > Non-marine Saline and Alkaline > Hypersaline >...
TCGAGAGTGTTTCCCGGACGTTGTGGTCCGTGATAAGCACCCCCAAGCCCTTCGCCGCCAGCTGACGCACGATTCCCTGGATGTCGCCCACCGTGATCGGGTCGATGCCCGCGAACGGTTCGTCCAGAAGCATGAACCCGGGCGACGTGACCAGCGCCCGGGCGATTTCAAGACGGCGGGACTCGCCGCCGGAGAGGCCGTAGGCCTTCTGGGCGGCCAGGTGACGGAGACCGAGCTCGTCGAGGAGCTCGGCCAGGCGATTCTCCCTGTCCTGGCGGGCGAGCGGCTGCCGCTCGAGAATCGCCAGGACGTTGTGCTCCACCGTCAGCTTGCGGAAGACCGAGGGCTCTTGCGAGAGATAGCCGATTCCCAACCGCGCGCGCCGGTACATGGGATACCGGGTCACGTCCTCGTCCCCGATGAAGATCTGGCCCTCGTCGGGCTCGACGAGGCCGACGATCATGTTGAAGGTCGTGGTCTTCCCGGCCCCGTTGGGCCCGAGCAGGCCGACGATCTCCCCGGGAGCCAACTGTACCGAAACTTGATCCACGACCCGACGGGAGCGGTAGCTCTTGGTCAGGCCTTTGGACTCGAGCAGGGTGGCCCGCGCCGGATCAGGGCTCAGCGTCTTCCTCCCTTCCGAGCGTCTCGGTGTCGCGCACGTCCGCTCGGACTTCGCGACGGATTTCGATGTTCTCGAGGGACGCGTCGCTCACGAATCCCACCCCCCGGAGCACGTTACCCCGGCGGGTGAACGTGACGGGAGCGTCGGATACGATCTGGCTCAGCTTGTTCACCCATCGGACTTCGTCCGATTCCAGCTCAAGTCCCTCGTCGGTCACGATGAGGACTTCCCCGAAGGCCTCCATGTTGTGGGTCGTCCGGTTGATCACGCCTCCGAGGGAGGTCAGCCGCGAGGTGTGCTGACCCCTCTCGTCGTAGAAGTCCACCACCAGGGTGTCCAGATGGATCTGGTTCGACGGGTCGAAGACCTTGGCCCGTTCGGCCTGGAGCACCCATTCCTTCTTTCCAGCCTTGGTCTCGGTCAGGACGAAATCCAGGATCTGCTGGTCCGGCAGCCGCACGGCCTCGCCACGCATGGGCAGCTGGGGCTCGTCGGATTGGCACCCGCCCCAGGCCAGGATCCCGAGCAGGAGAACCAGACTCCCGGCCGGGGGCCCAGGTTCGGGAACCCACTTCCCTATCGACCGTATCCACCTGCGAATCAAGCGAATTCCGGTTTTCCACTCCATATGGCCCTTCACCCGTTGGATCCCGCGCAACCCATCCTGCGGTCAGGGTACCAGAGGCCCCACGGCAGTGTCAACGCTAATCAAGAACCGTGCCAAGATGCTAGGATCTAGGAGATTCCCGCCTGAAGGCAGTCGTGAATCCGGATGACGCCGACGGGACGCCCGTGGGGATCGACCACGACAAGGGACGTAATCAGACGTTCGGGGTCCTCTTCCATCTTCTGCAGCGCCCGGGAGACTAGCTCGTCGGGCTCGGCGGTCCGCGGGTGGCGGGTCATGACCTCGCGCACCCTGGTGTTCATCATGTCCTGGGTCCGAACCAGGATTCTCTTCAGGTCTCCGTCGACGATGAGCCCCGAGAGCCGGCCTTCGTCGTCGACCACGCTCGTGACACCCAGGCGCTTGTCGATGATCTCCAGGATGGCCTCACGCATCGTGCGGTCCTGGTGGACCTTGGGCAAGCGCTCGCCGCCGTGCATGATGTCCGAGACCTTGAGGGTCAGGCGCTTGCCGATCCCTCCCCCGGGATGGCGGAATGCGAAATCCCGGGCGTCCAAACCCCGGGCTTGGAACACCCCCACGGCCAGCGCGTCCCCCAGGGCCAGCGTCGCCGTGCTCGACGCCGTGGGGGCAAGACCCAGGGGACAGGCCTCCCGCTCCACCCGCGCATCGAGCACCAGATCGACCGAAGCCGCCAGCGGGGAACCCAGGTCTCCCGTGATCGCCATGACCTCGACCCCGATTCGTTCGAGCCAGGGCAGGAGCGTCTGGATCTCCTCGCTCCGTCCGCTCTTGGAGATGGCGATCACGATGTCCCGGGACGTGACCATGCCCAAATCGCCGTGGAGACCCTCCGTAGGATGGAGGAAGAAGGCCGGCGTTCCCGTGCTGTTGAGGGTGGCCGCAATCTTCTGGCCGATGAGGCCCGACTTGCCGACACCGGTGACCACCGTCCGGCCGCCCCGTTCCAGGCAGTTCAGGATCGCGCCGACGGCGCGCTCGAACTCCGGCCCCATGCGTTTCTCGAGGGCCAGGAGCGCCTCGGCCTCTAGGCGCACGACCCGTCTGCCCTCGGAGAGGATGCCGTCGCCCGCGCCGGGACACGCCGTCGTCCCCGTGCCGGGCCTATCGATCTTGCGCTTCGTGTCCATGCTCGACTCTCTCAGTTCGGGCCGCAGTCCTCTCCCGGCCCCGCCAGCCCCGATCCATCCAGGAAAGCCTCTCAGGTGGAGGCCGCGCTCAGGAATCCGGGGCTAGGACAGCTCGGCCAGGAGATCCCCGACCACACGATCCCAGGCCCCGTCCCGCCTGAGAATCCGCTCGACCGCCTCCCGAACCGCCCCGTCCCCCCCGGCCCGATCCATGACCCAGAGCGCTTCGGCCCGGACCTCTTTCACCGCGTCGGCCACCGCGATGGGCAGCGCCACCCGCCGCATCACGGGAAGATCGACCAGGTCGTCGCCGATGTAGGCCGTCTCCTCCGACGTGATGCCGTGCCTCCTCAGTACGCCCTCCAGGCACGACCACTTGCGATGAACCCCCTGGTGGACCTCGTCGATCCCCAGCTCGCGCGCGCGCCGACCGACGGCCTCACTCTCGCGCACCGTAATGACCACCGGCAGGATGCCCGCCCGGGTGGCCAACGTGATGCCCATGCCATCCCGGACGTGGAACCGTTTGAGCTCCATCCCGCCCGTCCCGTGGATCACGCCGCCCCCGGTGAGGACGCCGTCGACGTCCAGGCCCAGCGCGCGGATGGGCGCGGTCACGCCGCACCTCCGCGGCTGGACGCGGGATGCCCGGCGGACTCGACGACGAGTGCGTGGATGGCGCGCAGTTGTTCGAGAAGCGGTTTGAGCCGGTCGAGGACCCACATACTGGAGGCGTCGCAGAGCGCGCGCTCGGGTTCGGGGTGAGTCTCGATGAACACCGCGTCACACCCGGCCGCCACGGCGGCCCTGGCCAACAGGGGAATGTACTCGGGCTCTCCACCCGAGGGGTCCTTGCTCGGCCGGCCGTAGACTCGAACCGAGTGCGTCGCGTCGAACACGACCGGGTACCCGAACCGTCTCAGGATGGCCAGCGAACGGTAGTCCACCACCAGCGTCCGGTATCCGAAACAGCTGCCCCTCTCGGTCAGCATCAGATTCCGGTTCTCCGTGCTCTCGATCTTGCGGACGACGGCCCCCATGTCCTCCGGCGCCGTGAACTGTCCCTTCTTGACGTTGACGGCCCTCGCCGAGCGCCCGACGGCCAGGGCGAGTGCGGTCTGCTGCGAGAGGTACGCGGGAATCTGGACGACGTCGAGGACCTCGGCGGCGGCCGCCACCTCCGAACGGCAGTGGACGTCCGACAGGACGGGCACGCCCACTTCCCGCCGGACCTTTTCCAGAATCCGGAGACCTTCGTCGAGACCCGGCCCGCTGTAGAAATCAGCCGACGACCGGTTGTCCTTCGTGTACGAAGACTTGAAGATGTAACCGAGCCCCAGCTCGCGGGCCATCCGGCTGACCTTCTCGGCCACCGCCAGCGACTGGTCCTCCGACTCGATCACGCACGGACCCGCGATCACGGCCAGGGGCGCGCCCGCGCCCACCGTGACCTCTCCCACGCGCACTCTCGGGGCCCCGGATCGTGTCATGCGACGCCCTTGGTCGGTTGGCCAGCCGAGGCCCTCCGCCCGCCCTTCCGTTCGCCCTGAAACCGCAGGGCGGCGCGCACGAAGGCCAGGAACAGCGGGTGCGCCCTCATGGGCCTGGACCTGAACTCGGGGTGGAACTGGCACCCCACAAACCATGGGTGGGACGCGATCTCCAAGATCTCGACCAGCTCGCCGTCGGGAGACGCCCCGCTGACCACGGCACCGCCGGACTCGAACCGGTCTCGAAAGACGGGGTTGAACTCGTACCGGTGGCGATGCCTCTCCCACACGTGGGCGGCGTCGTACGCCTCGACCGCGAATGTCTCGGGCTTGAGCACGCACTCGAAGGCGCCCAGGCGCATCGTCCCCCCGCGGTCGCGGACGTTTCGCTGGGAGGGCATCAGATCGATCACGGGATGCGGGGTTTCGGGGTCGAATTCCCGGCTGTTCGCGCCTTCGAGCCCGAGCACGTTTCGTGCAAACTCGATGGCCGCACACTGCATCCCCAGACAGATGCCCAGAAACGGCACGCCGTTCTCCCGGGCGTGCCGGACCGCCTCCAGCTTGCCCTCGATCCCCCGGTCTCCAAACCCCCCGGGAACCAGAATCCCGTCCAGCGTCCCCAGGGCTTCTCCCGTGGTGTCCCGAGAGAGAGTTTCCGAGTCGATCCAGCGCGGTTCCACATGGCAGTCGCTGTTGATCCCCGCGTGCGTGAGCGCCTCGTTGATGCTCTTGTAGGCGTCCTGGAGGTTGACGTACTTGCCGCAGACCCCGATCCGGACGATCCGGTTCCGGGCCAGGACCTTGTCGACCAGAGTCCGCCACTCCGAGGTGTCCCCCTGCCCGGCCGGCAGTCCGAGCATGTCGACCACCCGCTGGTCCAGTCCCTCCTGCCGGAACTTCAGGGGAACCTCGTAGATCGACTGCACGTCACCGTTCTCGATCACGTTGCCCACCACCACGTTGCAGAACAGCGCGATCTTCTCCCTCAGCGCCTGGCCCAGCGGCCGCTCGGTCCGACAGAGGATGATGTCCGGCTGGATCCCGATCTCTCGGAGCTCCTTGACGCTGTGCTGCGTCGGCTTGGTCTTGACCTCGGCGGCGGCCTTGATGTACGGCACGAGGGTCACGTGGATGAAGACCGTGTTCTGGAACCCGAGGTCCAGGCGAATCTGGCGGATGGACTCGAGGAACGGCAGGGATTCGATGTCACCCACCGTGCCCCCGATCTCGACGATGCAGACGTCCACGTCGGGCCGATTGCCCAGCACGTGGATCCGTCGCTTGATCTCGTCGGTCACGTGGGGAATGACCTGGACCGTGCGCCCCAGGTAGCCGCCCCGTCTCTCCCTCGCGATCACGGTGTCGTAGATCTGGCCCGCCGTGGCGTTGTTGTCCCGGCCCAGGCTGATATCGACGAAGCGCTCGTAGTGGCCCAAATCCAGGTCCGTCTCGGCCCCGTCGTCGGTGACGAACACCTCCCCGTGCTGGAAGGGGCTCATGGTCCCGGGGTCGACGTTGAGGTAGGGATCCAGTTTGAGGATCGTCACGCCGAGGCCCCGGCTCTTCAGGAGGTACCCCAGAGAAGCCGAGGAGATTCCCTTGCCCAGAGACGAAACCACGCCGCCGGTCACGAATACGTACTTAGCCATCCGTCCCCTCTCGGATTTGGCGCTCGATCATCCGAAGGTCCCCGGCATCGTGAAGGCTGGGCGGGTACCCCTCGATCCGGACGACCCGGATGTCGTCGCCGTGTTCGAGGACCCGGAGCTGTTCGAGGTGTTCCTGCTTCTCCAGGGGCGTCTGTTCCCAGGTTGCCAGCTCCAGCAGGAAGTCCCTCCGGTAGACGTAGATCCCGACGTGCAGCAGGACATCGCCCTCGGCCGAATGCGGAATCGGGGCACGGGAGAAGTAGAGGGCGTCCCCGTGGACGTCGGTCACAACCTTGACGCTGTTGGGACTGGCGATCTCGTCCGGGTCCGAGCTCGGCGCGGCCACCGTGGACATCCGGATCTCGGGGTCCTCCAGGAGCGCGTCGACGGCGCGATCGATCGCCTCCGGCGGAAACAGCGGGGAATCGCACTGGACGTTGACGACGATCTCGCAGGACACGCCAGAGGCGACCTCGGCCAACCGGTCGGTGCCCGTCCGGTGGGACGGCGAGGTCCTCACGCACCGTCCGCCGAAGGCCCGGACCGCGGATGCGATTCTCTCGTCGTCGGTGGCCACCACCACCTCATCCAGTCGCCGGGCCTTGAGACATCGTTCATAGACGTGACGGATGAGCGGTTTGGATCCCAGGCAAACCAGGGGCTTGCCGTCCAGGCGCGAGGAGGCGTACCGGGCCGGGATTCCCCCGAGCACCCGGCATTCGGTCTTGATCTCGGACGTCTTGTCTCCGCCCTCCTGGGGCCATGCGGATCTCGATTCCACCGTGTCCCCCTCGGCCCACGTTAGAGCGCATGCTCGAGTACGATCACACGCTTGCCCTCCTGGAGGGATTCACCCGTGATCTCCACCTCGGAACTCTCGGGACGCTCGTAGATGCCCATCTCGTTCAAGAACTCGTCGACCGGCGCGATCGGGAATCCCAGAGATTCGGTCTTGAAGTGCATGGGGATGATGACCCTGGCGCGCATGGCGTCGGCCACCTGTGCGGCCTCCCGGGCATCGATGGTGAAGTGGCCGCCCACCGGGACAAGCAGGACGTCGACGCGGCCGATCTCCTTGATCTCGGCCGCGGTCAGGGGATGACCCAGATCTCCGAGGTGGCAGACCCGAATCCCGTCGGCCTCGATCACGAAAATCGTGTTGTCCCCCCTCTCCGAACCCTTGCTCCCGTCGTGGAAACAGCCGAAGCCCTGGATGCGAATGCCCTTGGCCTGGCTCGAACCGCAGCCCTTGACGACTTCAAAGGAACCCGTGAGACCATCCGTATCGTTGTGGTCTTCGTGGTCATGGCTGACCGTGACCACGTCGACCTTCTCCGTGATCGGCCCGTAGCCCACCGCGCCGTCGTATCCGCCGGGTTTGTAGGGATCGGTGAGGATCTTCGTTCCGTCGGCGGTCGTGATCACAAACGCCGCATGTCCCAGCCACTTCACCTTCACGGCTACCCTCTCCTTTCGCACCTAGCCCGGACCGAGCCGCCGAGCCCACACGAAAAAGCGGGGGCATCTATCCCCCCCGCCGTCCAGGCCTGTGGATGACCGATGTCCCCGTCCCGCCAAAGACCAGTCCATTCGACCGACCCGCCGGGGCACGCCCAGCCCTCCCCGGGCTCGGGCCGCGCCGCGGCTAGGAGGTCATGGGAAGCACGTTCACGAACGTCCGAGTCCGGCCCTTCGTTTCGAAGGACACCACCCCGTCGATCAGAGCGAACAGGGTATCGTCCCTGCCGCGCCCGACGTTCTGGCCGGGATGAAACTTCGTCCCCCTCTGCCGCACGAGGATGTTCCCGGCCAGCACGACCTGGCCCCCGAAGCGCTTCACGCCGAGACGTTGGGCGGCAGAGTCTCTTCCGTTGCGAGAGCTTCCCACACCCTTCTTGTGTGCCATGAGTTCTCACTCCTCGACTACGGGCGGGCCAGTGCCGTGATCTCCAGCTTCGTCAACGGCTGACGGTGCCCGCGTTTCTTCCGGTAGTTCTTGCGACGTTTCTGCTTGTAGACGATGATCTTCGGGCCGAGGGTGTGCTCGAGGACCTTGGCCTCGACCTTGGCCCCCTCGACGGTCGGCTGGCCGATGACGGCCCCCTCGTCGTCCACGAAGAGGAGCACGCGGTCCAGCGTGATCGTCTCTCCCTCGGACGCGTCGAGCCTGGGAACCTCCAGGATCCCCTGGTCCTCCACCTTGAACTGAAGCCCGCCCGTCTCAACAATCGCGTACGCCATCGTGGGTCGATTCCCTCCCGAACGACGGCCCCCGTCCTCCGGGGGCCTTAAGGTCGCAACACAATATTCTATTTGTACCCCCCGGGGTGCCCTCGTGTCAACCAGAATTTAGGAGCCCTCGGAGGCCCGATCCGTCAGGTCCTCCCCTGTTTCGACCGCGTAGATCCGGAGAGCCTCCCGCCCCAGCGATGCGTCGTCCACGACCTCGATTTCCATCTCCAGCCGTCGCTCCAGGTCTCGGATGTGCCCGGTCCGGTTGCTCAGCATCTGAACGGCGACCTCCGGATGGAGGTGGATCGCCACGTGCCGCCGGTCGGTCCGGTACCTCAGGCGCCGGAGGCTTCGCTCCGCCTTGGCCACCATCGTCTCGGGGGAGAGGACCCGCCCCAGTCCGCCGCAGCAAGAGCACGGTTCGCTGAAGAAATGGAGATGGCTGGGCCGGACTCGCTGCCTCGTCATCTGGATCAGGCCGAATTCGCTGATCGGAAGAATCTTGGTCCTCGAACGGTCGGCTCTGAGCGCGTTCCTCAATTCCTCGTACACCCGGCGTCGGTTGCCCTCCCTCTCCATGTCGATGAAGTCGATCACGATGATGCCTCCGATGTCCCGGATGCGCATCTGGCGAGCGACTTCGCGGGCCGCCTCCAGGTTCGTCGTGAGGATCGTCTCCTCCTGATCCGAGGACCCCCGGTACCGTCCGGTGTTGACGTCGATGGTGGTCAGGGCCTCGGTCTGGTCGATCGCGATGTAGGCCCCGCGCTTGAGCGGGATCCGGCGGTCGAACATCTGCTCGATCTCGGCTTCCATCCCGAAGTGATCGAAGATCGGCGTCTCGCTGTCGTACAGCTTCACGCGATCCTTCAGCTCCGGCGCCAGGCCCCGGACGTAGCTCTGGATGTGCTTGAACTCCGTCTTCGAATCGATCACGAGGCTGTCCACGTCTTCGCTGAACAGGTCCCGGATCAGGCTGCTCGTCAGGGTCGGCTCCGTGTAGACGACGGCCGGCACCTCCCGCTTCTTGGCCCGGGAGAGAACCCGCTTCCAGGTTCGGGTCAGGTAGCGCACGTCCTCCTTGAACTGCTTCGCGTCCTTGCCCTCACCCACGGTTCGCACGATGAGTCCCATGTCCTCCGGGCGGATGTCACCGATGATGTCCCGGAGGCGGTTTCTCTCGGCGCGGTCCTCGATCTTGCGGGAGATCCCCAGATGTCGGGACAGCGGCATCAACACCAGGTACCGCCCGGCCAGAGAGATCTGGGTGGTCCCCCTCGCCCCCTTCGACGAGATGGGTTCCTTGGTCACCTGGACGAGGATCTCCTGGCCCTTGCTCAGGCACTCCTCGATCCGTCCCGCCCGGCTCGGCTGCCCGTTGCGCGGACGCCCCCCCCCATCCCCCTCGTCCCCGTCTTCGTCCAGGAGGTCGCTCTCCACCAGGTCGGAGATGTGGAGGAAGGCGCTCTTCTCGAGACCGATGTCCACAAACGCCGCCTGCATCCCCGGCAACACGGCATTCACCCGGCCCTTGTAGATGTTGCCCACGATCCGGCGCTGATCCGCCCGTTCGACGAAAAACTCGGCGAGACGATGGCCCTCCAGGATGCACACCCGGGACTCCGTCTCCTCGGCGTTCACGATGATTTCTCTGTACATTTCCCCATTCCCTATCTGAATGCCCAACCCCGGATCACGGCCCGGCCAAAATTCTCCCCATCGGGGAGACCCACGCGGAGCCGTCCCAGAGTTCGTAAGCCAGTCTCTCGATTCGTGCAAGACCGAGCGCGTCCTCGCATCCGGTCAACTCAAACACGGCGCGCTCCAGGACGCGCCGGAGCCCGGCGCCGGTCCGCAGACTCACGTCCAGCCGCCAGCCGCTTCGATCGTCGGCATCCACGCTCGCGTCGACGAGCTGAGCCGCGACGCCCCCGGGAGGTGAGTGGTTTTTCCCTGGGGTCGTCTCCACGCGCGGACGCAACGCCGCCCACCGCGCCCTGACGTCCCCCCACCACCGGTCCCGGTCGACGACCGACTCGAGCCCCGCAAGGTACGCGTCGAACCGGATACGATAACGGTCCCGGGCTCCCGTTTCGACCAGCGGGCTCCCCCTCCCGAAGAACCCCACGGATTCCACCACGTCGAACCCCTCCGGCAGCGCGTCGACCAGACGAGCCTGGTCCTCCGCGCGCCACGGGCGAACGAGCTCGACGTCCACGTACTCGGCGTCCGA
>Ga0180438_10012658_pt1 | contig 10010 bp, 16 predicted proteins | sample SS_ome_12_FD_132455 | JGI IMG/M metagenome (GOLD analysis project Ga0180438, IMG submission 132455) | Hypersaline lake sediment archaeal communities from the Salton Sea, California, USA - SS_3_D_2 metaG | ecosystem: Environmental > Aquatic > Non-marine Saline and Alkaline > Hypersaline >...
TCTTCCTCTATGTCAAATAAGCTTCGTATCTCCTCTGGTAAGTTATCATCCTCAAGCTCCTCTGCTTCTTCTTTCCACATTCTTAGAATATCATATGTTTCGTCATCTACTCGTGCCATGTCCTATTTTCCTATGTCCAAGCCAAGCATAGCTCCTAAACTTCCCGGCGGCTCTGCTCCTTGTTGTGGGCCTTGAGCTGCTTGTGGAGGAGGGGCTGCTTGTGCTGCTGCCATTTCTTTTCTCGCCTTGAAATGTTTTGTTATTAGTGTTTGAACATTCTTTGGCAATGCTTTAAATTCTGCTGTCATTACATACTCTTCGGCATACGTAATCATTGACTGGTGATGCTCGTGTTCTTGCGGCTTAATATATTGTCCGCTGGCTCTCATTTCCTCAAACACTTCCTTCTGTCTATCTCGGCCTAAATCCATTAGCTCAAAAGCTCCGCCTAAATCATTAAGCTTTAATAGAGAGAGAATCTTTTGTGGAGGGACACCTGCTGCTTCAAATACAGGTTGTAATTGCATTAACATCTCTTGTCTCATGATTGGGTCGAGAGGAAGGGATGTTCCATATTCCACTGTCAAGTCCCAGCCACCTGCAATATCAGAGGCATCAATTTCTTTAGCTTCAAATGCTTTCTCTTTACCAATAACAGCAACAATCCTTGGCACTTCCCAATTTTCAATTAAAACATCTAAATAGTCTTTGTAAATAAATTCTACAAGTCTTGTATATTTCTCGAATAATCTGTGACGTATAGCATTTGATTGCTGTGTAGCATATTGCATACTTGCGCCAGATTGTCTTCTACTTTGTTCTCCTAGAGCATTTTCATTCAGTCCGAATATTTCCATAATGGATTGCGAGAATAATGTTCTAAGCTGTGGGAAGAAAGAAGGCATCTGTGCAGGATTCATAGCATATGGCTGTTGTCCTTGGAATTTAATATACGTCCACGGACTGTTATCTAATGCTTCATCTTCCAACTCGGCCGAATCAGGTACTAATATATGTGGAGAGCCATGTGCCTCAACATTTTCCATCCATGTAGAATCCATAGCGTTTATTGATTCTTGTAAATCTGCTGTGAAATCAATTACAGATAAGCCCCAATAAGTATTAGGAATATCTATATCGGTCCATATGTGATAGGGGATGCGGGCTTTCTTTGGGAGTTTCTTTCTTGGTACATTCTTTAAAGAAGCATCTGAGGATATGGATGCAAATTGATGTGGGTTTTCTTCTACATCACCAATAACACAACCCGATTCTGTACACCAGCAAAACCTTCCTAACATACCATTAGCAACATTTCCTGCTTCCCAGTATTGATAGATAGATACCACTTCTTCCCCATCTTGGAAATCTTTAGCAAATATACTGCCTTCGCCTGTATGATTGTCTTGTTGCATTTCTGATGTAATTGTTGATTGGCGTAAAACAGCTTCATGTTCATCGCCGAATTTTTCTATAGCATCTAATAGAGGCATAGAGAATCGCTCGAAAACATATCTCACTTTACTCCACGTTGCAGGTACTGGGTCTGGATATATGTTCCATATATTTGGGGCATAAGCTTCATAGTCCCCTTCCATTTCAATTTCACCAGACTTTTTATCTACATTTAATATTTCCCCTAAGTCAGGATTCCAGATTCCTTTAATAAATCCAGTGCCATGACATAATGTGTAAAGAGCTGCATTACTCTTCACTTCATTCAAGTCGTATTTCTTTTGTCCCATTCTAATTAGTCTATCAGCTGCATCAGCTCTTTCTCTATCCGATGTATCGTAGCTCATAGCCTTTGGTACAACACTTGGTGGATTGGCAGCTAATTGAGAATGTATAAATCTAAGGTAGCGTATTAGATAATTGACAGCAACGTATTCCCTTTGGTCACCTTGACTTCTATTTATATCAAATCCGCCGGAGTCTAATTGGAACGCTCCTGCAATAGAACTTGTATTCACTAAGTCTAATTGTGAAAATGTTATAGCTTCATTTTTGCGCCATCTGTCTTGTTGTGGTCTTCTCGCTTCCTTTGCTTCCTTGAGCCTTTTGCTGAGTATTTCCTTTGCCTTGTCTTTGTCCCAGATATCGATTTTCTTTCTTTTTGCCACGGCTTACGTCTCCTTGCTGGCTTTGTGTATATTCCAAATCTGCTCTGTAGCTCTTTCATTGCGTAATGGGCTAATCGGGCATGTCTATATCTTGGTAGGAGAAATAGACTTATCATTAGAACAATCGCAAGTATACCATACATAATTAGTAAAATCAATTTAACGCCTCCTTCTACGTTGATTACGCTTGATTCTTGCCATGAGTCTCATTGTTCCTGTACGTCCTAATTTAGCTTCAATTTCTTTTTTCTTATATTCCTTCTGTACGTTTTCCCAATGTATCAGTTTGATACGTTCGTGTGTTGTTAATTCAGGGGGTTTATATTCTGGCTTTGGTAGGCAGTCCACCCCATATCTAAATGCATCCATAATATGAAATGTTTTTGATTGTACAATTTTTGTAGGGTCATTTTCTGTCCATCTGTAGCTCATAATTTCGTCTTCAAAATCTTGTAAGGCTTCGTTTATAAATAAGTCTTTGCCTAATTTGTCTCTGATTTTACCTATCATTTCATCTCTTCGGCCATTTTTATCGTACGGCACTTTATATTTAATGCCTGCTTTTGTAGCTTCGGCTGTGAATGCTTTATTTATTCCGCCTGAATCCGACACTCTTAATACAATATTATATTGTGCTATACGCCGTTCCACTTCCCATACTAAATCAGAGGGAGCAATATCATTTGCAGCAAATTTATACGCCTCCACTAAAAACCAATATTCTCCTCCCGGCACTTCAGCAAATACACATAGTCCTATAGAGCTTGCACTAGCTGGATCTACAGATACTACGTGTCTCCAATCTTTAGCATTATACTCTTCAGGTATTTTCACGGCATGTTGTTGTTTATTAAAATGATAGACGGATAAATCATGCTGCGCCCATTCTCCAAATAAACGAGCATTTCTATCTGTTTCTGATAGATGTTGCATATCACGTACAAGTCTTTGATATGTTTCCTCATCCTTAAACTTAGGATTCATACGTATATTCCATTTGTATTTTTTGGAATGTATGCCGTCTGAAGCCTCCACCATATTCTTAATAGCAGGTGATACCACAAGTGGGGTGAATGCGGCCAAGAAAGAACCACCTGTTGTCGAAAGACGCATATGCAACTCGGCAACAAAATTGGCATCTTTAGGCATTTCGTTTACAAGGAGGAAATTTAATGTTAACCCCTGTACACGTTTTCTTGCAGCTTGTTCATTATCAAATGAAGCGGCTATTAGTTTATTACCTGTTTTTCTATGTGTAATGGAATAAATATATTTATCACGTCTTACATGTAATTCCTCGTCATAATTCGGGCCATAATATGCTAAAATATAACGTCCAATATCCTCGTCAAATTGTTGTCTTGTTTGTGAAAGACAGGCCATCAATGCCCCATCATCTTTCCATTTATCAGGGCGTTTCACTTGCGTAAAATCATTCTTTAGCAGCTTTGCAATTAGCCACGCTGCATAAATAGACTTACCAGACCTGTTACTACTAACAATCCATTGAGAAAGAATAACACCGAATTCCGACAGCACCTCCTCTTGCCCCTCATGCAGAGGGAACATTATAGGATTGCCATCTGCATCCTTTGTTAGAGGGTCGATTGTTTTGTCTAAAATTCTTTTATTTAATATAGCTCTTGCTTGTTGCTTGAGCCTGTCTACATTAGCTATTGCCATTTTCTTCAGCCTCTACATCTATTATTTGCTGTAAATCTGCTTCGCTCAATTGCTCCAATCTGGTTTCTTGTACATATGCTTGCTGTTCCACCACTTTAGCGTTATGCCTTTGATTTAGAGCAAATACTTCCTGTGCTGCTTTTAGCTGATTTGCCATCACCTTAGCATCCCCGTCTAAATTTGGATTGGCAAGTATCTTATATAGAACATCCAAGGCCATTTCTTCAAGCCCTCGTAAATTCTCTTTGAACGTGTTGTTATTTAGGAAATAATCCCTAAAATCTTCAATTTTCCACCATTGCTCAATCGAGGAAGAACAGCTTGTTACCCGCCGTATCATATTTGGATTGATGTTTTTGGCCTGTGCAAGTAGCAGGGGATTGTCGTTTAATATTTGCCAAAACCTGCTCTTCACTTCACGCTGTAATTTCGTGGGCGTAAACATTGCCTCTTCATCTGCTATTGTTTGTAACATTTTTGTCACATCAACTGGTTTAGCTTTTTTCTCTTTACTCATTATCATGTGCCTCATCATGTGCCACATCATGGGCCTGTTGTTTCTTCTTTTTACGCTCTTCAGCTCTACGTGCTTTTTGCTTGTTGGTAACGATAGCATGGCAATCGGAACACAACACACGTAGTTGATTTGACTCACAAAATAGCCTTGCAATGAATTCATCATAATGACCAGCATCGCATGTGCCACATTCTTCGATGTGGTCAACTTGCACGTCTTTTCTCATATATGCTTGCTTGCAAATTGCACAAGTGTATACGCCTCTTGTAATTCTTGCGCCATTCAAGGCTTCCTTGCGTTCATCCGACCATGACCACAGCCTACGTAATGCAGAGCGTATTTGAGAATTTAGCTTTGGTTTATATTTTTTCTTAGGCTTCATCGTTCTCTCTTCTTAAAGCGTTATCTGCAAAATTCAATTCCACTTTGTTTCTTGTAATTTGCAAGAATGATAAAAATCCTAAATCATACAGCTCTTCCAAGTAATTATATAGCGGAGCACTTCTTGTATTTAACAAGGCTACTACGTCAGACGTCTTAAACGACCACCTACCATATTCTCTTTTCATAACGTCTGGCATAAACAATAAAAATACTAAAACTGATTGTGCCTTCGAGGGCCTCCCCACTTTCTTCTGTGCATCCATAAATGTCTCCTTATCTGTACATTAATATGTATACATTATCATACATTTGACAGGCTGTCAACGCATAGCTTATAATACGCCGGTGGCGTCCTATATATAGAATACCTGCCGTATTGGACAAATCATTCTACTTGCTGTATACTATATATATCCCCTCGCAAGCAGAGAATTGCATTGATTTGTAGTTCTTTGCTTGTTTCTCATATACCTATATATACAATAACATTACATTAATTCCTACATATGCAATATACAAATTAAATATGTTCCCGCCGAATTCTTTGTATGGCATTTTGCGCAAAATGAAATATGTATTATTGCGTTATCTATATACCAACAATGGGTATTCTGGTATAGATATAAAGCATGTGTAAATAGCAATTATAAAATGTGTGTGGGCTTAGCCTGTGCAAATGGCTGTTAGAGAGGGGAAGGGAGAGCTTTTGTATACTGTTAAAATTTAATTGTCACAGAAAAAGAAGCCCGGGTAGGGGAGGCTGGAGCCAATCGAGTTATTGGAAAATGCTAAAATTTCTTGGAACGAAATTCCTACATCGGGCGATTTGCAAAAGCCCACTTGGCACGCTCTTTGCTATAGCAACTATCATGCCGCAACTCTCACGTGAACCTGTACATTTTCTAGGCGTTTAGGAGGTGGGGACTGTCCATCCTGTTTACATTTTACATCATGCCTATGTATTTAATTTAGGCATTCGCTTTAGCATCTGCTGGCGTGCGTGGCGTACGTGTTTAGGCATCCTGCAACCTATTTATTTTATTTATTTATTTTTGCATGTATTTTATTTATTTAATAATGTTCGCTATTTGCATGGGATGTACTATATATAGATTCAAGTTTGAATTTTTGTATATTTTTTTGCTGAAATAAATTTATTTTAATTTTTTATTTTAATTAATTCACAGGTTTATAAATTTTATTAAAAATAATTCTAAAGCTTTTCAAAATTATGACGTTAAATAAAATAGAGGACGGCAAGGGTGCGGTTCTCTCAATCCCTCTCAATAAAGGAGAATGCCATGCTATTAATAAATAAACTCATTGATGTAACATCAGCTACAGCTGTGAACGATTATTTCACTTTCAAAGGTGAGCTTAACCCATGGATATCTACATGGATTAATAAATCCAGTACATTAAGAGATCGAGTGAGAATGGCCAGAGAGAGAATGCTAAAAGCTGTTGATTCGTTCGATCTTAATCGACATAATGCCAGCTGTCTCGCTGACGACATAGCCTACGAAGCGAGTGATCTATCTCAATGTATTGATGCCGTGAAAGCACACGATGCAGAGATGGAGATTTTAAAAGCACACTTAATCAAGGGCTGCGCTGGTACGCCTACAGCGAAAAGCCTTGAACTGGCTATAGACACGCTCAATCCAGAGCTATTAAAATAACCCCATGAAAGGAGACAATACCATGCTTTTAATTAACAATATAAAATTTGCTAGAAACGATATTGAGTTCACTCAAACACTGTTTCAATCTAAGGGAACTTGTTTGGGGTTCTATAAAAAAGTTAAGGCGGGTTATAAATTATTTGATCATAATAATAATTTATTTGCTTTTATTCACTTAAAAAACAAGATGATAGTGTCGGCCTATCAAAAAGAGACAAAAACTATTTACAGTCAATCTTTATCAGATACCAGCAGATCTATTTTGGGGATCAAAAACATGATTCAAGAAGACAGAATAATCTCTGAATTAAAAGAGATCGATCTATAAAGGAGGCAAACATGATCAAACTATCAACAGATACTAATGCTAAGACACCAAACAAAGCGGGATCTGTAACAACGGAGCGAGTGCTGAAGTATAATAAATGGGGTCAAATCAGTCACGTAGAAATAACAACCACCGTTGTAAAGCCAGATGGCACGGAAGTTGCTAAGACGTTTGTAGAGAAATAAGAACGTGTCGACACCTGATGCTGGTGTCCTGATGATGGCCATAGCAGGCCGAAACACAACAAACGAAAGGAGCTTGATATGAAGGGCATGATAGTACATTTAATGTGGAACAACTGGGCAGGTGAAGTGGTTGATATTGAAGACTCAAAGCGAGGCTTTAATATATATACATTGAAGATGTTACATGATGGATCTACCGTTCAATGTATGCATACAGAGCTAGTCGAAAATCAAGAACAATAATAATAATAAAGGAGAATACCAATGAAAGAACAATTAACTATATTAAGAACAGCAATTTGCACGGGACAAAAGAACGGCGTGATTGGCCATTGTATTGACAAGCTCGATAGCCGAATTGAAGACGGCGTAAGACTATTGCATGTGAAATATGCGAGAAATACAATATCGAAAGAAACTTTTTTGCACGCAATAGACAATCTAATCAAGCACTTGTAAAATAATTTAATTTTTTGCTAAAGGTTTTTTGATTTATTCCGTTAAGGAATGTAAGGAAGAGAAGAAGCCCAGTGCGAGATAAAACTGGCTGCAATCCAAGGAACGGATTGTTCATTGAACGCCCTGATTGGGCACGCTCCGTTAGTAGGCACAGGACAAGTGCGGTTTTGCGGGAAGGGGCTAGATGTTGATGCAATATAACTTAGGCAGTTTGTATAGACGTCTGAAGCTGACGTCCTGACGAGGCTATAGCAAGCCGAAATACAACAACAATATAACAAGGAGAATTAATATGAGAGTGATTGACCTAAAGAAACGAAAGAACTACACGGCTGTAACATGCATGATAAAATCAAATTCATTTGGCGATCAGCTACTTGAATTTTGCTTTGAAGATATGGATGGCCGATATACATATTGTCATGATATGTATCCAGAGGGAAATCATTTAAATGATAGTGAAATAAGAGAGCTATATATCAATTCAATCAGGGGTCATTTAGCTCGTAAATATCGCTATGAAACAATCCCATCAAGAAGTAAACAATATAACAGGAGGAATTAATATGTTAATAATAGCGGACGGAATCATCATTATAATGGCAGGTATATTTGTGTTTGGAATAGCAATAATTATACAAATGATACATGAAGGAGACTTATAATGTTAGTATCAGTTCATAGCCATGCAGCGGCTAAAACTGCTCATGACAGAATAATTCATCATTTAATAATAGAGGACAAGCTAAATCAAAAAGCTAAATTAGCTTTGTGTCTTTGGCTGGAAATATTAGAGCATTACATAGACGGAAAATTGACGTATACAGAAGCAAGAAAACTATTAATAACATTGCACAAGAAGACAGAGAAGCTATTAAGCAAACGAACAATAACACACTTATCGTATGTGATAGGACAATAACAGGAGGAATTAATATGTTTAGAGGATTAGTAGACGACAATGACAATATATATGGATTAGCATTTTCAGAGGAGCTGTTTAAACAGCAATTTGCACGGGAAGTTGAGCGAGGAAACACTATAATATTTGACGGGCATGAATACATTATAACAGATATATCATGTGGATATGTAATATTAACAGAAAAAGGAGCATAACATGACACAATTAAATGAGAGACAATTAGAAGAAATGTATAACGAAATGCTTGATGATGTGTATGGCGATATTGAAATATGCGGCTATCACTATCCAGCAAGTAAAGCTTTGTTCGATGTAGACCCAACGGCCTATCGATGCGGCTTTAATGATTGGCTTGATAGTATGATACAGGACGAAATCTTGTACGAGCACAAAGACGGAACAATACACGACGAGCCAGAAGACGAGGAAATAGAAGAGGGATAATATTTAATTTAAAGGAGGGCAACAATATGAAAATAACTAAGAATATAACAATAAAACAAAAATTATTTGTCGATAAAGCAAACAACAAACTTGCACTACTCGGAGACAGCAAGAGCTATCTTGTGCATGATAGTGGATATGTGTCAGGTAAGCAGGTTGTGGATAGGGGCGATGTAGTGAAGCTTAGAAGCAAAACTAACGAACATGACAAGCTATCCGTATCGGATGAACTGACGTTAGATGTTGACAAGTATTTCTTGGAACCAGCTCACGAGGAATTCAATCCAGAACATAGACTATTTATTCCTGTAGATGTACTTGAATGTATGCTATCCGTAGCAGATACAGACAATACAAGATATTACGCCAATGGAGTATTTGTAGCAACAAATAATATAGCCGTAGCATCGAATGCATTAACACTAGTAGAATACAATCCCAACAATTCCAGTCGAGAGGAATTGAAAGGCGTAATTATTCCTAAGAAAGCTATTAAGGAATTCTTGGCACAAGCCAAGCCAAAATATGATGTTGTTGTATATATTAATGAGCAATATAATACATATGAAATAAAATGCAATGGTATTACACTTAAAGGGTATGGAATATCTGGACAATTCCCTAGATATGTATCAGCTATTGATAGCTATTTTGAACAACAATTGAATGGCGTATTTAATACAAACAAGGATGAGATAAAAGCATTCCATCCTGTCAAACTAGAAGCAGAGACACAAGAGGGAACAATAGCAATCAACACAAAAGAATATCTCAAAATACTAAAATGGGTTGATGAGGGCGTATTCAATGTGAAGACAATAGACAGACCCTTACGAATGGAGACAAGCTTACCTGATACACTAATACTGACAGTGCCATTGAAAAATTATTAACAATAAATAAGGAGGCAATTTGCATGACAAGAATAAATGTCATTCCCGTTGAGGAGCTAACGAACAAACATCTATTAGCTGAATATCGTGAACTACCAAGAATTAGCAGAGCCGCACGCCATCCTAAGCAAGGAGAGCAATTCCCTAACAGCTATGTACTAGGAGCTGGTCATGTGAAATTCTTCTACGATAAAGGGACGTGGCTTGCTAAGAGGTTTAATCAGCTGGTAAATGAAATGCACATACGAGGATATAATACAAATTACATGGAATACAGGCCACATCCAGAAGGGCTGAATAACGATTGGAGTGTCGATGCACAGGCACTAGAACTAAATAGGGAACGGATACGAGAGAGACTGAATAAACCTAAAGAGGTAATAA
>Ga0180438_10012660_pt1 | contig 10006 bp, 5 predicted proteins | sample SS_ome_12_FD_132455 | JGI IMG/M metagenome (GOLD analysis project Ga0180438, IMG submission 132455) | Hypersaline lake sediment archaeal communities from the Salton Sea, California, USA - SS_3_D_2 metaG | ecosystem: Environmental > Aquatic > Non-marine Saline and Alkaline > Hypersaline >...
AACAAGGTCAAACAGACCTTGGAAGACCGTATTGCCTCTTCTGCTCATCCCGAAAAGTTTGGCGAGGTCTTGATACCCACTGAGCAAGTGGTTGAGTTAGTCAAAGGAAAAAGAAGGACTTCGTCCAGGAAGTTCTATCCTGGATATATTTTGGTGCAAATGGAACTGGCAGAGGACACCTGGCACCTAGTCAAAGATACGCCAAAGGTGACCGGCTTCCTGGGCGGTCGGGACACCCCGGCACCCGTCACAGATGAGGAAGCCGAACAGATCATGAGCCAGGTGGAGGCCGGGAAGCTGAAACCTCAACCGAAGTATTTGTTTGAGCCGGGAGATGAGGTTCGTGTTATTGACGGTCCCTTTACGAACTTTACTGGAACGGTGGAAGACGTGAAACCAGAGAAGGGAAAGATTAGGGTCCTCGTTAGCATCTTTGGTCGGCCCACTCCCGTAGAGTTGGAATTCGTTCAGGTGACCAAGGCATAGGTCCGGCTGTCAGCCACCATTGCCGTTTACAACAATGGAGCAAAGACTATGGCCAAAAAGGTAATAGGTTCGATTAAGTTACAGGTTCAGGCCGGACAGGCTAACCCTTCCCCGCCTATTGGTCCGGCGCTGGGCCAGCACGGAGTCAACATCATGGAATTCTGCAAAGCCTTCAACGGCATGACGGCGGGGCAGGAGGGCATGATTATTCCTGTAGTGATTACTGTCTATCAGGATCGGTCCTTCTCTTTTATTACGAAGACACCTCCGGCGGCAGTACTGCTGAAAAAGGCAGCCAAGGTTGCCAAAGGGGCCGGCGATCCCAAACGAGAGCAGGTTGGCACGGTGACAAGAGTGCAGGTTGAAGAGATTGCCAAAACGAAACTTGAAGACTTAAACGCCAACAGCCTAGATAGCGCTTGTAGAATTATAGAAGGCACGGCTCGAAGCATGGGTATTGAAGTGGTTTGATGGGGAAAGGGGCTAATGAAACTGCTATGAAGAAACGTGGGAAAAAATACGTTGCAGCGGCGACGAAAACGGACGTCAATCGAGGGTATGACCTCTCAGAGGGGTTACAGTCTGTCTTGGACATGTCTTACGCGGCTTTTGACGAAAGCGTTGATATATCTGTTCGCTTGGGGGTAGATCCTAGGCATGCGGACCAAATGGTCCGCGGATCGGTGATGCTGCCCAACGGAACGGGAAAAGACGTTAGGGTCTTGGTCTTTGCAAAAGGTGAAAAGGAAAAGGAGGCCAAAGACGCAGGCGCGGATTTCATTGGAAACGACGACCTACTGGAAAAAATCAAAGGTGGATGGCTTGAGTTTGACAAAGCCGTGGCAACGCCAGATATGATGGGTTCCGTAGGGCGAATAGGAAAGATTCTGGGGCCTAGAGGGCTGATGCCGAATGCAAAAACTGGCACGGTCACCTTTGACGTAGCCCGTGCCGTCAAGGATTTAAAGGCAGGCAAAATTGATTTTAGAGTGGAGCGCGCAGGCATTGTCCATGCGCCAATGGGTAAAGTCTCCTTCGGCGTCGATAAGCTTCTGGAGAACCTGGGCGCTTTTATGGAAACGATTATTCGTCTTAAACCGGCAAGTAGCAAAGGCACGTATCTAAAAAGCATTTCTCTTTCGACCACCATGGGACCGGGTATCAAGATAGATCCTGCCTATGTAAAACCTATGCTGAAATAAAGGAAGACTGGCATGGCGGGGGGCTTTGTTTTATGGCCAAGGGTTATTGCAGAACCAGTCCCCGCTGAGTAGATTTGCCCCCCGTGCAAGGCAGTGGGTTTCAAAGCACAATTCCACTCCCAGGGCATTTTGGCCTTGGACAACATGAAGAGAATACTCTGTCAAAGACCGTAGGTATGCCTTCAAGCAAGGCATTTAAACAGTCACTGGCCTGCCGAGACAGTCCATCTTGCCTCTTCGACTATTTGCACGCTGGCGGCAAGGACTGTTGATGATGGTACGGGGTCTTGCCTCCGGTTTAGGCAGATAAGAAAGGAGGGGTTACAGACTTTTGAAACGCAAAGAGAAGAAAGAATTGGTTGAGGCCCTTCATGAAAGGTTCTCAAAGGCTAGGGCCTTGGTACTCACGGATTTTAGAGGCCTTGACACGGCAGCCATGCATGACTTGAGGTGCCAACTCAGGGGCGCATCGATTGAATACCGGGTGGTGAAGAATACGCTCATGTCAAGGGCTTCAGACGGAACGGACATGGCTCTTTTGAAGGACTACTTTGCCGGACCTTCTGCTGTAGCTCTGAGCTATGATGATCCCATCGCGGCCGCTAGGGTTCTTACGAAGTTCAGTGAAGAGCATGCTGCCCTGGAGGTCAAAGCTGGGATCGTCGAAGGCAGAGTCGTTGACGCTGAAGGGATCAAGCAGCTATCGAAGCTGCCGTCGCGGGAAGGCCTGCTGTCTCAGTTGCTTTCCGTACTAAATGGCCCGGCAACATCATTACTCATGGTACTAAATGGGGTGCCAAGGCAATTTCTGGGTGTCTTGCATGCTATTGGAGGGCAGAAGGAATCGGCCTAAGCCAGATGGGCGAAACACGAATAAACTAGGAGGATATATACAATGGGTAACGTCACAAAGGAAGATGTAGTGGATTTCATCTCTAATATGTCAGTGTTAGAGCTTTCTGAATTGGTTAAGGAATTGGAGGACAAATTCGGCGTGTCAGCAGCTGCACCGGTAGCGGCTGCACCGGTAGCGGCTGCAGCCCAAACGGAGGCAGAGGAGAAGACCGAATTCGACGTGGTTCTAACGGAAATAGGTGATAAAAAGATCCAAGTTATCAAGGCGATACGGGCCATCACTGGTCTGGGCTTGAAAGAGGCAAAGGCTGTTGTTGATGAGGCCCCAAAACCGATCAAGGAAGGGGTCTCAAAAGACGAAGCCGAAGATATTAAGAAGCAGATGGAAGAAGCTGGTGCCACAGTTGAAGTCAAATAAGAAGGGTTTTGCTTTTTCAAGATCGTTTCCACCTGTCCCACTAAGGAGAGATTATGCGAAACGGCGTATTGTCAAGTAAGCGCATAAGAAGGAACTTCGGAACGATTGGGAAGCTTGTGGCATTTCCGAACCTGATCGAAATGCAGCGGGAGTCTTATGGCCGCTTCTTGCAGCGGGATGTTCCACCCGACAAGAGAGACGCTGTGGGCCTTCAGGCTGCTTTCACTAGCGTTTTTCCCATTCGGGACTTCACGAGAACAGCTTGTCTTGAGTTTGTCTCCTACGGCTTTGGGGAAGTCAAGTATGACGCGTACGAGTGTCTCCACAAAGGCATGACGTATGAAGTTCCTGTTCGGATTACGGTTCGATTAGTCATTTATGACACAGACAAGGAAACAGGAATTCAGAATATCCGGGACATCAAAGAGCAGGAGATTTACTTCGGCACCATCCCGCTCATGACCGACAGGGGAACATTTATCATCAACGGCACTGAGCGTGTGGTGGTCAGCCAACTTCACAGATCGCCCGGTGTGTTTTTCGATCACGACAAGGGCAAAACCCATTCAAGCGGCAAGGTGCTCTATACAGCAAGGATCATCCCGGTAAGGGGATCATGGATTGATCTGGAAGTTGATGCCAAGGATATCGTCAATATTCGAATTGACAGGCGTCGCAAGTTCCCGGTGACCTTGCTTCTCAAGGCCTTCGGGTATTTGGGAGAGGCGATTTTAGCCCATTTTTACCGCACAGAGGAGATCCTTGTGGAGGGCAAACGCCTGTATAAGACCTTTGACAAAGAGCTCCTTCGCAATCAACAGGTATCGAAGTCGATCAAACACCCTCAAACGAATGAAATCATTGTGAAAAAGGGGCAACGCTTCACAAAAAAGGCGTTGCGTCAACTTCAAGGGGCAAATGTCGAACGGATACCCGTTGAGTTTGAAAGCATAAAAGAGAAGATTCTGAGCCAGAATTTGGTGCATCCAATTAGTGGGGAGGTCATTGCCACGTACAATGAGACTATCGATGAAGAGGTCTTCGATAAGATCTTGGATGCCAAGATAACTACCTTTGGCATTTTGCACATGGACGATGACGTTGCGGCTGGGGGGTCCATCGCCAGAACCTTAGCCCTTGACAAAGTGGAGACCCAAGAGGAAGCCCTGTTGGAGATTTACAGGCGGCTCCGCCCTAGCAATCCTCCAACCATTGAAGTAGCACGCGACTTGTGTAAACAGCTCTTCTTCAGTCCCTCCCATTATGACCTTTCCCTGGTAGGACGTTTGAAGATGAATATCCGCTTGGATCAAGACGCCCCTCTGGACATGCGGACTCTGATGAAAGAAGATCTTCTGCGCACGACCAAGACACTGGTTGATTTGAAAGGCAGACAGGGACCGGCAGATGATATTGATCACCTGGGAAACAGGCGGGTGCGGGCTGTTGGAGAGCTTCTGGAGAATCAATACCGCGTCGGGCTGGTGAGGATGGAGCGCGCCATCAAGGAACGAATGAGCCTTCAGGAAATCGACACCTTGATGCCTCATGACCTCATTAATTCCAAACCAGTTTCTGCTGTGGTCAAAGAGTTTTTTGGCACAAGCCAGCTTTCCCAGTTCATGGATCAGACCAATCCGCTCTCTGAAGTGACCCACAAACGGCGCCTTAGTGCCCTGGGGCCGGGAGGTCTGACGAGAGAACGGGCGGGATTTGAGGTTCGCGACGTTCACCCCACACACTATGGCCGAATCTGCCCCATTGAGACCCCAGAGGGGCCTAATATCGGATTGATTGTCTCGTTAAGCACCTATGCGCGGGTGAACAAGTTCGGCTTTATTGAGACACCTTATCGAGTGGTAGAAAATGGGCAGGTAACAGATACCGTAAATTACATGAGCGCCCTAGAAGAAAAGGACCACCCTATTGCCCAGGCAAATGCACCATTGGATGCCGACGGCAAATTCATCAGGCCCATGGTCTCGGCCAGGGTTCGTGGCGAATTCGTGATGGTCAGGCGCGAAGAGATTGAACTCATGGACGTCTCTCCAAATCAGTTGGTGAGTGTTGCAGCATCTCTCATCCCCTTTTTGGAGAATGATGATGCTAACCGTGCCCTCATGGGTTCCAATATGCAACGCCAAGCCGTGCCGCTGCTTGTGAGTCGTGCACCACTGGTAGGCACAGGTGTAGAGCACGTGGTGGCAAAGGATTCGGGGGTTACTGTTACAGCTGACCACGACGCGGAAGTAGTCGATGTAGATGCCACCCGCATTGTTCTCAAGCATAGCGGCGACGGCAACAGCTCTGGCAAACAGGTGAGTATTTATAACTTAACCAAATTCTCGCGCTCTAATCAGAACACCTGTTTCAACCATCGGCCCATTGTTGGCAAGGGAGAATATGTTGAAAAGGGCGAGATTATTGCCGACGGCCCAGCCACTCACGGAGGCGAACTCGCTTTGGGTAAGAATGTGTTAGTGGCTTTCATGCCTTGGGGCGGGTACAATTTTGAGGATTCCATACTGGTCAGTGAGCGCCTGGTGCGGGATAGCGTGTTTACTTCTATTCACATTGAAGAGTTCGAAACAGTAGCGCGCGACACCAAACTGGGCAAAGAGGAAATCACTCGTGACATTCCTAATGTGGGGGAGGAGGCCTTAGGCAATCTCGACGAAAGCGGTATCATTCGGCTCGGCGCGGAAGTCAAGCCAGGAGACATCTTGGTCGGCAAAGTGACCCCTAAAGGCGAGACCCAGCTATCGCCTGAGGAAAAGCTGCTCAGGGCCATCTTTGGCGAGAAGGCCGGCGACGTGAAGGATTCCTCTCTTCGTGTGCCCCCCGGCATAAGCGGTATCGTCATTGATGCCAAGGTTTTTTCCAGGAGGGGCGTGGAAAAAGATGAGCGCACCCGGAGTATTGAAAGGCATGAGATCAAAGCCCTTGAAAAGAATAGAAACGACGAGCTGGCTATCCTAGAAGAGGTTGCCAGGGAAAGCCTCACAGGGCTGCTTGCAGGAAAGACTTGTGTAGCTCCCTTCAAGAAGGGGAGGGTCTCTGTAATCAAAAAGGGAGAGAAGCTCTCCTCAGAGGTGCTTTCCAGGGTTGCCACCACTGACATGGCGTCGCTGGAATTGAAAGACGCCTCGTTGGCTCTTGAGGTTGGAAAACTCGTACAACGATATGAAGAACAATGCGACGAAGTGCGCAGGCGTTTTGATGAGCGACAGGGCCGTTATGAAAAGGGAGACGACCTGCCCCCTGGCATCATAAAAATGGTCAAGGTCTATGTAGCAGTAAAGAGAAGACTGTCCGTGGGCGACAAGATGGCCGGACGGCATGGCAACAAGGGCGTCGTTTCCTGCATTTTGCCGCAGGAAGACATGCCTTATTTCGAAGACGGGACCCCTGTGGATATTGTCTTAAACCCCCTTGGAGTTCCGTCACGGATGAACGTCGGGCAAGTGCTGGAGACTCACTTGGGATGGGCTGCCAAGGGAGTGGGCAAGCAAATTGACGAATTGATCCGCGGGGAAAACCACACGGCATTGAAGGCCAAGCTGAAAGCGGTTTTCCCGTCAGCCTCAGCAGAGAATGACTTCGATTCCCTTGAGGAAGGCGAACTGACAGCACTTGCAAAACGTTACCAGGAAGGCGTCTATGTTGCCACACCGGTCTTTGACGGAGCCAAAGAGGAGGAAATCAAGGATCTGCTGCAATCGGCCGGGTACCCCGTAAAGGGCCAGGCCACCCTCTATGATGGCCGCAACGGAGAGCCCTTTGCCACCAAAGTCACGGTAGGCATCATGTACATGATGAAGCTCCATCATCTGGTAGATGACAAGATTCATGCCCGCTCCATTGGTCCCTACTCCCTGGTGACCCAACAGCCGCTGGGAGGAAAGGCCCAGTTTGGAGGTCAGCGATTGGGAGAAATGGAAGTTTGGGCAATGGAGGCCTATGGCGCGGCCTATGCCCTGCAGGAATTCCTCACGGTTAAATCGGACGACATGGCTGGAAGGACACGGATGTATGAAAAGATCGTTAAGGGTGAAAATGTCCTCGAAGCTGGCATGCCTGAATCGTTCAATGTCTTGGTGAAGGAGCTGCAGGGGTTGGGTCTAAACATAGAGCTCTTTGAAGACAAGAAGGATAAGTAGACTTCCATGGGGAAGATGCCTGCTTTTTCCATTTTCACAGACACCCAGCCGAGGGAAAAGCAAGTGACCACGCCACCAAGAATGTGTGGTGTCCCAGGATAACAGCAAGAAAAAAGGAGACTACATTGCAAGAGCTGTACAGTTTCTTTGCCAAGCCCAAGGATCCCCTGAGCTACACGGCCATACGCATTTCACTGGCACCGGCGGAAAAGATCAGGGAATGGTCCCATGGAGAGATCAAGAAACCTGAAACCATCAACTATAGAACCTTTAAGCCTGAACGAGACGGGCTTTTCTGTGCAAAGATCTTTGGCCCCACCAAGGATTACGAGTGCAATTGTGGCAAATACAAAAGAATGAAGCACCGGGGAGTGGTCTGTGAGAAGTGTGGGGTTGAGGTTATTCAGTCTAAGGTGCGCCGCGAACGTATGGCGCACATCGAATTGGCCACTCCGGTTGCACACATATGGTTCTTGAGAAGCCTTCCCAGCAAGATCGGCAACCTCCTGGACTTGACCATGAAGGAGCTGGAAAAGGTCCTCTACTTTGACTCTTACATTGTCACCGACCCTAAAGATACAGACCTTGCCGCAAGCCAGCTCCTTTCCGATGAGGGCTACAGAGAGGCCATAGAAAAATATGGCCAGACCTTTGAGGCCGGCATTGGGGCTGAAGCCATTAAGACGCTTCTTGAAAAACTAGATTTGGATCAGCAATACGATAGACTAAAGGCAGACATTCAGGCCACAGGTTCGGAGGCCAAACGAAAAAAACTGGCCAAACAGCTTAAGATCGTCGATGCCTTCCGAAACTCCGGGAATCGGCCTGAGTGGATGATCATGGAAGCCGTTCCGGTGCTGCCACCAGATTTGCGGCCCCTGGTTCCTTTGGAAGGGGGTCGATTTGCCACGTCGGACCTAAATGACCTTTATCGCCGCGTCATCAATCGGAACAATCGACTGAAGCGCCTCGAGGAACTCCGGGCCCCTGAAATCATCATCCGCAATGAAAAGAGGATGCTACAAGAGTCCACGGACGTGCTGTTTGACAATGGCCGCCACGGCAGGGTCGTCACTGGACAGAACAGGCGGCCCCTGAAATCGCTCAGTGACGCCTTAAGGGGTAAGCAAGGGCGTTTCCGACAGAATCTATTGGGCAAACGGGTTGACTATTCAGGGCGGACGGTCATCGTAGTAGGACCGGATCTGCGCCTTCATCAGTGTGGTCTTCCTAAGAAAATGGCCTTGGAGCTTTTCAAACCCTTTGTGTTTTACAGGCTTGAAGAAAAAGGATTGGTGACCACCGTCAAAAGCGCCAAAAGACTCGTCGAAAAAGAGACCCCTGAGGTGTGGGACACCCTTGACGAAGTGGTGAAGGAATATCCCGTTGTACTGAACCGGGCCCCCACACTCCATCGTCTCGGGATGCAGGCCTTTGAGCCCATCCTGATCGAAGGCAAGGCCATTCAGCTTCATCCCTTGGTCTGCACCGCTTTCAATGCCGACTTTGACGGAGACCAGATGGCCGTCCACGTACCTCTTTCCATCGAGGCACAGATTGAGGCCAGGGTCCTCATGCTATCTTCCAACAATATCCTCTCCCCAGCCAATGGGGAACCCATTATTGTCCCTACCCAGGACATTGTCTTAGGAATCTATTACATGACCCGGGCCATTTCGGGCGTACCGGGAGAAGGCAAGATATTTTCCCACCCCGAAGAAGTCCGTTGTGCCTATGATTCAGCCGAGGTCGACCTTCATGCCAAGATTGTGGTGCGCATGGATGGCCAAAGGGTGGAGACTACGGTGGGACGCATCATTCTCAAAGAGATCCTCTCCGATGAACCGATTGTGCGCTTGAGCCACATTTTGGCTTCTTCAAGGGAAGAGGCTGAGGCGGCGCTGGCGGATTTGAAGGAAGGAGGCAATTTTGCCCAGATAGCCCAGACCAGCTCAAAAAGTGCAGATAGAGACCAAGATGGAGACATGGGGTTTGTGCAACAGGATGTGCTCGAAGAGTCTTGCGGAATTAGTTCCTCTGATGGGGAAGATATTTTCAAGCTTAAAGAGGGTGGCGTCAGCGGTGTTGTTGAGGCCGAAGGAGGCTTTCATCTCTTCCAGGTGATGGAAAAGAAACAGGGGATCCCTTTTGATCTTGTCAACAGGGTAATGGACAAGAGAAGTCTTAGCCAACTGATCAATTACTGCTATCGGAATCTGGGAGGTAAGGCCACAGTCATTTTGGCAGATCGCCTGAAGGATATCGGGTATCGCTACGCCACAGAAGCAGGCATCTCTATTAGTGTGGACGACATGGTCATTCCCCATAAGAAGTGGGGGATCATTGAAAAGGCCGAAGGCCAGGTAACCGAGATTACTGAGCAGTATACTGAGGGGTTGATAACAGGCGGCGAGAAGTACAATAAGGTTGTCGACATTTGGGCCAAGGCCACTACCGACGTTGCCGATGAAATGATGGAGGAAATGAAGACTCCTATCCCTGACGACGTTGCCGAGGGGCCTGATTCGGCCGAAGGGCTATCGCCCAGCAAAGAGGAAAGCTTTAACCCCATTTTTATGATGGCAGATTCAGGGTCACGAGGTAGCAAAGATCAGATGCGGCAGCTAGCCGGTATGCGAGGTTTGATGGCCAAACCCTCAGGTGAGATCATTGAGACTCCCATTACGGCCAACTTTCGCGAAGGCCTCACTGTGCTACAGTACTTCAGCTCTACCCATGGGGCCCGAAAGGGCCTAGCAGACACGGCCCTAAAGACTGCCAACTCAGGATACCTCACGCGTCGCCTTGTCGATGTTTCTCAGGACTGTGTCATCTTGGAAGAGAACTGCGAAACATCGACAAGGCGACGCGTGAGGTATCCTGAG
>Ga0180438_10012661_pt1 | contig 10005 bp, 7 predicted proteins | sample SS_ome_12_FD_132455 | JGI IMG/M metagenome (GOLD analysis project Ga0180438, IMG submission 132455) | Hypersaline lake sediment archaeal communities from the Salton Sea, California, USA - SS_3_D_2 metaG | ecosystem: Environmental > Aquatic > Non-marine Saline and Alkaline > Hypersaline >...
AGCGGCCCGCCTGGGTGGGGAGATCGAGGTCCGTCCCTACCGACCGAACTTCTCTCTGGAGATCGCCCAGGGGGGAGTCGTGTTCGGCCCCTACCAGACGCTCGGGCACGGGCTGCAGGCGGCGCTGGCGGACCTGATGGGGGATCGGCTGCTGTTTTTCCAGCTGACCAACACGGCCAAGACGTCGGCGGACTTCCTCTCGCGCTTCAACATCGGGCTAGCCTACGTCAATCTGTGGGGCCGGACGAACTGGGGCTTGAGTGCGTTCCACACGACGGGCGACTTCCTGGACGAGCTCGGGACCCCGTTCTACAAGCGGGAGACGGGGGCCGGGTTCCTGCTGAGTTTCCCGTTCTCGATGTTCAACCGTCTGGAATCCGGGATCACGGCCATGTACGGGGAGAGGGAGAACTTCGGTTCGGGTCGGTCGCACGGCTTCATGGTGGCGAACTACCTGGCGCTCGTTCACGACACCTCGCTCTGGCTTCCGACGGGGCCCATCGACGGTGCGCGCTATCGGCTGGCCGGAGGATTCACGATGAACGCCCGGGTCGTGGAAGCCGAGACGGGCTTTCTCCTGGCGGACCTCCGGCGGTACTTCCGCCTCTCGCTCCGTACGGCCCTGGCCTTCCGGACCGTCGGCCGGATCGCCGTGGGCAAGAACCCGGAGCGATCGGTCCTGGGCGGACCCTTCACGCTGCGCGGGTACGATTGGTGGGCGGTCTACGGGACGCGATCGATCCTGCTCAACGGGGAAGTACGGTTCCCGTTCCTAGAGGGGTTTGTCCTGGACTTCCCCCTGGGGGGACTGCAATTCCCGGGCGTCCAGGGGGTGGCCTTCGTGGACGCGGGCAACGCCTGGGAGAAGGGGGAGTCGGTCCCGCGCCTGGTGGGTTCGGTGGGGCTGGGGCTGCGGATGGCCTTGGGTGGGTTCATGGTCCTCCGTCTGGACTTCGCGCACAAGACGGATTTCCACACGGTTTCGGAGAGGACCGAGACGCAGTTCTTCATCGGGTGGAACTACTAGCCGGATGGGGCGTGCTCGGCGCGCCGACCCGTGTGCCCCCGGGGACGGATCCGGGGCGGACGAAGGCAGAGGTGCGGAGGGACGTCGGTGAGAATGCACTGCGCCGGTGCAGCAATGCTCATTCCGGTCTTGGCCTCGGCCGGCCTGGGCGCCGACCCGGGGCCGGAGCGCCCCGCGGTGCGCTGGCATCGGGACCTGGGCCGGGGCGCGGTCGCTCCTCCCGTCGTCGAGGGCGCGCTCTGCATCTTCGGACTGGTGGACGGGAAGCTCATGGCCGTGGATGTGCAGCGAGAGAAGATCGAGTGGAAACGCAAGCCCGCGCGTTCCTTCGTGTCGCGCCCGGTCTTGTGGGGGGACGCGGTGTACGGTGTCGGGGCTGACGTGCGGGACGGGGTGTTTGGAGTGGATCGGCGCTCGGGCCGGGTCCGCTGGCGCAAGCGGGTGGGGGAGGTGGTGGGCGGCCCGTGCGTGACGGAGGCCGGTGTGATCGTGGGCACTCGGGATGGGAGGATCCTCTGTCTGTCCAGAGACCGGGGCGATCTCTCCTGGGAAGCGAGGACCGGATGCGTGTTGCTGTTGAGCACTCCGGTTCCGATCGGGGCCGCGGTTCTCGTCCCGACTCTGGGCGACACGCTCCACCTGCTGGACACCGAGCGGGGGGATCGTCTCTGGTCCGCGGTCCTCCCGGGTGGGGTCGCGGGGACGGCCGCAGTCTCGGGGGACACGATCTTCGCTGCCACGGCTTCGGGCCTGGTGACCGCCCTCGAAGGCCAGAGCGGGTCGGTCCTCTGGCGGACGGATACCCGTGATGGTTTCGCGTCCGGCCCAGTGCTCGGGGACGGCGGCGTGTTCGCAGCCAGTCTCCGCGGCGTCGTTCGCAGGTTTCGATTCTCCGACGGCGAGCCGATGTGGTCGACGGACCTTGGCTCCGTCCTCAGGTCGCCTCCGGCCCTGGTTGCGGGGGTCCTGATCGTCGGAACCCTGGTAGACCGGGTCTTCGGTCTGGACCCGGCCAGCGGCCGCGTGCTGTGGGAGGTCCCGGTTCACGGGGGCGTCGAAGCGGCGGTGGTCGGGGCCGGGGGGAAGGCGGTCGTGGTGACCGACCGGGGGGACCTGTACGTGCTGGAGTAGTCCGGCGGCGTAGCCGCGTCGGCTGCGGCCGCAGTCATCGGGGTTGCCGTGAGACGTCGAAGATTCCAACGGATGTGCGCCCTGACGTTGCTGGCGCTCCTGCCGTCACACCCCGCTTGGGCGCAGGCTCCCCGGACATGGACCGGAGAGGAGCTCGACGCCCGGGCGAGCGCTCCCGAGGGCCGGGAGTGGCTTCCTGCTCGGGCGGGGGAACAGGGGCAGTCCGGCCAGAGCGCCCGCATGATCCACGTCAACTCGTGTCCCTTCGGGGCGGAGGTCTTTCGGGGAGGCGTGCGCCTCGGTGTCACGCCGCTCTGGGTGAGCCTCCCCGATCCGAAGGGCGACTCTCTCCTCGTCGCTTACCCGGGCTACCGGACGGTCAAGATCGCCCCCCATGTCCTCGGGGAAGGAGCGCTCGAGATCCGTCTGAGCCCCATCCGGCCGGACCCGGGGCTCGGGGTCTCTCCGGGGAGCCGGACGGGCGGCTCGATCCTGGACGCGTGGGTACTCCGGTGGGGTCTGTTCCTGGTGGGCGCGGGGTCGGCGGGCCTGGGTCTTCACTTCAAGGGAAGGGCCGACGATGCCTACGCGGAGTATCTCCGGACCGGTCACCCCGCGCGCATGCGCCAGGCCTTCGATCGCGCCGAGCGCTACGACCGCCTTGCGTTGGGCGGTTGGGTGGCGGCCGAGGTCTCTCTGGCCGGGTTCCTCTACCTGGTGATGCGATCGGCGCGGGGCGAGTCGTGGGGCCTGCGGGCCGCCGTCGGGGAGGCGGCTGGCGGACCAAGCGTGGGCGTCGGGTGGAGGTTCTGATGCAGACTCCTGGAGGCAACGCCCTGCTCGGAACCGTTTCGTTCCTTCTCCTGCTCGCCGCGTGCGTCGGATGCGACTCCCGGAGCCACGACAATCCGCTCGACCCGCTGAACCCCGACACCCGGGGCGCGGCGCCGGGTTTCAACGCGCTCGCGGGGAATCGCGAGGTGAAGCTCGTGTGGTCGGACCTGGGCCTCGAGGACATCGACTGGGTCCAGGTCCTCCGATCGCCGGACGCCGCTGGGGTGGAAACGCTGGCCGTCGTTTCCCCGGGCACGGAATTCTGGTTCGATCAGAATCTGGCGAACGGGATCTCCTACGACTACCGGGTGGCGTACTCTGTGGGAGGTGGGGCGGCCCTGGTCGCCTCCAACCTCGACACGGCCACCCCCGGGGTCGAGAGCGTGTGGATCCTCGATGAAAGCTGGGGTGGGCTGTGGCACGCCTCTCCCGATGGGTGGGATTTGACCTGGAGGTCGTCCTACGGGGGCTACTTCCGCTCCCTGGCGCTGGACGCCCATCGGGACGTGCTCTGGGCCGTGAGCTGGTCTCGGGAAGAGGTGCTGGGGTTCGATGTGGCGGACGTCTGGGCCCCCGCGGTGAGGACCGTGATCGGGGTCGACGATCCCAGGAGGGTGGCCGTCTACGAGGCGGACGGGAGCATCTGGGTCGCGGCCGAGGGGGCCCTCATGCATTTCGACGCGGCGGGCGGGCGCGTGGGGGACTACTCGCCGATGATCTTCGACCCGAAGGACGTTTGCGTCGATCCCGCACGGGGCGCCTGTTGGGTGGCCGAGGGGGTGGGAAGCGTGTTCGTTCGCCACCTGGATGGAAGCACCCTCCGGCTTCCCGGGTTCGACTACCCCTTCTCCCTGGCGATCGAGGGGGCGAGTGGAGACGCCTGGCTCGTGGACGCGGGCCGCAGGAAAGTCTACCGGATCCGGTGCGGGGTGGCGGTGGTGGTGGACTCCGCTGGGGGGTTCGTCCAGCCCGTGGATGTCGCCTCCGCCGGGGATGGGGGCATCTGGGTCGCCGACTGGGGTGCGGATGCCGTGTGCCGGCTGGACCCCGACCTGGAGCGTACGATGACCATCCCGGGCCTTCGCCGCCCGCGCAGCGTGGCTTCGCTGGGCTCGGGCCGGGGGTGTTGGGTCGTCGAGGCTCACGGGGGCACGGTGGTGAAGCTGGACGAGGCTGGAGAGCGGGTGGGATGGGCCGGTGGACTTGATTTTCCGAAGGATATCGCACTGGGAGACCGGTCCCAGGCCTCCCCGGCGGGGCGTCCGTATCCCAGATAGCTACTTGACAGCGGGGGGCCGCTGTGGGACACTGGCCGTCTGGAAAGGACTCGCATGATCGGTTCCCAGGCCGATGGCGCGGGCGGCTTGCGTCGTGCTCGGGCCGGTAACGGTCTACTCTGACCCACGCGGATGGACTGAAGATCACTCAAGATGACAGCGCGTAAGGCGGATAAGAAGAAGGGACGGGATCCCCAAGCGTTGGAGTTTCTTGAAGATCAGGCCGATGGGAGTGCTCCGTTGAGAAAGATCCCCACCCTGTACGACAACCTTTATGAAATCGTTGTGGCCGCAGCGACTCGTGCCCGGCAGATCAACGCGGGTTCACCGACGCCGATCAAGACGGTGGAGGACCGCCCGCTGAACATCGCGCTGAGGGAAATCGCGGGCGGCAAGACGAAGTACGAGATCACCCGGCAGGAAGAGCCAGACGAGTAGACTCCCACGCCGGCGGTGTCCTTCGTCACGTTCCCCAGGCACGATCCCGAGTCTGGTGCCGGGAGAAGACCCCTGGCCCGTGGGGTGGAGGGGTTCCCGCGTCGCCACGAGTTTCTGTTATCCTCGATCGCCGGGCGGTCCCTGCCGTGACGGCCCGGGGAGGGCGGATGCCCAAGGTCGAAGGATGGCGCAGGGCGAACGAATCGAGTACCGGCTCCTGGATCACGTCGCCGACCTGGGAATCGAGGTCCGCGGGGCGTCTCTGGAGGGCCTCTTCGTCGAGGCCGCGCGGGCCCTGTTCGACCTCATCGGCAGTCTGGCGGACACGGAGCCCAAGGTTGAGGAATCCGTCTCGGTGAACGGCGAGGACAGGGAGGACCTGCTGCGCGGGTGGCTGGGCGAGCTGCTGTTCCGGTCCGCCGCGCGGGGCATGGTATACTCGGAGTTCGAGATCCTGACCCTGGACGCGCGCCGGCTCGACGCACGGGCCCGCGGAGAGCGCTACGACCGCCGGAAGCATTCGATCGAGCGTGAGATCAAAGCTGTGACCTTCCACGGTCTCCGAGTCACCCGGGACGATGGCGGTTGGCGGGCGACGGTGATTTTCGACATCTAGACACAGGACCCCGCGGAGAGCACGATGGTGGAGGCGGACGAGGTCAGGCTCGAGAAGATCGACGAGTGCCGGTGGCGAATCCCCATCACGGGCGGCATGAGGGTGCCCGGCCTCATCTTCGCCACCGAGGACCTGCTTCCCAAGATCCGCCAGGATCAGTCCCCGCGGCAAGTGGCCAACGTGGCGCACCTCCCCGGCATCCTCAAGGCTTCCATGGCGATGCCGGACATGCACTGGGGGTACGGCTTTCCCATCGGGGGGGTGGCGGCGACCTCCGTGTCCGATGGCGTGATCTCCCCGGGCGGGGTCGGCTACGACATCAACTGCGGGTGCCGGTTGATGCGGACGGACCTCCAGGTCGGCGACGTGCAACCCAGGATGAAGGAGCTGGTGGAGGCCCTCTTCCAGAACATCCCCTGCGGCGTCGGGTCGTCCGGCGCCATCCGGTTGTCGGAGGAGAAGGAGAGGGACGTCCTCCGGATGGGCGCCCGGTGGGCGGTCGAGAACGGGTTCGGGGAATCCGGCGACCTGGAGCGGACGGAGGACGGGGGGTGCATGACCCACGCCGATCCGGACGCCGCCACGCCGAGGGCTCTCGAGCGAGGACGGTCGCAGCTGGGCACCCTGGGGTCCGGGAATCACTTTATCGAGATCCAGGTGGTCGAGGAGGTGTTCGATCGAGAGACGGCCCAGGCCTTCGAGCTGGAGACGGACCGGGTCACCGTCATGATCCACTCGGGTTCCCGGGGCTTCGGGTACCAGATCTGCGACGACTACCTGAAGATCATGAACCAGGCGGTGCGCAAGTACGGGATCGACCTTCCCGATCGGCAGCTGGCGTGCGCCCCGCTCGGTTCCGAAGAGGGCCAGAGGTACTTGCGGGCCATGGCCTGCGCTGCCAACTACGCGTGGGCGAACCGGCAGTGCCTCATGCACTGGACACGGAAGACCCTGGAGAAAACCCTCCGCCTGGGGCCGCGCCAACTCGGCATGCGTCTCGTGTACGACGTCTGCCACAACATCGCCAAGGTCGAGGAGCACGAGATCGACGGGGCCCGGCGCAAGGTCTGCGTGCACCGCAAGGGAGCCACGCGGGCCTTCGCCGCAGGACACCCGGATCTGCCCTGGGCGTACCGGCGCGTGGGGCAGCCGGTCCTGATCCCGGGGGACATGGGCACGGCCTCCTACGTTTTGGTCGGGACCGAGGGCGCGATGGCCGAAACCTTCGGCAGCACGTGTCACGGCGCGGGCAGGGTTATGTCCCGGGCCGAGGCGACGCGGACCTACCGCGTGGAGTCCGTCCTGGGGGAGCTCAGCCGGCGGGGGATCCGGGTGATGGCCAAGGGCAAGAAGACGCTGTTGGAGGAGGCCCCCGGAGCCTACAAGGACGTGGACGATGTTGTCGAAGTCGTCGACCGTGCCGGAATCTGCCGAAAAGTCGCAAGGCTGCGGCCCCTCGGCGTGATCAAGGGATAGCTCGTCGGGGCCGATCACGGGTACGGGACGTATGGGCGGAAGCCAAGGAGAGGGAATGGAAGTTGACTCACCCGGCCAGGGTTTCGAGGATCGCCTGGCCCAGGCCAGCGAAGTGGCCGTTCCCGACGAGATCGGGATTCTTCCCCTGCGGGATGCGGTGATCTTTCCCCACCTGGTGGCCCCCCTGGTGATCGGCCGCCCCAAGTCCCTGACTCTGGTGGACGAGGCGGTCGGCGGGGACCGGGTCGTGGGGCTGGTGGTGCAGCGCAACCAGGAGGAGGACCCGAGCATCGACGACCTGTACGCCGTGGGTACGGCCGCCGTGATCCTCAAGTTGCTCAAGTTCCCGGACAAGACCACGCGCCTGCTCGTCCAGGGCATCTCCCGGATCCGGATCTCCGAGTTCCTCCAGACCGACCCCTTCTTCAGAGCCAGGGTGACGCGCGAGGCGTCCCGGGTGCGCATGTCTCTGGAGGTCAAGGCGCTGATGAGAAGCGCCACCGACCTGTTCAGCAAGATCGTGGCCCTCACGCCCCACCTGCCCGAAGAACTCGCCGTGGCGGTCATGAACCTGGGCGATCCGTCCCGAACGGCGGATCTGATCGCCTCGTCGATCAACCTGACGGTCCCGGAGAGGCAGTCGATCCTGGAGGAACTGGACGTCAAGAAGCGCCTGGCGACGGTCAACGAGTTGCTCTCGCGGGAGCATCAGGTTCTGGAGCTCGGGACCAAGATCCAGTTGGAGGTCAAGACCGAGTTCGACAAGTCGCAGCGGGAGTACTACCTCAGGCAGCAGCTCAAGGCCATCCAGAAGGAACTCGGCGAGGACGACGAGGCGGGGACGGAGGTCTCGGAGATCGGCGAGAGGATCGAGGCGGCCGGGATGCCTCCCGAGGCGGAGAAGCAGGCACAGGCGGAGCTCGACCGCCTCTCCAAGATGTCTCCGATGGCGGCCGAGTACTCGGTGGCGCGGACCTACCTGGAGTGGCTGTGCGACCTCCCCTGGTCGAAGTCAACGAAGGACCGGCTGGATGTGGTGCGCGCCAAGCGGATCCTGAACCGGGACCACTACGACCTGGACCAGGTCAAGGAGAGAATCCTCGAGTACCTGGCCGTCCGGCAGCTGAAGCAGGACCAGCGCGGGTCGGTGCTCTGCTTCGTCGGTCCTCCGGGTGTGGGCAAGACGTCCCTCGGTCGGTCGATCGCCGGGGCGCTCGGCAGGGAATTCGTGGGGGTGTCGCTGGGGGGCGTTCGGGACGAGGCCGAGATCCGCGGGCACCGGCGCACCTACGTGGGCGCGCTCCCGGGTCGCATCATCCAGGCCATCCGACGGGCGGGGTCGAACAATCCCCTCTTCATGCTGGACGAGGTCGACAAGATGGGCTTCGACGTCCGCGGGGATCCCACCGCCGCGCTCCTCGAGGTGCTGGACATGGAGCAGAATCACCGGTTCAGCGACCACTACCTTGAGGTCGCCTTCGACCTGTCCCGGGTCATCTTCATCGGAACGGCCAACGCGCTGGATTCCGTCCCGCCTGCCCTGCGGGACCGGATGGAGGTGCTCGAGCTGCCGGGCTACGCCGAGGAGGAGAAGCTCGAGATCGCCCGGCGTTTCTTGGTCAAGAGAGAGCTGGAGGCACACGGGATCACGGGCAGGCAGCTGACCTTCAGCGAGGCCGCGCTCCGCACCATCATCGCCGACTACACGCGCGAGGCCGGGGTCAGGAACCTGGAGCGACAGATCGCCCAGGTATGCCGTAAGGTCGCCAAGAAGATCGCGGAGGGCAAGGTCAAGGCGGTGCGGCTGAGCTCGAAGAACCTGACGGAGTACCTCGGGCGCGCCAAGTTCCAGCGCGAGGCCGCGGGCGGCAGACCGGTGCCCGGCGTGGCCACCGCCCTGGCCTGGACCGAGGCGGGCGGCGAGATCATGTTCGTCGAATCCAACTTGATGCGCGGCGACGGGCATCTGCAGCTGACCGGGCAGCTGGGGGAGGTCATGCGCGAGTCCGCACAGGCCGCCCTGACCGTGATCCGCTCCAGCGCGGATCGGCTGCACATCGACGACGCAGTCCTGCAGCACTGCGACCTGCACATCCACGTTCCGGCCGGTGCGATCCCGAAGGACGGCCCATCCGCGGGGGTCACGATCGCGGCCAGCCTCGCCTCGCTCCTGACCGATGTCCCGATAGGCCCCAGCATCGCCATGACCGGGGAGATCACGCTCAAGGGCAGGGTGCTCCAGGTCGGTGGGTTGAGGGAGAAGGCCCTGGCCGCCCGGCGCGCGGGAATCAAGAAGATCATCCTCCCGGAACGGAACCGCCCGGACGTCGAGGAGATCCCGGCCATCTACCGCAAGGGCTTGACGTTCGTCTACGTGAACACCGTCGGGGAGGCGCTGGCCGAGGTTCTGAAGAAACCCGAGGCGGACGCCGGAAGGCGGAAGTCGAACAAGCGCCGGGCGAGGTCGAAGCGAGACTAAGGGGGTGGTACGTTCAAGATGGACATCGTCGCCCTTGTGGCGTTGATCCTTCTGAGTGGGTTCTTCTCCGGTTCCGAGGCCGCATTCCTCTCGCTCCGGAGGATTCGCCTGCTCCATCTGATAGAGCGGGGCGAGAAGCGGGCGATGCGGATCGCAAGCATGCTCGACCACCTCGAGCGATTCCTCGGGACCATCCTGGTCGGTAACACGCTGGCCAACGTGGCGGTATCCGCCATCGCAACCGGCATCGCGATCCAACACTTCGGTTCGACGCGCGGTATCACCATCGCCACGCTCATCACGACCCTGGTCCTGCTGGTCCTGGGCGAGCTGGTTCCCAAGACCCTGGCCACGAGCAAGCCCCGGAGGTTCGCGTACGGGGTCATCTATCCCCTCGAGGCCGTCACCGTGCTGCTCCGGCCCGTCGTGGCCGTCGTACGCGGCATGGCCTGGCCGTTCATCCGCCTGATGGGCGCGAGGAGCGCCGGCGTGAGTCCCCTGGTCACGGAAGAGGATCTCAAGATGATGTTCCACGTGGGGACCGAGGAGGGGGTCCTCGAGGTGCACGAGAAGGAGATGCTCCGGTCCGTGATCGAATTCGAGGACACGATGGTCAAGGAGGTCATGGTCCCGCGTCTGGACATCGTCGCCCTGCCCATCGACGCCAGCTTCGAGCAGGTCGTGGAGATCGCCATGGCCAAGGGGTACTCGCGGATGCCCGTGTACC
>Ga0180438_10012662_pt1 | contig 10005 bp, 10 predicted proteins | sample SS_ome_12_FD_132455 | JGI IMG/M metagenome (GOLD analysis project Ga0180438, IMG submission 132455) | Hypersaline lake sediment archaeal communities from the Salton Sea, California, USA - SS_3_D_2 metaG | ecosystem: Environmental > Aquatic > Non-marine Saline and Alkaline > Hypersaline >...
AAGGCAGGCCCTCCAAACCTGGCAGCTCCGGGATGCGTGGCCGGGCACCAGTGTTGATAAATATATTTTCGGCGCTCAGTTGGCGAATGCGAGCCTCGTCGTTCAAGCGTACCTCGACGGTCTTGGGCCCGACAAAAGTGGCCTCCCCCATCAGCAGATCCACACCTGCGTTTTCAATCCGCCCCCGGTTGCCCTGGCGAAAGCTTTCTACGATGTCTCGTTTGCGTTGCCGAACCCTGACCATATCTACACTTACCGGGCCGGTCTGCACGCCGTAGTCGTTTGCCCTCTGAGCGAGATACGCTACTCTGGCGCTGGCGATTACGGTCTTGGTGGGCGTGCAGCCCTCGTTGACACAGGAACCGCCTACGTGTTTAGACTCGACGATGGCTGTCTTCCAACCGGCATCTGCCAGCGCGGAGGACAACGGCACACCGGCCTGACCGGCGCCGATGATCACGGCGTCGTAGTGTTCAGAATTCATGAACTCTCTCTCCTTTGCCCGCCAGTTGTAGCAGGAGATGCAAAAGGCTTTTTCATTTCAATATTCCTCCAGAAAGACAAACGTTTAATTTTTGAAGATTATCGGCATCCAGGCACGTGGTTGCAGGAACGGTGCTTCAAGATCAACCACGGTGGCAGCTTCGCCCTGATTCGCGAAGGCTTCCAGAAAGCCCAGATTATCCAGTGCTCGCACCTCGAACTGGTAAAGCCCGTCCCTGTCAGCCGTAAACGTGGCGCTGGTGACAGACACAGCGACACAATCCTGCCAAAGAAACCAGGGACCAGCATCTACCTGGTATTGAACGTCATAGCATTGAATACCCGAACCGTTTCCATCCGTCCCCGACCAACTGACCGAAAATTCGACGGGAAGACCGCCGTTCCTTATGATGCCGGGCAGGGGATCTATCTGGCTTATCGGCGGAGCGGTGTCTACCCGTGTCTGCGCTTGAGCATCTCCAAAAGGCTCAGCATTGCCAGCATTGTCCACCCCGCGCGCTCGGAACTCATACAGTCGACCATCTTCGGCGCCACTGAACTCGTGGGCAGTAAAGGTGACCTCTTCAAGCCAGGTCAGCCAATCGCCGTCATCTACCCGGTATTGAACGTCGTAATAGGCGATACCAGCCTCGCCCTCGTCGGTCCCGCTCCAGGAGACGGTGAAGCTTCTGGTGGAATAGGGTGGAAGAGGATCGACGCTGACATCCGGTGGATTGGTGTCGCTGGGAGGTAGCCTGTAATCTATCACCAGACGGGGGTAGAAACTGGTCGTCGTTTCTCGAGCGAAAAAAGCGCGCTCGCGTTGCTGAACGTGCTCGTCTCCAATGATCTCCAAACCATAGTTGGGCTGTGTCCCGCGTACCCAGTCGGCTACCAGGCTGGTGATATCCCACTCGTACCATCCGACTGAACTGCCCACACTTGGGCTGGCCCGAATTCCGCCCCAGGTCGGCTCTGTGTTCCAGGTCAGGCTGTGCTCACCCCAGGACGCAGCGATGCGGCGCAGCACTGTGCCCATAGGAGTATCGTACGCCGGATCCGAGAAGCTGAGGTATAGTCGAAGCCGGGCGCTTTGGATGTCGGCGTCGCCTGGGAGCCCGTCTAAGTCAAAACGCAAGAGCACCCGCTCGGCTCCGTAGTTCAATTCACTCCGGTTGTAGCCCAGAAAGAGTCCATCGGCTCCACCAAAATTCTGGTTGGGCAGGTTCGACGCGATGTAAGTGTCGGCGACCGGGGCAAACTCAATGACCGTTTGAACACCAACCCGTGACGAAGATTGAGTGCTGAGCACCACCGGTTCGCGCTCTGGAGCGACCAGTGACCCCGTGCGGGTGGGCCTGGGTGGCCCCGGCGGTTCCTGGGCAACAGCCACCGAGTTGTACGTGAGAGTCAAGATTAGCAGGAAGATAAACCATCCGAACTTGCGCACACCTAAAAACAACATACCTGGCATAAACCGTCCCCCGATTTCTGATAGTAAATATCCAGTGTAAGAGGTATCTTATATTCCTTGAACTCTTCCGATACTACTACCTATCTGATACACTCAGAATTTTGCACTCTTCAAGCAATGCTTCCCAATTGGGGGCTGAACCGAGCTCTCGATCGGTTCGCTCCCAGTGTTCCAGGCATCTCTGAAATACAGGGTGCCATCGGACTGGAATTACATTGCGCCAATCACGTGATGCAGGGGCTGACGGACTGAGCGGAGACCAGGCCAGCCGGGCAACCGAACCACCAGCATCTTCAAAGTATTCCATTCTTACCGTAACCGAGTCTCCGGACAGATCAACGTCGGCAGAATAGGTGTGTGGCGATTGGACTTTCCAGGCATCGATCAGCATCCGATCGTCAATCCATAGACGACCTCCATCATCAACCCTCATAGTGAATCGGTAGCGACCGGCTGCTAGGTCAAGCGTCCGCGTCCAGCGAATAGCAAAACGATCGACCCCAATCTGATCGGGCGCCGGCGAACTCAGTCCCCAGTCAAAGTCGATTTCTGGAACGTCGCGGACTAGGGCAGGAGCCCCTCTAAAACCCCTGTTGTCGTAGTATTCCCCATGCCAGGACCCGGCCCTGGTCGACGCCCGACTCCAGGAGAGTTGAGCGACCGCTCCCAACTGATTATCAAAATACTCCATCTTGATCGGCGTGGCTCCCCCTGGCAGATATATCTCGCCCGTGTAGGTACGTGGCGACTGTACCTCCCAGGCATCGATCAGCAGACGCCCATTGACCCATAGACGTCCCCCGTCGTCCACCGTCATAGCGAAGCGGTAGGAACCGGCTTCCAATTTCACGGATCGTGTCCAGCGGACGGAAAACTCATCCGGCGGTACCCCGGGGGCTGGAGAAACGGTGGTCCAGTTAAAGCCGATGGCCGGATCCTGGCGCACCACGACCGGATCATTGCTGAGATTGGTGTTGTCGTAATACTCACCCTGCCAGGTCACTCCATCGGGAGGTGATGCTGGTGCCCACCAGAGTTGAGCAATAGCACCACTCAAGTGTTCGTAATACTCGACCACGATGTGATGAGGGCCGGTGCCCAGACTCTTGTCTGCCGTGAAGGTCTGGACCGGGTGGTCGTACCATTCGTCAATAATCATATCACCGTCTATCCAAACCCTTATCCCATCGTCACTGGTCGCGTTAAAGCGGTAAGTACCCGGTCTAAAAGAGATGTAACTGGTCCAGCGCGCCGAGAAATTATCCTCATTCACTGAAGGATGGGGGGAGTCGGCCCCCCAGTTATAGTCAATGCTGGCCTCATCGCGACGCAGAACTGGAGGTCCAGACAAGGTCGTGTTATTCCAGTAAGAGACTTGCCAAAGGGCTTGGCTGACGTTTTGAGCCTGAGCGCCGCCGGGCGTCAATATCCCCGTTAGCAATAGTATTATCAAAAATCCCCTTAGCTTGAGCACAGCCAAGCTCGCTTTACGGTTTCTAGTCCTGTAAGTCATATCGCATCCGTTCACTTTCATTCTCAGCTTATCGCGAATCAGTCAGAAGTTGTTTCAATGTACCAAGATACGGAAAAGGGATACAAAATCGGTTACAATTCGACAGGCCGCTAAACTCATTGCAAACCAAAAAGCAGGCCCAATTAGATGTGCCATAACCGTACCCTTGAGCTCATCACCAGCTCCAAGTTCGCGTACGGTCACCATATGCATCTGTTACTGGTAGAGTGAGCTCAGGTATTTCTCCAGATTCTCTTGGTCAAACGGTAATGCATCCCAGTTCACCGATGGATGCCTCCTCTAGAGTCGCGCTTGCCATTACAGGAGACCTGCTCAGTCTATGTGGAGTTCGATAGGCGAAGCATAGGCTATGAGTGGAGTTATGATCCAAGCTATCTGCCAGCGCTCTTCCTCGCGCTCCAGGCAAACAATGCCTGCATTTTTGAACTGTACCAGCGACTGATGTGGGTCGCCCAGCAACAACTGACCGGTCAGACGTTCCAAGAACGGCAAATGTCCTACCAACATCACCGATTCCAGCACCGAGTTCAACTCATCCGCCACCGGAAGCACGTCATCCGCAGGCCCCAAACCAGACACTGCTACCACACCACCTGATGGGGAAAGGGCTTCGCCCAGGGCAGTAGCTGTCTGCTCAGCGCGGAGCTTGCCGCTGTGCTGGATTTGTTGTACATCCAAACGCAGCCTCTTGATCAGATTTGCCACGCGCTCCACGTCCTGACGACCGCGCTGGGTCAGAGGCCGGGCTGGATCTATTTCTTTTGGCTCGGCTTCAGCATGTTGTACTAGATAGACTTTCATTAGCTGTCCCTTCCCCTCTGGAATTTCATCAAATGCGTATTGATATGTTATATCTTATCATGTGGGTGTACTCGTTGACCATATATCTGGATACATAAAAGCGATATAAGTATGGATACATTCGATGGGCGAAAGATGGGGAAAGGATAGAAACCTGCGGCTCAGTACCCGGTAAGGGCCAGAGTGGGGCTAAGATCGGATGAATATAACCGCGTTTGTATCCTTTTTCTATATCTAGATATATAGAAATCAGCCCCGCTTTCAGTTATAATGGAGATAGTACATCGGTTACAGCAGGGTTTCATTCATTGAAAATCCGCTTTTGTTCCAAAATGATGATTATTGTTGGCAGAGGATTCACCTGACACAAATAAGGTTAGCCAATGAAAGAGAGAGGATTTGCGCAATGGAAAGATTTCTCATTGAAGTTCCGCACGAACCCGAACCAACGGCGTGTATCCGTGCCGTCCAGGTCTTTCTCCAGACAGGCTCCCATTTCCTATCGAATGCGGACTGGGGATGTCTCGATGGTGAGCACAAAGCATGGATTATTCTGGAAGCAGAGAACAAGGAGGAAGCTCAGCTTGTTTTGCCTCCTGCCTTCCGTCCTCAGGCCAAGATCGTGAAAGTCAACAAGTTCACGATGGAAGATCTCGACAAAATGCTTGAGCATCACTCGGGCTGAACATTCGATCTACAATTTTGGATAGTCCCCGGCTTTGATATTGGTGAAGAGAAATTACCACAGAGACACAGAGTCCACGGAGTGTTTAAAGGATTTTCTCGGTGTTCTCTGTGCCTCAGTGGTTGATAATAAGGCCCACGTGTGTAACAACACACAACAGGGGGACCGTCTCCGGTTTAAAGATCACGTTTCTTCTCCACTCTATTGTTGCGGCTCTTGTGGGTCTTCAGCATCTCCTTGTCCCCAGAGCTTGGACTGACCTGGCCGGAATAGAAATCATGGAAACGGTCACGTGGAGACTGAAGTGAATCACCGAAACTACAGCAAAGAAAACATGGACTTGACGGGCATTTCGTCGTATAATAAGAATAGTATCCTATGTACAGTTCAAAGGCTTCGAAAGGGAGGGAGGCAATGAACCAAGTATTTGGGTTTTTGGCAAGCAACGCAGGGCGCATCCTACGCGCGGTGGCTGGCCTGATCTTGATCGCCCTGGGCATCTGGCTGGCGTCCGGTGTACTGCGCTGGGTCCTCATCATCGTTGGACTGGTACCCCTGGCGGCAGGCGTGTTCGACGTTTGTGTCTTTGCCCCGCTGTTTGGGTTACCCTTTGTCGGCGACCGATTACGTGCTAAGCTAGCGGGACCAGAGGTATGAGGTAACCGCATTCGGATGTTCCTGTCCCCAATGAGGACCCGGAACGACAACTGGCGACCAGCAACCTGCCGCATACCGACTCTATGATTTGAGTTTGCTCTCGAGCGAAGCGCTCTGGAGTAAGAAAGATAGACTGGTGTGCGGTCGGTTGCTGTGTCACAACCTTAGTCCTCCCACCTTATCCAGTATCCTGGGCTCGTACAGGCAGTAAGAATCGGTCTATCCTTTTGGGCCCCAATGCCTTTGTTACGAAACCCTTCTTCCAACAGCCGGTCCCGTAAAGTGGCAAAAGCTTCCGGTGCCAATTGGTCATCGAAGTGCTGTGTGATCTCATCCACAGTTTCGACCCTCACAGCGCTGTCGCGGATGTCCGATAGACGTCGACCCGCGTCCCGGTAGCAGACGTTTTCTTGTTTGTAACAATCTGCGCCGATTTCGTCTCGCACCAGTCGTAAGACCGCCCGGATCTTCTTAAAACATTTGCGGGCATCGTGTACCGCTACATCCCGATCATAATAGGGCGGATGCCTTAATTGCCCCAGAGTCCGGTCAACCTGCTCGGTGGCAATGCGCTTGATGTTACTCGGAAGAGTCCGGTGTGCTTCGAGTTGATAACTCACTACTTTCCCCTAGTCACTCACATCAAAGTCCAAAGCTTCAGATATGGTACCCATCAACTCGGAACTCAGGCCCAGTCCTTAAGCGCTCACTGACCTGCTGCACATCTCTTAAGTAAAGGGTGTTCCAGGTTCTACTGTTCTTGCCGTCTAGCGCCACCAATTCGCGGCTGAAGGGGCAATACGAAAAGGGCCGGAACCCCAAACTAAGCATAGATTTGTGCAACGCCGACTCATCATAGCCATAGCGTTCTTGGCTACCGTTCAATTCCATGATAACAGCCAGCAGGGATTGCTTGGTTAGAGTATCCCGCGCTCCTTCAACAATCGCCATCTCAAATCCTTCAACATCAATCTTTATGCATAGCGGTTCGCTGTCTCCGACGATGTCATCCAGCGGTCTGACAGGAACCTCGACTGTATTAACGTTGTTATCACTGTCTGTCGCTACGTGGTTTTCAGTGTCCAACTGCGTTGTAAAGCTCAGTACATCATCTTCCTGGCCGGCTCCAATGTTGAAAGCCTGTACATTTTCACCCATCTCGTTCAGATTGATGTTGTCCACAAGATACGAAAATGTGGCAGGTACGGGTTCAATAGATAAGCACTTCGCGCCAACTACGCTTCCAGCAAGAATGGTGTATGACCCGATATTTGCCCCCACATCGACGAAGACGTCATCCTTCCTGAGGAGGTGCAAAACAAACGACATATCTTCAAACTCGTGTAACCCTGCACAGATATTGCCGTTACCCTCAACCATTCCCGGCCCTGCAATCAATCGGGTGTCATTCACGAAATTCAACACGACTGCCATCGGGCAGGGCAGCAGCCGGCCGCTGACTTTCCAGAGCACGAAACGACGCAACGCTTGCAGTTTATGGTTGACGATCAGCGGATGGTTTTTCAAAAACCGAAAGGTACTTAGCGAGGCCATTCATTCCACCTTGTGTAGAACCTATTGAATCCAAGCAGCTTGAGTAAACAATTCATTCACTGGCCGGTTGTAATGGATGCGGTTGATGACCCGAGTCAGCGTGTCCGACAGACATCTCACCGAGACGAATGGCAGCGCTTGAAACGCATCGGCCTGTCAAATCACACATTATTCACTCTCGCCTCCCTCCATCCCGATACCAGCAACCGGTGTATCACAGTCCGGGCAGCGTCCCCCTGGCCCGACATTATGCTCGAGCACTCCAAGACCTGAGCGGCGGATCAAGGAGTGATTGCAGACGTGGCAAACGGTGTTGGCTTCTCCGGGAACGTTGCCCAGATAAACATAGCGCAATCCTGCTTCCAATCCGATCTCCCGCGCGAGCTGGAGCGTAGAAATATGTGTGGGCGGTATATCACTCATTTCATGAGCGGGGACAAAACCGCTGATGTGCCAGGGAGTCTCTACCCCCAACTCTTCCACTATGAAGCTAGCCACATCCTGAAGTTCCGTCTGGTCATCGTTAATGCCGGGGATGACCAAGGTGGTTACTTCTAACCAGATACCCAGTCGCTTGATCGTCCTCAAGCTATCCAACACCGGTTGCAGGCGTGCGCCGACATACTTGCGATACGTCTCGTCGCGGAATGCTTTGAGGTCGACATTAGCCGCGTCCAGGTAAGGATGGAAAGAATCGAGCATCTCCTCTGTCATGTAGCCGTTAGTGACGTAAGTGTTGGCCAGACCTTTCGCCGCAGCCAGACGGGCTATGTCATAGGTATATTCGAAAAAGATGGTGGGTTCGGTGTAAGTGTAGGCGATGCTGCGACTGCCAGCCGCCTGTGCCGCATCCACGATTTGCTTTGGCCTTACCTCTTCTCCTGAAATGAAGCCATACTCACGCGGCATCTGGGAGATATCGGCGTTCTGACACCAGCGGCAGCGAAAATTGCAGCCTGGGGTGGCGATGGAATAGGCTGTTGAGCCGGGATGGAAATGAAAGAGAGGTTTCTTCTCTATGGGGTCCACATGCCGGGCGATGACTTGGCCGTAGACCAATGTGTACAGCGTCCCACCCTGGTTCTCTCGCACCTGGCAGACCCCGACCCTGCCCTCGGCGATCACACAACGATGGGCACACAGGAGGCATTTCACCCGGTTTTCCGAAAGTCTGACATACAACAAGGCCTCTTTCATCCGATCCACACCTCTCTCATCAAGCATCCTGCGCTCGAATAAGCAGCAGGGGTCGGTCCGTACGGTCTTACCCTATCTTCGTCCTTCTTGCAGATTGAATCAGTTCTTGCTTCAGGTCCCACAACCGCTCTGTGAGCGAGACGTGGTACATATGCGGATTCATGAGCCGCCTGACCCCAGGGTCCAGTCGTTCTACATCTTCCTGACGGCGTTCGCGCATTTCTTCAATGGGATGAATGGCGTACACCATCTTATAAACTGGCCTCTACCTCAGCCACACGTTTTTTCACACTTACGACGCTGTCCGGGTTCATAGACATCGAGTCGATGCCCGCCTCCACAAGGAAGGCGGCAAAGTCAGGATAATCGCTGGGCGCCTGACCACAAATGCCAACTTTGCGATTGGCTTTATGGGCGGTCAGGATCAGGTCCTTTACTGTGCGTTTGACAGCTTCATTTCGTTCGTCAAATAGATCGGCCAGCTCAGCCGAGTCCCGATCTACGCCCAGAACAAGCTGGGTAAGGTCATTGCTGCCGATGGAGAAGGCATCAAATCGTTGAGCAAACTGATCAGCCAGTACCACGTTCGAAGGGACTTCGCCCATCACGTACACTTCCAGCCCGTTTTTGCCTCGCTCAAGTCCATATTCGGCCATAACCTCAAGCACCCGGTCGGCCTCCTCCGGCGTCCGGCAGAAGGGAATCATGGCGACGACGTTGTCCAGCCCGATTTCCTCGCGGACACGCTGGATGGCCCGGCATTCGAGAGCGAAGCCTCCCTGATAGCGATCACTATAATATCGGGATGCGCCCCGGAAGCCGAGCATCGGGTTCTCCTCGTCCGGCTCAAACTGCTTGCCACCGATGAGATCAGCGTATTCGTTAGTTTTGAAATCGCTCATACGTACAACGACCGGCTCAGGGTATTGCGAAGCCGCGATTTTGGCGATGCCTCGCGCCAGATGTTCGACGAAATATTCGGGCTTATCTTCGTAGCCACGGGTAAGCTCTTCAATCTGTTGGCGAGCCCGCTCGTCTTCCAAGTCGTCAAAATGAACCAGCGCCATGGGATGGATCTTAATCACGTTGTTGACGATGAATTCCATACGGGCCAGTCCAATCCCTTGACAGGGCAGCCGCCACCAACGGAAGGCAGCGGCCGGGCTGGCAATGTTCATCATGATGCGTGTCTGGGTTTCGGGAACCTCGTCCAAATTCACCTCCGATTCGGCGAAGTCCAGGATGCCCTCGTAGATGTAGCCTCGCTCACCCTCAGCACAGGAGATGGTGATTTGCTGGCCATTTTCAAGGACGTGGGTTGCCTCGCCTGTGCCAACGATGGCCGGAATGCCCAACTCGCGGCTGACGATGGCGGCGTGCGAGGTCCGGCCGCCGTAGTCGGTGACAATGCCGCTCGCTTGCTTCATAATGGGCACCCAGTCCGGGTCAGTCATGCCTGTCACCAAGACGGCGCCCTCTTCAAATTGGTCGATCTCGGTCACACTCTTGATCACGCACGCTTCGCCAACGGCAATCGCCTCACCAATGGCCAGTCCGGTCAGCAATGTCTCGCCTTGTTCCTTCAGCCTATAGGTTTTTAGCGAACCGGCCTCTTTCTGG
>Ga0180438_10012663_pt1 | contig 10005 bp, 6 predicted proteins | sample SS_ome_12_FD_132455 | JGI IMG/M metagenome (GOLD analysis project Ga0180438, IMG submission 132455) | Hypersaline lake sediment archaeal communities from the Salton Sea, California, USA - SS_3_D_2 metaG | ecosystem: Environmental > Aquatic > Non-marine Saline and Alkaline > Hypersaline >...
CGAAGGAAGCAAGTCGGGCGGGCGGCCATTGGCCGGCCTCGGACCCGGGGGAAACGCCGGCCGAGGCCCAAGCCGGCGTCTTCTCGGTCCAAAGGGCCCCGACCTCTTGGGCCGGGCTCTCCAGTGAGATCGCCGTCATTCCAAGCGCTGCAAGGACAATCAGCACCCACTGCCGCATGCGTGCGTTCACTCTCTCACCCTAGCTACGGGCATCGGGGGTATTGCATAGTCTGAAGACGAGAGAGAGCCCGGCGTATAGGTCTGAACGACATCGCGGTGCTGATGACCCTGGCAACAGCAAGTGGGTACGACGACGCATTTGTACACCGGCACCTGGCAGGTGACCTCTTTTTTGTGCAAGGTCTTTCGGCAACGGACCTTGCCGCACTTCGGCGGCACCATCGGCCGTTCGAGCAACGAGTGGCAGACGCCGTTTTCAACCTGCGCCTGGCACTCGGCGCCGCACTGCTTGCCGCAGTCAAGACCACCGCAGCAGCCGCAGCGGTTCCTTCCCAGTGTGGGGACCGGTGCGCAGAACTCCTCGCACTCCACCACCCAGCAGGTTTTCGTCACTTCTTCCATCTCGCAGACGACCTTGCAAACCTTTTTGGCGCCGCAGCGGCCGCAGCAGCCGTGGTCCTGGCCGCAACATGCGGCGGCCTCCGAGCATTCGGACGCCGCCGCCGGCCCCACGAGCATGAGTTCGAGGACGCAGAGGAAAAGAATCGGCCTCATCGGGTCGTGCTCCTTGCGACGCAAGCGTCGCGGCTAGAAATAGACGCGGAAGCGCATCTGGAACATGTCGGCCGTGCCGACTCCCGCCGCGTCGGGATGATCGGACACTTCGGAGTGGACGTAGTTCCACATCACCTCGGCGTTGCGGCTGAGATACCAGTTCAAGCCGATGGTGTGGTTGCCGGCCACGCCGCCGAGCACGTCGGCGCTGTTGAGGTCCATGTAGGAGTAACGGTAGGCGATCTCCCAGGCGCCTTTTCCGGTGTGCACGCGGCCGTCGCAGTCGCGAACCCGAAAGAAGTTCTCAAACGGCTTGACGCCCTGGAAAACGCCGTTCTTGCGGTCGTAGATGCGATTCTCGCCGGTAAGAAAACAGCTCACGTAGCCGTAAGCACCGTGGAAAAACAGGTCCGGGTTTCCATTGCGATCGAGCCAGAACGGGATGAATTCCGCCTGCAACGAAAGCGGCCCATAGACAAGCGCCGCCTCGGTGCCCATCGAGCTGACGGTGTTTACGTCCGTCAACTCTCCCGCGTCAATGACCACGTTCGCCAGGTGGGCCTCCGGGCGCTCGAAGAAGTCCACGGTGTTGCCCGTGGCAATGTCGTCGTAGGCGTAGGAAATGCCCAAGTGGAGCAGGCCGCGGCCGTCGGTGGCCTCGTCGTACCAGGGAAGCAAGGTATACCGCATGATCGCTGCCGTTCCGCCGCCGTCGTTCTTGAAGATCGGGGGGTTTTCCGGGATCTGGCTGGTGAAGGCGCCGATTGCCCAGGTGAACGTTTCGGCCTCGTTGTGGTCGAAGGCCGCGATGCCCATTCGGCGTCCTTCGATTTCTCCCTCCATCACCATGGCGCGTTCCATGAACGTGCTGTATCGGAAGCTGGTGAGTTGCTCCAGCCCGAACGGCACCTTGAAGTGCCCGACGCGAACGTTGCTGAGAACAGGTAACTCTTTAACAGTGATGTAGATATCCTTGAAAGAGGTCTGGCTGATACCCAACGAGCCGGCACCGACGGGGGCTCGCACGCGGGCCGTCGAGGCGAACTCGAACTGGATCTTGTAGTCGATCACCTCGGTGATGTCGCCCCTGATGAAGAAACGGGAGTGGCGGACCTCGGTGCCGTTCTGAAAATTGTCGGCCTGGGCCTTGCTGTCATCGTTTTGCGAGAAAGACGCCCAGTCGAGCATCAGACGGCCGCCGACAAAGGCGGTCGGATATTTGACGGCGGTGGCCTTCGCACCCGCGGCCTTCAGCTTCTCGACCTCCGCACTCAGTTCGGCCACCTGCGCGGCGAGGTCGTTCCGGCCGACCAGAGAATAGGCCGGGTCGATCGGCGGCCGCAGCGGCTCCTGGCCGCTGGCCAGCGAGACGGGGGAATCGCTGAACCGGCTCGCCTCGGAGCAGGTGTAATTGTTCGATGGATACGCTGGGCTGTTTCCGACCCAGCTTGGCCGGATGTCTTGTGCCCGAGCCTTTGCCCAGGGCCCGCACAGAAAGACCACAGCTACGACGCAAAGCAACCGCCAGACGGGGCTTCTGCCTTCCTGGTTGTTCCCGCGCCGGAGGAGGAAAGCGGAGATCTGCCGGCAGCGGCTCGGCAACGCGCAGGCTTCCGTCGGTAAACCTCGTGCATCCCTGCTCACAACGCCGCAGAGCGTAGTTTCGTTTGGCCGTTGCATCCTTGCTGGCTCCGTACGACCGGAATGTTCCGTCCGTGCAGGAGATCGCGCAGAATCCGCGCGCGATCGACCGTCTGTAACAGTTGCATCGGCTCCCGAGCGAGGAACTTGTGTTAGAAATGGACCCAGCCGACCGACCAATACAAACGCTAACTGGCCGCAATGCGTTGTCTTCGGAACGATGGGTACAATCCACACCACGCCCCGGGGTGGTCCGGCGCTCCCGCAGGTCGCCGCCAGGTTCCGGTTATGGCGGTGGTAGCGATTGTCCCGACGCCTCCGCGCATCCGGGCAGCGACGGCGAAGTTGTCGATCCGTCCGGTCTCTTCGCACCGCCGGAGACTACTGACGACGGCAGGCTTCATCGCCGCTCGGGGAGGTTGAATGTCCAACGCACGTCCTTTATGATCATGCGTGTCGCCGTGGGCAATTGTTCGGTGGAGGATTCTTTTGCGGGCGTTTGTTGGGCAGAAGGCGCAACGGGCGGTGTCAGTTCCCCACGGTTTTCTGGGCGAGGGAGGAGTCAGTGAGCTTTCCAAGACCGTCGTTGAGCGTCATCGCTTTTGCCGCGCTCTGGCCCGCCCTTTCGCTCGCCACCCAAGGGGAGCCGCATTCGCGGCCGGCCGCCGACCGGGAAGCCGTAGTTCGCGACTGGCTCTTGCAGGACTACATGAGCATCGAACTGCCGCCGGCGCTGGAGCGGCAAAAGGAGGCGTGGCGTCAAGAGCACCTCACGGCGCCGGAATCGAGGCCCGACGCCCCCGTGCTGGAGCACCTGGCCTGCTTCCTCAGCACTCGCGACTCGGTCGTCGAAGGGCGGATGGTCCGCCGCGCGCTTGACGAGCTGGGCAACTCCGGCGAGCCGTTGCGTGCGAGGCTCGGTGCCCTCGAAGAGGCCGCAGTCGCCGGCGGCGATCCCCGCTGGCGGACGCTCTATCTCGACGCCTGCCAGATTCGCCGCAACGAGCGCCTCAAGCCGCTCTTGGCCCGCTGGCGCCGCTTCGTCTTCAGCCAGCACCGTCACATTCCGGGCACGTGGAAATACACCGAGGGACTTTCCGACGCCCAGAGCAGCCGCTTTTTCCAGCCGGGCTCGTCGCTGGACGTGCTCGAGATGGACGGGCCTTACGGAACGGTTAAGACGCTCATCGCCGACCCCGGCGGCATCCTCCGCAACCCGGACGTCTCCTACGACGGCCGCCGGCTGCTGTTCGCCTGGAAGAAGTCCGACCGGCAGGACGACTACCATCTTTACGAGATGGAGTTGGAGACGGGCGGCCTGCGGCAGCTCACGTTCGGCGAGGCGGTGGCCGACTACGAGGGTGTGTACCTGCCCGACGGCAACATCCTCTTCAACTCCACCCGCTGCATCCAGACGGTCGACTGCAACTGGACCGAAGTGAGCAACCTCTTTCTGATGGACGGCGAGGGCCGCTACATGCGGCGGGTGGGGTTCGACCAGGTCCATACGATCTTTCCCACGGTGACCGACGACGGCCGCGTGCTTTACACCCGCTGGGACTACAACGACCGCGCCCAGATCTACACCCAGCCGCTGTTCCAGATGAACCCCGACGGCACGGGGCAGCAGGAGTTTTACGGCGGCAACTCGTGGTTTCCGACGAACATCATCCATGCCAGAAAGATTCCCGGCTCGAACAAGCTGGTGGCGATCGTCACGGGCCACCACACGCCGGCCCTCGGCAAGCTGGCGATCGTCGACCCCGCCCTGGGCCGGCAGGAGGGCCGCGGCGTGCAACTTGTCGCCCCCGTTCGCAAGACCGAGCCGATCCGCGTCGACAAGTACGGCCTGGGCGGAAACCAGTTCCAGCATCCCTACCCCATCGACGAGGACCAGTTCCTCGTCACGCTCGCCCTGCCCACGCCGCAAGGAGCGTTGGGCCGATCCAACATTTACTGGATCGACCGCCAGGGGCGGCGGGAGCTGCTGGTCGAGGGGGACGAGGCGGGCGGGGGGATCGGCTGCAAGCAGATCGTACCCTTGGCCCCCCGCCGTCACGTCCACGTCCGCTCCAGCGGCGCGGACTATCGCCGCACCACAGGCACGTTCTACGTGCAAGACGTTTACGGTGGTCTCGGCTTGACGGGCATTCCCCGCGGCACGATCAAGAGCCTCCGCGTCGTTGCCCTCGAGTTCCGCGCCGCGGGGATCGGAAAAGTCGTGCAAGACGGCGAAGGCGGCCACTCCAACGTTTCCACGCCGATCGCCGTCGGCAACGGCTCCTGGGACGTCAAGCTCGTGCTCGGCAGCGCCACTGTCTATGAAGACGGCTCCGCCTGTTTCAAAGTGCCCGCCCGTACGCCCGTCTATTTCCAGGCGCTGGACCGGAAGAACCACGTGGTGCAGACGATGCGGAGTTGGACCACGCTGATGCCGGGGGAGACGCAGTCGTGCGTCGGCTGCCACGAACACAAAAACACCACCCCGCTGGCCGCCCCGGGGCCGTCGCTGGCGATGCGCGCGGGACCTCAGGCGCTGGCGACGTTTTACGGTCCGCCGCGCGGGTTCAGCTTCTCCAGAGAAATCCAGCCGATCCTCGACCGGCATTGCGTCGAGTGCCACAACGCCGCGGGCGAGTCGCCGCCGGACCTTTCCGGCGAAACGGCCGTCGTCGGACAAACAAGACGTCGGCTGAGCCGTTCGTACCTCGCGCTGACCCACGCTCGCGGCTCCAACGGCGACCACAGCCACCCCGTGGTCAACTGGATCGACAGCATGTCGGGTCCCGGGCCGATTCCGCCCTACTCCAGGGGCGCGGCCACGAGTGAACTGATCACGATGCTCGAGGGGCGGCACGAAGAGGTCCAGCTTTCGGCCGAGGAGCTGGACAAGATCGCCTGCTGGATCGACCTCCTCGTCCCATATTGCGGCGACTACCTGGAGGCCAACGCCTGGTCGGAGCAAGACCTGGCCTTCTACGCCCGCTTCGCCGAGAAGCGCCGGCGACAGCTATCGCTGGAGCGCGCCAACATCGAGGCATGGCTCGACCACCGCGACAGACAGAGCAGCCAGCCATCGGCGGGCGCCGGCGGCTGAGGGCCGCCGAGTCGGCCCACCGTGGCGGGAAATCGCCTGGAGCGCGCCCCAAGGCCAAACCCAGAAGGGTGGAACAGCACCACCCATTCTGGCTTCCTGTCTCGGGGCAGAATCCCGTGGCGGATCACCCACGACCAAGAGCCTCCGCAGGCCGGACCGGGGATCGGCAGCCGGCGGGCGCCGGGCCGTTAGGCGTGAGTCATCCGTCACTTGCCATCTTCCCGCCTACCGTTCCCGGTAGGTGATCCGCCCTTTGGTCAGGTCGTACGGCGACAGCTCGACGCGAACCTTGTCCCCCGGCACAATACGGATGAAGTGCTTCCGCATCCTTCCCGCAACGTGGGCGATGACCTTGTGGCCCGACTCCAACTGCACGCGGAATCGCGTGTTGGCCAGGGCCTCGGTCACCACGCCATCAACTTCCAACGCCTTTTCTTTTGGCATACGGGGCTCCGCAAAGGACTCCGAGCAGGCCGCCCCGGCGGCGGCCACACCGGCTCTATCCTACCACGTTCCCCCGCAGCGGCCAACAGGGCGAGGTGCCGGTAGGAGCGAGGGGCTGAAATCATACCGAGCAGAGCCTATATTGGGGATCGGCCGACCGCGCCGCACTGTCGAAGTCGGAACTCGGAAGTCCGAGGCCCGGGGGCCGGAGTTTTCAGAAAATTGCCACGAGAGATCCCTCTTTTCGCCGGAGCAACAGGAATCATGATGCCGAGACGCTCGCTTTTCGTGCTTGCCGTTACGCTGATCATGCCGGCACTGGCCTCTGCTGATCCGGGCCCACTGGTCCTCTGGTATCCCACGCCGGCCGAGAAATGGACCGAAGCCCTGCCGATCGGCAATGGGCGGTTGGGGGCGATGGTCTTCGGCCACGTCCGCCACGAGCGGATCCAGTTCAACGAAGACACGCTCTGGGCCGGCGGGCCGAGGGACTACACCCACCTCGGCGCCGCCGACCACCTGCCCGAGATCCGCCGGCTCTTATTCGAGGGCAAGCAGAAGGAGGCCGAGCAGCTTGCCTCCGAGCGGTTCATGAGCGTGCCGCTGCGGCAGTTTCCGTATCAGCCCTTCGGCGACCTGATTTTGGAGTTTCCGGGCGACGAGGAACCCGCCGAATACCGTCGCCAGCTTGACCTCGACGAGGCCGCCGTCGAGGTTAGCTATCGTTTGGGGGGCGTCCGCTTCACCCGGGAATTGGTCGCCAGCTACCCGGATCAGGTGATCGCCGTTCGGATCACGGCCGACCGGCCGGCGGCGGTGAGCTTTACCGCCACACTTGCCAGCCCACACCCCGGCGCCGCAACTGCCGCGGCGGGCGAGAGCCAACTGGCACTTCGCGGCCGCTTGGGCAAGTTCATCCAGGCGCGGAGCAAGGAGGAGTTTGATAGCGTGCTCGCCTTCGAGGCCCGGCTGGCGGCCGTGGTCGACGGTGGCCGGCTGCAAGTGACCGGCGGCGCCCTCGAGGTGAGCGGCGCCGACGCGGCCACGCTGCTTTTGACGGCCGCCACCAGCTACAAGGGCTTTCGCGACACCAGCGGCGACCCGGCTGCCCGTTGCCAAGAGGTGCTCGACCGACTGGCGGCGAAGGACTACGCCGCCATCCGCAACGACCACGTGGTCGACCACCAGCAGCTTTTCCGCCGCGTCCGGCTGGACCTGGGCAGCAGCGACGCCGTGCAGCTTCCTACCGACGAGCGGATCGAGCGATTTGCCGACGGCGGCGACCCGCAACTGGCCGCCCTCTACTTCCAGTTCGGCCGCTATCTGCTCCTCGCCAGCAGCCGGCCGGGCTCGCAGCCAGCCAACTTGCAGGGCATCTGGAACGAGAGCCTCACTCCGCCTTGGGAGAGCAAGTGGACCACCAACATCAACACCGAGATGAACTACTGGCCGGCGGAGCTCTGCAACCTTTCGGAGTGCCACGAGCCGCTCTTCGACATGCTCGACGAAGTGGTCGTCTCCGGCCGCCGCACCGCCCGCGTCCACTACGATTGCGACGGCTGGGTGTTGCACCACAACACCGACCTTTGGCGGGGCACCGCCCCGATCAACGCCTCCAACCACGGCATCTGGCCCACCGGCGGGGCCTGGCTCTGCCATCACCTTTGGGAACGGTACCTCTATAGCGGCGACCGCCAGTTCCTCGCCCGCCGAGCCTATCCGGTGATCAAAGAAGCGGCCGTCTTCTTCGCCGACTTCCTGGTCGAAGACCCCCGCACCGGCCGCTTGATCAGCACGCCCTCGAACTCGCCGGAAAACGGCGGCCTGGTGGCCGGGCCCACGATGGACCACCAGATCATCCGCAGCCTCTTCGGAGCCTGCATCGAGGCCAGTGAGATCCTCGGCGTCGATGCGGAGTTCCGCAGCCGGCTGGTGGAGCTGCGGGCGAGGATCGCACCCGACCAGATCGGCCGGCTCGGCCAGCTCCAGGAATGGCTCGAAGACAGGGACAACCCGGACAACCACCACCGGCACGTGTCGCACTTGTGGGGTCTTCACCCCGGGTGCGAGATCACCCGGCGCGGGACGCCCGACCTCTGGGAAGCCGCCCGGCGGTCGCTTGAATTCCGCGGCGACGGCGGCACCGGCTGGAGCCTGGCGTGGAAGATAAACTTTTGGGCCCGGCTGGAGGACGGGGCTCGGGCCTACCGGCTGTTGTCGAACTTGCTTACGCCGGGCCACACCTATCCCAACCTCTTCGACTCCTGCCCGCCTTTTCAGATCGACGGCAATTTCGGCGGCACGGCGGGCATTGCCGAGATGCTCGTGCAGAGCCATGCGGGCGAGGTCGCGCTGCTGCCCGCCTGGCCCCGCGAAACCTGGCCTACCGGCCAGCTCCACGGCCTCCGCGCCCGCGGCGGGCTGGAGGTCGACGTCCGCTGGGAAGACGGCCGCCCCCTGTCGGCCCGGCTCACAGCTTCGCTCGACGGCCGCCGCCACATCCGCCCGCCCCAGGGCAACCGAATCGCCGAAATCCGCTGTGGCGAAGCGATTTTGCCCCTGCAAACGAGCGACGACGGCGTGGTCGCGATCGATGTCGAAAAAGGCCGGCAGTACCAGTTGACCTTCGAGTGAGCGGCTGCCGGGCTGCCCTCAGCGGCTCTCGTTCCACCCCCGGCGGCTGTACTTCTCGGCAGCGAGACGGGCGGTCGCCTCGCGGGGCCAGTCGACAAACGGCTGGTCGGCTTCCCAGGCAGCCGCCAGCGCGCGACGGATTTCGACTGCCGTCAGTGGGAGGTTCGTGAGAAACGACGCGTGGGAGCGCCCGCGGCGGTAGTCCGGCTGCCGCGGCGGCATCCCCAGACAAGCCTCGACCATTTCGAGGGGGAAGTCGTAGAGCAGTGTGCCGTGGTAGACCAGGTGATCGCGCTTCAAGCGGAGCGAGTTCCCCGAAAACTTCCGCCCACCGACGGCCAGATCGCTGGTCCCCATTGCGGAAACGCCCGGCACGAGCGGGCCGAGCGCCGCTGCCAGCTTGCCCATCACGAAACGATGGGCGTGATCGACCGCCCGCAAGGTGGGGCGAAGCTCGCAGCTCAAGACCACGGCATACATCAGGCAGCCCGGCCCCGTGAGCACGGCTGCGCCGCCGCTGGTGCGGCGAAAGACCGGAATTCCGCGGCGGCGGCACTCCTCCAAGTGCACCTCCTCGGACAGGCGGGACGAGCGGCCCACCACGACCATCGGCTCCGGCGGCTCCCAGAGCCGCAAGGTCTCGCCGGGCGCGCCCGACTCCTCGGCCGCCTCCAAAAGGGCTTCGTCCAGCGCCAAGTTTTCCGCCGCCGTCGGCAGCGAGAGATCGAGCAATTGCATGGCGAGCCATTCTGACACATTGGCCTTTTCCTGCGGAAGCCCCCGGTTTGTCCGGCCCGGGCCGAGCCGCTGGGAAAAAACCGCCGTCCACGGTATATTAAAGCAGAAGGCAGGCCGGCCCTGCTCCAGAACGGCAGGCGGGGTGGTTGATGGATGAGTCGGAAATCCGAGAGCTGACCGAAGAGGCCCTCGGCGCGCTGCAGGAGGGGGAAAACGTCCGCGCGCTGGCGCTGGCCGACCAGCTTGTGGCGGCCGCACCCGGCGATCCGGTCGTGCGTGCGATCCGGGCGCAGGCCCTGTTGAAATCGGACGCCGGCGAGGACGCCGTGGAGGAGGCCCGGCGGGCGGTCGAGCTGGCCCCCGATAGCGAGCAGGCCCAGACGATCCTCGGCATCGCGGCGTGGCGGGCGAACAAGCTCACGCTGGCGCAGCAGTCGCTGGAGCGGGCGATCGAGCTGTCGGGCCGGAAGCCGGGGCTCCTGGTCGACTACGCCTGGTTCATGGCCAGCGAGCGGGGGCCGCGTCCCGCCATCGAGGCGGCCAATGAGGCCGTCCGCGCCGCCCCTAGCTCATCCACCGCCTGGGCCGCGCTGGGATTGGCCCAGTTGCGGCTCCATCGCCGCCGGGAGTCCGAGGTCAGTCTCCGCAAGGCACTCCAATTGGACCCCAACGACCCCTACGCCCAGTCGGTCATGGCTAGGCTGCTCCAGGACAAG
>Ga0180438_10012665_pt1 | contig 10004 bp, 10 predicted proteins | sample SS_ome_12_FD_132455 | JGI IMG/M metagenome (GOLD analysis project Ga0180438, IMG submission 132455) | Hypersaline lake sediment archaeal communities from the Salton Sea, California, USA - SS_3_D_2 metaG | ecosystem: Environmental > Aquatic > Non-marine Saline and Alkaline > Hypersaline >...
CTGCAAGAGCCCCACCTCTCACATCAGTGGCAGTAAGCAGATCAAAAGAGAAACCGAGATCCCTAAGAGTAGTAACCGCTAGGAATCCCCACAAAAAAGACTTGTCCCACAGGAGGGCAGCCCGCCCGGGCTTGAGCTGCACCAGATGATTGAGCGGTGACTCTGGTAACTCAACAGATTCAGAGAAAGCGGGAACCTCTTTGCTTATTCCCGAAGCAAGGAAAAGGTCTCCAGGGCGGGCAAAGGAAGTGGGAGAGCCCTGCCAACGGTAAACTGTTTTGCTCTTCAATATATGGCGATTAACAGTCCTAAGGACGTGGGGAAACGATTCCGGATGGTGCAATTTGAAGCGATATGTGTGAAAGGTCATTGTTGGTAAGGTTAGATACCCCGCAGTTCGCCACAGTCGGGGCAGATCCAGGTCACAGAGTTACCGCTTATACCCCACTGGTTCTCCTGCATACAAGCAAGACATATTTGAAAGCCGCAGTCGCAAGTCCAGCAGAACTTGTGTTCTTGGCGACAGCAATGGCAGAGATATTTCTTTTTTTTTCCTCTTCGGAGTTCTATCGTCCGTTTCATCGCCAATACTGCTCGAGTGGAACATCTTTTCAGGCTGGAATCTTTCCCCTCCGTCCCACTTCAATATCGTGGATTGGAATCAAAATATCAGCGAGTTCTTTAACGCGCTGGGCGCTTTCATAAGCCTCAATGGCGTTTATGTGAACGCCCGGTGTTACCGCAGGGCCTACACTGGGAAAATTATCGCCATTACAACAAAAGCCGGTGATGACTGCAGTGCCCTCATGGGTCTCCACCACAACAGATTGCCCACCAACTGTGTGCCCCGGAGTCAGAATGACGCGAAGGCCAGGAACGATTTCTCCATCCCCCTCCAAAGTAATCACCTCGGAGTCGTCAAGAAGGTCAGAATAGTAGCGGTGGTCAAGAGGGTGGGGCGCCTTGAAAAAATCCAGTTCTGCTTGCTGAACGTAAATCTTGGCATTTGTGCACTTGTAGGTATTCTCACAGTGATCATTGTGCAGGTGAGTCTGGATTACTATGTCCACATCTTCCGGCTTCAAATTCACACTGGCCAGTGCCTCTTCGAATTCCATAATTTGTAGACCGGTCTTTTCTTTGGCCCCGGGAGGAACCATAAATTCATCCATACCGGTGTCCACAAGAATTCTCTGATCACCACCCTCCAGGTAGAAAACATATATGGGCAGAAAAATACGTTTACCGTAGCCCTTTTGGTAGGTCATAATGCCCTGGTCAGTCTCATTAATGCCCACAACTAAGGGATGAATCACGAATTTGCTCATATACAATCACCTCTCGCAATAGAAAGATCCAAGTGCGGCTCCCTATTGGTCATTCTTCCTTTTCATTCTTTTCGCACCAACTGGCATACCAGCAGCTGAAATCGTACATGCCTCGGTAACTATCTTTTTCACGGAAAATACCCTCTGCTATTTCCAAAACTCCCTTGACATATTCGGCCGAGTAATCGGTTATCTTGCGTCCGGCGAAAAACCTCTCATACAACTCGTGGCCGGAATCAAGGCTAACCTCCTCACCCTTGGCCTCTTGTCTTAACTTGTAGCCCAAGGGCTCTTTGGGCTTCATAAAAGGATCCCACCCATCATAGCCCTTTTTAAGGATGCGTTCCTGGCCTTTGGGGGACATTCCGTCGAAGATCGCCCTTTTTTTCTCTTCCTCTTCAGGAGTTAGTTTTGCCATAACATCTTGGTTCCCTAATTTTCTAGTTCCCTAATTCTCTAATTCCCCAATCCCGCCTACTCCATAACCAGAGACTCTCCTTGTCCAAACTCACAAGGCCTTAGAATCTCTAACTCTTCCTGGCTTGCCTCTCTGACATCTTCTAGTTCAAGATCATAGATTAGAGTCTTTCCCGCCAGTGGATGGTTGTAGTCAAGGATGATCCGGTCCGGTTTTTTTTCTAATACCAAATAGCCAAATGTTACCCGATGGTCAGGGTTGGTGGCCCTAACCCAGCGGCCTTCTTCCAGATTTCTACCTTCCGGAAATTCTTTATAAGGTTTCTCTTGAATCAGAGTAGGATCATGTAAACCAAAGCCTTCTTCCGGGGGTACGGCGATTTGACCCTTATCTCCCTTGGACATGCCGATCAATCTTTTTTCCAACCCGAGGATTACCTGATTGTAACCGGTGACGAACTCCATATGGGCTAGACCTTCTTTGGGGTCACCTTTGATGATTTCACCATCGTTTAATTTTACCGTGTATTTGATCACTACGTAACTGTTTTCGGGCTGAATTGTCACCATGCACCCTTCCTCCCTCTAGCCGCAGCCAAGCTCTGCAGCCAGTTCAGGATTTACTTGAAAGCCAAGTTCAAGTGCTTTCTCACAGTGGGTTTTGGCCGACTCGTCATCGCCGACTGCGCGATAAGCATGGATTAGGTTGTTGTGGGCAAGAGCAAAATTAGGATTTAATTCAAGCGCTTGGAGATTTTCCCTAATGGCAGCCTCAAACTCGCCTTTTTGGAAATAGACTCCACCGAGATTGGCCCGCACTGCAGCCTGATTTGGATCTATTTCCAGGGCCTTCTCATACTCAAGCATACCCTCATCCACTTTTCCGTTCTGGATCAAGGCAAAGCCTAGGTTACTGTGGGCGAGAGGGTGGCTGGGGTTTATCTCCAGTGCCTTCTGGTTGGCTTCTATGCAAGCATCCAAATTACCCTTGCGTAAAAAAATTCCTCCCAGGTTGATGTAAGCCTCAACCATCTTTGGGTCAAAAACAATGGCCTGCTGGAAAGCCGTGATTGACTCGTCCAGTTGGCCCCTGCGGGCATAGGCAAGACCCAAATTGTAGTGCAGCGGAGCCGAGTAGGGCGTCGCCAAAAGTTGCTTTCTCAAAGCGCGAAAGATCGTGTCTTCAGAAACCTCTTCCTTCTTTTTTTCTTCCATAACTATCTAACTCCATTCCTTAATGCCTGAATTGGTAAATACCTGAATTAGCAAGCTTAACTACCTCTCCCTCACATGTCAAGAGCGAACCCGATAAAGCATAAACGAGGGTAGGGCAGGGGGGGTGCTCAACCTTTATTCACCCCCTTTCCCTCATCTTCCAATGTGGCTTCAATGGCAAATATTTCCGCTGCTATCAATTCTGCTTCCTTGCCCGCTCCCAGCCTCTTGTAGATGTGCAAGGCCCTCCCTAGGTAATCCAGAGCTTCCTGTGGTTGTCCCATCTTGTATTGAAGTTCACCCAAGCCAGTTAGGACAAAGGCAAGTCGATCCGCAACGCGGTGTCGCTCATAGTATGTCAAGGCTTCCTCAAAACTCTGAATTGCAATCTCAAGTTGGCCATGGCTCCTGTACACCAGTGCTATTTTCTCATTGAAATGGGCTAAGCCCAGTTCATCATTCTGGTTTTGGCATATTTTCTTGGCTCTGCTAAAAGCCTCCAAGGCTCCACTGAAATCTCCTTGGTCTCTAGCTAACTCACCTAATCTCTCCATAAGGTTGGCAATCTTCTTTTCGTCCCCATCTTTTTCAAAAAAACCCAATGCTTGCTGGTAATGGATGCGGGCTGTTTGATGATTTCGAGTTTTCCGGTACACATCTCCCAATCCAATGGCGGTTATGGCGGAGCCTTCTTCGTTGCCCAGTTTTCCACATATGACCTTTGCCTCTCTTAGGTATTCTTTGGCCTCGCCCCAGTTTCCCTTCTGTAAGTAGATGTCACCGATCTTGAAGCAGGCATTAGCAATGCCCGGCTCATTATTAGTGGCCCGAAAAGCTTCTAATTCCTCCAGGTGTTTTTTGAGAGACATGCAGACCCTCGATTTCGCTAGCCCATAACGTTTTCCTGTGAATGTGTTTCAGAGAGCTACCTAAGCCCAAACCTTTATATAATATATATAAACTCCGAACAATAAAAGATAGATTATCCTTACCAGCTTTTTTTATTGACAAAAGTTGGGCTGAGGATTATAGATGAATAGTGAGTGAATTGATTCACTTATTCTCTTGGCACTCTCTAGCACGCCTCAAGGAGGAAAACATGAGCGAGGAAATCAAACAGGCGATCATTGATTTCATGAAATCAAAAAAGGGTAAGACCAAGCATTATTTTAACGAGATCTGCAAGGCGGCTCCCGATATGAAAATGCGTCAGGTAAAGAAAATCGTTAATGAGATGGTTAACGACGGTCAGTTGAAATACTGGTCAAGTGGGAGCACCACCCTTTACTTGCTCCCTGAGCACGCCGATCTTGACAAGGAAGAAAGAGAGATGGGTGACGACTAGACCATCATCTGGAGCTTTTGCTAATCAAGCCTGAATATTTTCCCATAAGCGTAAGAGTGTAATCACAAGGTCGCCCCATCAACTGGTGTCAACTTGAGCTCCTGCGGGCGACCTTGATAGTTTTGCTGAAAACCCTTTTTGAGGCCTTAAAGAATGGCCTCACCATTGACTTCATTTGCCCTGTTTAGAGCGATGGCCACCATAAGCTCTTCAGGATCATCAGTCAGATTATTATTTATTATTACAGACGGATAAGGTGACTATTAGGCTCTAAGAGGGCAGTCCAACCGCACCTCTATCCACCCACGTAGTTTTCCAGCTATTTCCTTGATCTTAGATCTTATTTTGATTGACAAAATTCATCAGACGGTTTATACAAACAGAGATCACTGAGTGAATTGATTCACGAATAGCGCTATGGATATCGTTTCCCATCTGTCCCACCTAAAATTGAGTAGCGCAACTATATGTAAATATTACAAAAATGTAAAGCTGTTTATCCAATTAGCAGCCATGAGAGGGGAGGTGAGAATTCCAACTTTAGGTTAATCCGAATTCACTAGGCAAGGAAATTGTTTCCAATTGAAGGAGGTAAACGGAATGGCATTGAAACACAAAACCCCCCTACTGGACGACCTGGAAAAGGGGCCCTGGCCAAGCTTCATCTCGGACATCAAACAGGTAGCCGCGAGGAAGCCCATGTGTGAGGACCTCTTGGGCGTAATGGAACAGTCCTATGTAGACAAAGAGGGACACTGGAAGCACGGCGGCATTGTGGGCGTCCTGGGCTACGGCGGCGGTGTCATCGGCCGCTATTGCGACCGTCCTGACCTTTTCCCCAACGTGGCCCATTTTCACACTCTGCGCGTCAACCAGCCCGCAAGTAAGTTTTATTCCACCGAGCAGCTCAGAAATCTTTGTGAACTGTGGGAAAGGCGCGGCAGCGGCCTGACCAACATGCACGGCTCCACCGGAGACGTCATCCTCCTCGGAACCACCACCGATGAGCTGGAGCCGGTTTTTTACGAATTGACCCACAACTTAAATATGGATTTGGGCGGTTCTGGCTCCAACCTGCGCACCCCCAGCTGCTGCCTGGGAAAAGCCCGCTGCGAGTGGTCCTGTATTGATACCCAAAACATTACTTACAACCTGACTCAAGAATATCAGGACGAACTCCACCGACCCATGTTCCCTTACAAGTTCAAGTTCAAGACCTCGGGCTGCCCCAACGACTGCGTGGCCGCCATTGCCCGGGCCGACTGCTCCATTATTGGCACCTGGCGTGACAACATCCGCATTGACCAGGAAGCGGTGCGAGCCTACGCTGCTGGTGAGTTCGCAGCCAACGGCGGTGCCCATGGTGCGGAGGCCCATGCATTAGACATTCAGAAGGAAGTCTGCGATCTTTGCCCCACCCGCTGCATTGAATGGGACGGGAAGAACCTGAAGATCTATGATGCAGAGTGCACCCGCTGCATGCACTGCATCAATGTCATGCCCCGGGCCCTGTGGCCTGGAAAAGACGTGGGTGCCACCATCTTGGTGGGCGCCAAGGCCCCCATCCTAGAGGGCGCGCAGCTTTCCAGTGTGGTCATCCCCTTCATGAAGATGGAAGAACCCTACGAAGAATTCAAGGATTTCGTCGAGAAAATGTGGGATTGGTGGATGGAACTCGGCAAGAACCGCGAGCGGCTTGGCGAACTGATTCAGCGCCTAGGCCTCAGGGAGTTTCTAAAGGCGGTGGAGCTTGATCCTGATCCCCGGATGATAAACACACCGCGGTACAACCCCTACATCTTCTACGACCGCGAAGATGTGCCCGGCGGTTGGGAGATTGACCCGGTAGAATTCCGCAAGAAACACCATGCCTAGGAGGTGAACAACATGGCATACGATCCTAATGAACCGATGAAAGACCGAATTACAGATATCGGGCCGCCGCACTACGAGCAGTTCTTTCCGCCCGTGATCAAGGAGAATTACGGCAAGTGGAAGTATCACGAGATTCTCGAGCCAGGTGTTCTCGTTCACGTATCGGAAACTGGCGCCGAGGTCTATACCGTGAGAGTGGGCGGCTGCCGGCTAATGAGTGTAGATATAATCCGAGAGATTTGCGAGATTGCAGATAAACACTGTGAGGGCTATGTGCGCTGGACCACCCGGAACAACGTTGAGTTCATGGTGGATGACAAAGCGAAGCTGCAACCGCTGATCGACGACCTCAAGGGCCGTAAATTCGACGGCGGCAGCAACAAGTTCCCCATTGGAGGAACTGGCGCCGGCGTAACCAACATCGTGCACACCCAGGGATGGCTCCACTGCCACACCCCGGCCATTGACGCCTCCGGAATTGTCAAAGCTGTTTTGGATGAACTTTACGACGATTTCTGTGGCATGCGACTTCCGGCCCAGGTGCGGATTTCTCTAGCCTGCTGCTTGAACATGTGCGGTGCCGTGCACTGCTCGGACATCGCCATCCTCGGAGTCCACAGAAAGCCACCTTTCATTGAGCATCATAGAGTCAGCAAGGTCTGTGAGATTCCGCTGGCCATCGCTGCTTGTCCCACTGCGGCCATCAAACCGGCCAAGGTAGACGAGTATAAGAGCGTATCCGTAAGAAACGAGCGTTGCATGTTCTGTGGCAACTGCTACACCATGTGCCCGGCCATGCCCCTGGCGAGCGCCGAGGGAGATGGCATTGCCCTCTGGGTGGGCGGCAAGGTCTCCAACTCCCGCTGCGCCCCCAAATTCTCCAAGCTGGCCGTGCCTTACATTCCCAATGAGCCGCCGCGCTGGCCCACAACGGTTAAGACCATAAAAAAGATTGTGGATCTTTACGCCAGCGACGCCAACCGTTACGAGCGTGTGGGCGAGTGGATCGAGCGCATCGGCTGGGAAAAGTTCTTTGAAAAGGCCGAACTGGAATTCCGGCACGAGCACATTGATGACTACCGGCTGGCCATGACCACCTGGCGAACCACCACTCAATTCAAGTGGTAAGCCAGTAACAAAAGGCACCGGAACAAATCTATGGCTAACAGTAAACCCCGCGTGGTCATTGCAGGACTGCGCGGGGGTTCAGGAAAAACCACTCTTTCCCTTGGATTGGTGGCCGCCTGGCGGCATAGGGCAGGGGAGGTGGTTCCCTTCAAGAAGGGTCCAGATTATATTGATGCGGGTTGGCTGGCCTTGGCTGCCGGTCAGCCCTGCTACAATCTGGATCAATACATGATGAGCGGGGAACAGATCCTCGACTCATTCCGCCAGCACACTCAAAAGGCGCAGGGCGCCGTTATTGAGGGTAATCGCGGCCTTTTTGACGGAATGGACGCTGACGGTTCCTTTAGCACGGCGGAACTGGCCAAATTGTTACAGGCGCCGGTGATTCTGGTGGTAGATGGCTCCATGGTCACCCGCACTGCCGCTGCGGTGGTCCTAGGCTGCCAGCATCTCGACCCTGAGGTCCCCATCCAGGCTGTAGTTTTGAACCGAGTGGCAGGACCTCGCCACCAGGAGATGCTGCAAACCACAATCGAGCGTTACTGTGGGGTTCCGGTGGTGGGTGCCATTCCCAAGCTCAAGGAAGACGATTTCCCTGAGCGGCATATGGGTTTGGTCACCGCCCTTGAGCATCCGGAAGCAAGGGAGGCCATTCTCGCTAGGATTAAGATTGTAGAACGTTACTTGGATCTTGAAAAGGTGCTTGCAATAGCCAACCAGGCTCCCCCGTTGAACTGGCAACCAAATCGCCCCACTAAGAGGGTGAGTAAGGCTTATCGCCAGCCAACTATCGGGATTATCAGGGATTCTGCTTTCCAATTCTACTATCCTGAGAATCTCGAGGCCCTTGAAAGAAGGGGGGCTAGCTTGTTGACCATAAATGCTTTGCAAGACACCTTTCTCCCAGAACTGGACGGGCTCTATATCGGTGGCGGTTTTCCCGAGACACATGCGGAGCAATTGGCTGCCAATGATCAACTGAGAAAAGGGCTCAGATCGGCAATTGAAGCTGGGCTACCGGTTTACGCTGAATGCGGTGGCCTCATGTACCTGGGACGAAGCTTGGAGATCAAAAACAACATCTATCCTATGGTAGAAGCTTTGCCCATGGACTTCCGGCTTGAGCAAAAGCCACAGGGACACGGTTACACCGAGCTGGAAGTGGTGAATACAAATCCTTTTTATCCAGTGGGAACCACCTTGAAGGGACATGAATTTCATTACTCCCGGGTGACCCGCTTCGACCTTAGCCCTGAATCATTAGCATTCGCCATGAGGAGAGGGGCTGGCATCTTGGATCGAAAGGATGGGGTGTGTTATAAAAATACACTGGCCACCTATTCGCATGTGCACGCTATCGGTACGCCGTTATGGGCCGAGGGGTTGATCCGACGGGCCCTGGCATATCAACGGGAGTTAAGAGGTAATTCTAAGGAGAAAAAAAGAAAAATGGACCACCGAACTACCAACACTGGGGTTGGCGACGGGGTCCGCTAATAAAATTAGGAGGTGAATTTCATGGCAACAGTTGAGCACATGGGCAAAACGTTCGAGATTGATGAAGACGGCTTCATCGATGCTTTTGACAGTTGGTGCCCGGAGTGGGTCGATTATGTAAAGGCGTCTGAGGGTATTCAGGAATTGACCGAAGAGCACTGGAAGGTCATCCACGTACTTCAGGACTACTATCAGAAGCACGGTATTGCACCCATGGTCCGGATCCTCACTAAGGTGACGGGTTACAAGCTCAAATATATCTACGAGCTCTTTCCCTCTGGACCAGGCAAAGGCGCCTGTAAGATGGCTGGGCTGCCCAAGCCAACCGGTTGTGTCTAATTAGGCAATAGACCAATTTGGTAAAGATAAAAAGATAAATGGAGAGTGGGAAATATAAAACTCTCTAAAAGAGGATTAGTGTTTGCTCGAGGCCGGACATCCTGTCCGGCCTTTTTTATGGGAAGGGGGTAAACCCCTGATTAGGTTTCGGCAGAAATATATAGTCTGATAATGTATATTATGTAAACTTTATGACATGTGATAATAATTCTGCTACAACCCCCTTCTGAGATCTCTTACAATAGCCCCCCTTGGACTTCACACCTCCAATTTGCTTTATTAAAATAATCCTCTCAATCCTAGAACACCTTTAAAGGGTTTTATATATGGCAAAAAACGATGACTGTTATAATAGTAAGGTAAATGAGAGCTAAGACTGCTCCAAATCTCTATTAAGTGAATTTATGAGACATTAAAACAAAAGCTTATCATTTTAACCAGTTATATTTGTGATGGAATTCATGGAGGCTATCAGTGATGGACAGCTCAAGTCTTGAGGGGAAAATCAAAGCCCGTGGCCAGGAATTCTTTTCTGTCATAAAGGATGAAACACCTTCCATATTCGATAAAGGATGGTGGACCGGAAAGCTCACAGACTGGTGCATGAGTAATGATAACTTCAAGGTCCAACTCTTTCGTTTTGTCGATGTACTGCCCTACTTGACCACCAGTGAATCTCTCAGTCGTCACATGCAAGAATATTTCGCCCAACAGGACGAGGACATTCCCTCAGTGCTTAAATGGGGAGCCAAAACCGCTGGCATAGGTGGCAAGGTAGCTGGCAAAATTTTGGCCCAAACTATTCGAGCCAACATCGAAAGTATGGCCAAACAGTTCATTATTGGTGAAAACGCTAAAGA
>Ga0180438_10012668_pt1 | contig 10002 bp, 9 predicted proteins | sample SS_ome_12_FD_132455 | JGI IMG/M metagenome (GOLD analysis project Ga0180438, IMG submission 132455) | Hypersaline lake sediment archaeal communities from the Salton Sea, California, USA - SS_3_D_2 metaG | ecosystem: Environmental > Aquatic > Non-marine Saline and Alkaline > Hypersaline >...
CAGGTATCGGGCGATTGGACCAACGCCGGAACCTACGATAACAATTCAGCTGGAATATTATTCAATTCTACATCGGCAACAAAACAGCAGATAACCTCAGGAGGGGACGCCTTTTATTCCGTCGAGGTTGACTGTTCAGATGCGGCAGGTGGAATCGACTTACAGGATGCCTATGTGGATACGGTATCCCTCACGGTCACGGATGGGGCGGTCCTGTGCAATGCTGTGGCCGTATCTCACGGAGAATTAAATATCGATGCCGGGGCCTCATACTCGGCCACTACGGGCACTACAACACTTGCAGGGGACCTTAACAACCTTGGAACACTTACCCATAATAATGGAAAGTTCCTGATTACAGATGACTGTTCCATTACAACCACGTCCCTCTATGATTTGGAATTGAACGGACCTGGTAAAGACCTAGTTTTCAACTCATCTATATACATCGTTAATTCCCTACATCTTGTGGCAGGTGATGCTTCTCTATATGCCGGGATAACATTTACTATGGGTGCAGGCAAAACGATCACAGCGGATGCGGGAACTACGTTTAATATGGAGGGGGCTTTTGGGGCAAGGGCCGTGATGGTGTCTTCCAGCCCAGGGACCCATTATCTACTGGCTGGTGATGGCTCCTTCATCCCCAAATATCTGGACGTCACAGACTGCGACGCCTCCGCCCTGTCATCTGCTGTCGATGCCAGAGATGGGACCTCCATCGGACAGGATCAGAATAACATAAACTGGCTGTTTGGGGACCTGGTTGAAGACCTTGACTTCTATGGGATCTTGCCAGCCATACTGGAACCCATCGAGGAGGCGGTTGTCTGAGTTTGACAAAGTCAGATAAAGAATATCTGGACCTCAAAATCGATCCGATGGCGGAGGGTATCAACGAGCTGAAAGAGGACAATAAAAAACAATGGGAACACATCTCGAAGCTATCCGAGACGAGCAATAAGAGCTGTGTAAATATCGCAAGGCTGGACGAACAGGTGAAGACCCTGTTCAGGTCCAAGAGAATGAAAAGGCCCAGGGTTGCAAACCATAATGGCAACATGATTCTCAGGGTCGACCCAAACCTGGTAGGTAGAATAATCTTCGTTCTATTGCTGATAATCGCTGCCGGGCTTGGGGTTGGCGTCATGGCTGGAGGCACATGATGAGGCAGACTTGCCCCAAGTGTAAAAAAAGGAATCATCCCGACGCGGAAATTTGTAAATATTGCCGGGAGCCTTTAACCACAAAAAAAAACGGAAGGAGATCAAAAGAATCGACTGGTCGATCTGAGGTGTTCTGATGGCTGAAACGATCATACTGGACAAAGAGTTCGGGGACGGGGGCGATTACAACTTAATGATAGTCTCAGGGTATGGATTCACCGACGGCGCAACCGTGACCATTACCGTCACTGATCAGCAAAGCGAAGTCCATTCAACAGTCCATGATACGATCACAGTCGATTCAGAGGGCCGCTTCAATGATGAAAAGGTTTGGCTTCCCCGGATCCCGCAGACAGGGGACGTGACAATTACAGCCACTCCATCGGCAGGTAGCCCTGCCACAAAAACGTACAAAATCCGATATTGCAACTCCACCACTCCAAACGACATGGGCCGGAAAATCAATATGGTAAAGCAAGCCCAAAATGAAACTGACTTTTTCGATACGACCTCAACTCCAACAGAGGAGGCCGTTGAGCTTATGATCCGACAGGCCGAGGAGCTTTGGGAAAAGGAGACTGCTGTCCCAATAAGAAACAAAAGGGTCAAAAGATATTTTGACACCGACGGGACGACTCTATGTGAAACCCGTGTTTTTCCAATCCTAAAAGTTTATTCAGCCAAATTCTATAATGGGAGTGAATATGAATCCTTCCAAGACAGCTGGCAACGTGAAAGAAACGAGGAAAAGGGATTCTGGTGGGATCGTTTCGGAACGATCCGATTTGAAACTCAGAATCCGGATAGATACCGGGAGGGACTTTATCTTGACTTTGTCACCGGCCCCGACGAGTTATTGGATCGGTCAATTATCCAGGCAATCGAAGCCAAAGTCTGCTCCGTAATGCTCAACAATAAGGAATATTACAAAGTGTTCCGTTTCGGTGGTATGGAGGTGGACGTGATCGACAAAAGGAACGAGTTTGCACAGATTTGGAAAGACACTGTGGGCTCGTTCAGGAGGCAGTTGAGGCGTGTCGGTTGAGATTGAGTCTTACACCTGGCCGGACGAGCCAAAGATATCCGCAGGGCAGGGCCAGATGATACTCCGTAGACCTGATGGCACAATTCATATCATCTTCATGGAATATGACAATGGAGACGGTAAGAACTACATCTATCACCGATACAGCGAGAACAATGGTCGGACCTGGAGTAATAAGGCCCTGGCGATGAAGTCCGCTGGATCCGGGATAGATGTAAGGGCCGATAGAGTCTTTACGGCCCTGATGGATGAGGACGGTGTAGTCTATCTATTCGGTGCCAGCACGGAATCCAAAATCTACCTTTCAACCTATAATGATTCCTGGCCTGATTCTGCGACGGAAGTATGGGACGGTGGAATAAGACCCGTTGGAGCAATCAATCTCGAGGGCCACATCTGCATTGTCTATTACGAGGATTATTACAGGGTTGCTATCTCAAAAGACGATGGTGCAACCTGGACTGAGGAGATTCTGCCAAATATAATCGACTCAACGTTTCATCATCCGATTGTAATAACAGACGGGGCACGTTTTTTCATCTATGCAGTTGACCTTGTGAATGACCAGACAATTTATAAAATGACCTATGACGGGGAATGGACAGGCATCACACTAGGCCAGTTAACAACTGCCTGGGGAGGAGTGGATATCTTTGGATTCGGTGCTGCCAAGAAAAATATCCATTATGTTGGTTTTACGAAATATTCAACCCCCAACAAATACGAGATAATTACAGTAGTAGACGAAACCATGACCTCATTAACTGACGAGGCCACGGGCGGCCTGCAGGGTATTTGTTCGGTCCTGGATTCAGAACGTGTTTATCTGTTTTATTGTAGTGGAACCAGAAAGGTCCTATATTCCCTAGAGATCGTTGATCTGGATACCATTTTAGACGCAGAGGAAATAATAACGGCAACCGGAAATGTTGAGGCCGCCTGTCCAACCATGAGCGATAACATCGATATCCCTTACCTCTATTTCAAACATACTTCCTCACCAAACACTTATGACCTCTACTTTGATGCGATAAAGATCAGAGAAAGTGAGGCCGAACTTGCCGTCAAGCAGCTCATCCAGGAGGAGTATCGTTATAAACGCCTTCCGAGGAAATATTCCGATGGAAAATACTATGCTAAGGAACCCACCTGGGAAATAGGAACAGAAGGAGAGATGACTGCCGGGTTCGAGAATAAGGATATTATCCGGATCGTAGAGCTAACCGATACCTCAGACTTCTCCGGCATCAAACACGACTGCCGTCATATAGAGGCAGACGTTCAGATCGAGGTTGGAACAGACCTCTCATCCGAACATAGGAGGGATATTTCAAGCGAGATAAAACGAATCCTCCTCAAGAACGAGATCGAACCTGGATCAGATAAATATCTGATCGAAATGGCATCCTCCGAGTTCTCGGATCAGGATTTCATAAACTACTGGAAGGCTACAATTATAGTCACAGTAAAATATTTCATAGATAGACATGAGTACGAACGTGAGGTATTCCAATGAGCAGAAGTTCAGCACCGCATGACCGCGCCTTTTTCATGGCCCGAGAATCCACAAAAAGAACCCTTAAAACGACAGGCTACTCATGGCCCGGAGTTATAAGGTCGCTACATTTCGGATCGGGCGATAAACAGATGGAACATAACTATGGCTTGGGAGTCGCAGGGCCGTCGAGCATTGACGAAAAGGCCCAGAAACCCGTGGTGAACGTCACCGTTGGATGCACTCCGAACGGACTCTGGAAGAAGATGGCAATCGCCGGGCTTGGGAATTTGACGGAGACCGCGTCCCATTTGACTGAGGACCTGCCAGGCTTTTCCATGTTCGGATATAAAAAAGTCGGTTCTGAGTACATGGTCAACGTCATGGCCGGCGGCGAGGTCAATAAACAGGAGCTGTTGATTGATTTCAAGTCCAGCTGGATAACATTAATGCAGGAGCTCATGGGTCTTTATATCGACTATAAGAAGAATTCTGGCTTCAACATCGCAATAGATATCGGAGGATTCTATAATGTGGACCTGGGCGATTCGCTCCCAGTTCCAATAGGCAGAGTACCTGTACGTCCGCACAAGACGACGCTTTATGTAGCAACTTCGGGGGAGTTGGATGAGGCTTTTTCGGTTCAATATACAGGGGGCGGCAGTCGTTGTCTTATGAGGTTGTCGGGTTGCCGATTGACCACTTATGTAGACAATGTCCAAGATAAAGATATCAGCCTGAAAGCGTATGCCGATATCAACGCACTTGTCGCGGCCATTGATGGTTGGTCTGATTATGACGCATCAGTCGATGGTGGAGGCGACGAGAAACCCTGGACTCTGAAACCGGTAGATGAGGCTGACATCAAAACGTCCAGTTATCAGACCTATTATATCGATAAGTCATCTGCAAAAAAGATCAGTCACACCTGTGCCGATTCGATCAAGTTCTCAACGGACAGGGCGTTAGTTGCCAGTCCGGGTCCATATACGGCCCCGGACCTGAGTAATTATCATTTAGAACATGCCTGCCTGGATGTGGGCGATCATCTCGTATCGCTTGATCTGACCATGAAGGAGAGGGACTTGTATCTGGAGGCCGCGTATGAGGAGGGATATGACCTTTATTTCTATCTCGACATTGCCGACTCGACACCGTTCCATGGGATATTTGGTCCTGGCAAGGTGATGGCCCCCATCGGAGCAGACGTAAACGACAAGGAGCTTATTTCATTAGCACCAACGATCGACTTCTACGGTGGACTTGCCAAAGCTACATTTCTCTATGAGTAGGAGGCCTCCCATGAGTCCTGGCGTTTCATGGGAGGAGGAGCTTCCAGAGTTTGATATTCCCGAGAACATGAGAGGCAAGAAAGCAAATCTGCATCAAGTCCTGACCCATAATATTCGACGTATCAGGATATCGGAGGATGAGTGGCCTTGGATCGCTGAAAACCACGAACGGGGCGAGGGTCTTTTTGGAAAGGTCGCCCGTAAAGTAAAGAGAAAAAAGCTGTATGTCGAGTTCAATCCCCTATCGAAAAAATCCTATTTTATGATACGCGATAGCCACTCAAAAGTTTTTGACTACATCGAAGAAAATACACAGAGATATTATGAAGTAAAATGGGGAGGGATAAAAGAGAGGAATGATCGACTCCGTATCAACTGGACAGAAGAAGATATGGAGTTCATCGAGGAGTTCGACAATACCGTTCTGCCATTCCAGTATGCCTTTGTCGCAGAGATGTTGAAAAAGGCTCATAGCAACATTTTAACGACCTTCTATGACCGGCTTGCATTCGTGAGGAGGATCGCAATAAAGGAGAGTATGGATTATCCGAGATGGAATGTATTTTTACAGAGGCTTGAAAGGTTGATGTTGCCGGATCCTACTCAAGTCTATGCATTGTCAAATCTTGCCAAGGACCCGATGACCCAGAGAAGGGTGGAGGAAATTTCCGAGAAGCTGAAAACCATCGAGGAGCCGACAATGGTCCAGGCAACATTTGAGATGCTTTTGTTGGATGAGATAGGAAAAAAGAGAATGAAAGATGAGGATGTGAGGCTCCTAAAAACAATGCAACAGATATTCGGGAGGACAAGATAATTGGGCACCCGTCATGAACTCAAGGCTGAGCTGTACCTGGATGCAGGTGATTATACCGCAGGGATGGACGACGCCAGGGCCTCAAATGATAAGTTTGAAGCATCGTGCCAATCTGTCCATGACCAGACACTCCAGAATATCGAGGTTCTCAAACAGGCAAAAGACGCACTCGGTGATATGGATAGCTCAGTTAAGGGTGTAACTGGGGCCCTTGACCATTTCGGATGGGCCTCGGAGGATTCACGAAATAAACTCAACAATATGGGTGAAATGTGTGCAATGATGGAGGGCTTCATGAAGCCCTTTGTTTTGTATCTCATCTTAGCACAAGGTGAAATGGCCCATCTGGGCGCGGCAATAATGGCAACCTCAACCGCCGCCATGGCCCTTGGTGCGATGATCTCGTTAAGTTCTGCAAAAGGTAAGAAGGAAAAGGCATTTTGGGCTGGCATGGTTACGACCATGTGGGCCCTGACAGCCGCCCAGACCGCATATGCAATCGCAAAGTCCGGGGCTGTATCGTTAGGTACCATGTCGGCGGCAACCGCCGCGATGATAGTCGGGGCGATCACCGCCGCGGGTGTTGGAATCGCCGCGACCGCCGCGACATTCTCGGCCCAGTCGTCCCCGGGATCGCCGACCGGTGTTGAATTTCATCCAGGCGAAAAGGTCACGGTCGTTGCATCCCGTCCTGGCTCGGCGGCCGGTGGAAGCGGGAGGGACCTGAGACTGATTCTTTTGTACCGTTCACAAGCCCAGATTGCGACTTATCTGCAGGAGGCTCTGGATGCAGACGAGTATAGGAGTGGATTCTGATGGGAGCAATGGACCCGATTCATAAGATCGTTGACAATGTAACGCCAACTCCAAATGTAGTCAGCTGGAGTCCTGTCGATTCTCGTAGGCCAACGGATGATATAAAGTATATACCGAAGCGTCCTGTATTCATTGTTCGTAGGAGAGCCAAGGGATCGAAAACCCATCGTATTTGGGATGGTACGGAGGAAGACCAATTTACAGTATCAGGTGTAATCAGCCATTCAAATGCAAAGGATGACATCGACCAAATCAGAGCATGGGTTGCCGTTGCCGCAAAAGGTACCTATGTCCTGACTTATTATGATGATGAGTATTCTACAGGAATAACCGTAGAGATAATACAGTTCGATTACATCAAGAGAAAAGGACATGACCGTCGTTGGTATCAATTCACAATGACCTTGGAGAAACAGTAATGGAACCGTACTTCAAAGTCGTAAAGAGTTTAACTCTGTCGTCGGAGAATTATCTTGAGGATTATTTGGCTGGGTTTACGATCAAAGAGGATATGGGCAAAGGTCTGGAGCTTGAGCTGACCCTTGATAATTCCAACAATTTGTTTGGGAGAGGAGGATCGAAGGAAATAACGCCCCAGACCTTTTTAGAGGTGGACTTTGGATTTATATTTGACGAGTTCGGAGAGGCGGATTATGATGCCCCGGTCGCCCATCCAGGGAGTGGCTGGCAAAAGAGGAATTTTTGGCCGTTCCGTGGTATGGTCCTGAGGGCACCGCAGAATTGTGGTTCTGATGAAATAATGGTCAAGGCATATGGAATGGATACCATTTTTTCCCACTTATACCCGGAATGTTTGAACTCTATAAGATCAGATAGGAAGATTTATCATTTTATTAAGGGCTACATCAATAATAGTGAGGTAGCCCCATCCCCTCCATTAGCGGATGCCCTCGTATATGTCCCAGGCGTCGGATCGCCATTCGATGACCAATTAGATGTAGCGGGAGTTGTAAATGATGGGGGATATATTGATTATGATTTCGAATCAATAAACGGAATATTCTCTGAGTCTGTTACAAAGAATGTCAGGAAGCTGTCGGATGCTATCGCCTACCACAGCCTGTTTGGATATAATGTTGTTGACGATGCAGGTTCTCCGTCATGGTTGGCCCGCCTTTATTTTCAGCCCAGATATTGGTATGGTGAAACATTTCCAAATGGAACAAAAACCAAGTACAATACAATAGAGGACCTGTGGACCGCTTGTGTGGCCGGAGAATCATCGCAATGGGTCAAGAAACATAAGTTCAAGCTTGAGGATGATTCACCATCTGGGGATTGGTCCGATTTTATAGACCACGATGTAAGATATAGTGAAGAAAGGAAATTTCAAAAGGTAACGGTTTATGGAAAAAACACGCTTGGAGTAATTGGTGTTGCAGGTTTAAGCTCTGGTTATATTGGTGAGATACAATTCAGTTACGACGATCTCACTAATGACAGAATTGCTCAGATAATTGCCGATGCCGAATATCAGAAACTCAATGATGGTATTTATGAAGGAACGATTCAGGCAGAATTGAATCGTCATACAAGGCTGGCCGATCCCGTTCTTTTACATGATTCCAGATTGGGATGGTCCGGATCGAATTACATCACCGGTCAGGTATTGGGACTGGAGCATATTTATGTGCCTGGTGAAGACCTGGTATCGAATATCAAGATAGGTAGGCGTGACTCAGTAATGGATACGATGTCCAGGATTGCCGCTAAAAATTATCAGATATCCGCCATGCGGATATTCACGCCGTCCGATACTGTTATCACCTGTCCTTTTTCAAGTTATAGTGATGCCCTCGAAATGGAAGATAAGTTCTATCTGTGGAGAGGTCCGACAGATTTTCTTGTAGAGACAGGTGAGAATGCTTTCGAAATAGATTTGTCATGGACCAAGCCGGATAAACAATGGCATCCAAGTGCATTAGGTGGTCTCACGCCAGATAACTTCGACACGTATAAGTTGTGGTGGAGGCTTGAAAACCTTGCAACCTATGTTAGAAACTCGAATAATTTCGTTTATAACGGTTACTTTGATAAGAATTCGGCTGGTTGCTCAGCCCTTGGAAGTTTCGATACAGAGGCGATTACAGTCACGATGGATTATGCAGACCGGGACTATGGTTTTGCAATCTCGGCCCATTGGGGTGACAATGTACCAACAGCATATTTGAACGGAGAGAGTTATCCAGAACAAGTGAAGTCGGGGGCAGAGGAGGAGTGAAGATGTCAGGTGAAGCAGATAAGGCAAGATGGCGAGTACAAGATAAGAGAAGATACTCCAAAATAATGGTACAGAAATTCAAGCAGTATTATGATTATATGATGAAAAAGGATTTGATAAAAAGCATGAAAACCGTCGTCCCCAGAATAAGGCGACTCATTAAACAGGATCGTATGGGATTGCGCGGAGAGGTAGAGATGTATTTGACCTATCCCGAATTCTCCAACAAAGCCATGGCCGCAATGAAAAATAATCTTTCGATAAAAGATAACTGGCTGAGGGATAATGGGGTAGGCTCTGATTTTGCAATACAGAAGAATGCTATCGACAAGGGAGATTATATCGCATCTGCACTTTTTTGTTATCATGTTTTAGAAGGACTCGACCAAGATAATTTGTCACGTAGTTATGCCGAGGATGCCCCAACCAGATATTTGGCAAAACCAGATTGTATTAGATGGGGCAAGACAGACTTTTGTGGATGGTATATTTCCGATCGAATATACAATAATGATTATATGAAATTGATATCAAAAGTCCCAAAGCAATTGCCAGGTACAGGATATTTGAATGAGTGTAATATAGAGTTTGATGAGATTGCTCTTTGCACATGCCATCTGACAAAGGTGTCAGAAGTAACTCTTAACGGTACATATGATGCATTGGCATCCAATGAGTCGTATAATATCCTGACTCCTATCTTCATGGCAGGTCTTGAGTCCAGTTCAATCAAGTTCTTAGGTGCTCCTGATGATTTTGATGCTGATAGGATTGGGGATAATGCGAATAAGAATGTCGAAATAAGTGAAACATTGGATGATACTTCCGCTCTGTTGGGTTATACCGCCTTTTTCTCGTCCTGGGATACGTCAACGGAGCCCCCAGTTATTGGAAAGAGCACATTGAGTCCATCACGCACAAAAACGTCAGATACTGATGTTCTGTTTGGATACCGGATCGATTTCTCAGAAGCATAGTTATTAAGAAGCCCCCAAAAGTTAATATTAAGCCCCCAAAATCGAAGCCCCAAAATTTGTTTTTATAGGGTTAGGTGATGGTTGAGTGATGTATAACCGTCACTCTGCAAGTTATAGTTGACGATAATAGCTCTTATATATTCTTGAAAAGA
>Ga0180438_10012670_pt1 | contig 10001 bp, 7 predicted proteins | sample SS_ome_12_FD_132455 | JGI IMG/M metagenome (GOLD analysis project Ga0180438, IMG submission 132455) | Hypersaline lake sediment archaeal communities from the Salton Sea, California, USA - SS_3_D_2 metaG | ecosystem: Environmental > Aquatic > Non-marine Saline and Alkaline > Hypersaline >...
CATTGCCTACGATGTGATGGCGCAGGACTATGGCGACATGGTGAAGAAGGGGATCATTGATCCGGCCAAGGTGACGCGGAGTGCGGTGGAGAACGCGGCCTCCATTGCGGCCATGATCCTGACTACCGAAGCCCTGGTGACGGATATCCCGGAGAAGGAGCCTCCGATGCCTGCTGGTCAGCCGCAGATGCCGTATTAGACCTAACGAGAGAAGAACTCTCTGGACAATTAGTGAAGCCACCCATATCTCTTAGACGGGTGGCTTCGCTGATTTCCGAGGGAGAGTTATTGCTCAGAATGGTTCAGATGAACTTGCACCAATAGCCCGGAAATAGAGTGCCCTGCTACCACTGGCGACGCAAGCTAATCCTAGGCTCGCCTCGAGAGCAATGCCCTTAACCTCAGGACACTTCAAGAGGTTCCCTTTCTCGACGCGTGATTCCGCCCATTTCCACAGGTATAGCTCGTCCTTCAGCCGCTATTTCTCGCAGGCGAGCCGAGACCTCAGCTTTGAGTCGTCTTTCACGGATCAAAGTCGCTCCGGCTTTCAGTTCCTGCGCTCTGGCCAGGCAATCGCGTCGTTTGCTCTCAGCGTAAATGCGATGGGCTCCAGCCCCCCCATATACCAAGGCGACGCAAGCGCCCACTGCCAATGCGATGAATAACACCACCCACTTCATGTTCATGGCCATCTCATGCCTCTGGGCCGCGAAGAGGAGATGCTGTTCAGCCTCTCTCTCAGCAATAGCGCTTTGGGTTTCTATCCTCTGAGCTTGAGCTCTCCTGATGCGGTTCCTGGCTTCAACCGTTGAGGGATCGTCGAACCAGTCGCAGCCTGATGTTAGAAGCAGCACCACCACTAATATTGTGATGACTTGGATTACCTGCTTTGCCATCCATCCCACCTCCCTTTTACAGTATCCTCTCCGATCTCACCAAAGAACAAATATCCAGAGACCAACTAGGATAGCCATCCCAACAAGTAAGACGGCGAATACAGCACAACCGATTTCCTTGATCGGGAACAGGAAAGGGCCGAAGAGAGTCAAGCTTCCGAAGATCTCTTGGGAAATCCGTAGCCTCATGGAGAGGGAGAAAACGTAGACGAAGAGAGCGAGAACCAGCCCAAGGAGTATCAAGGATATAATTGCAGGCCCTTCCTGACCAACTGTCCACTCTAACCACAGGAGCTCTAGGTCAAGCATGTCCATCACCTCCAATTCAATCACGCCTTTCTCCTGGCTTCTCCTTCCAGTCGACGCTTGCACCGAATGCACGTGGTAGCAAATGGCAGAGCCTTGAGTCTAGCAGGGTTGATGGCATCGCCACAAATCTCGCATGTCTCGTAAGTCCCCAGCTCCAGCTTGTGCAGAGCACTAGCAACTTGCGTCAACTGGTGATTTAGGCAGCTCTGTACAGCGGTCGCTTCCAGCTCAGCAGATTCTGAATATGGTTCCCCATAAGAAAGCTTGTTAATCATATTCTCCAAGTCTTTATGCTCACTTTCAAGATGACTTTTTGCCCTCACGAGTACTGTTCCTGACATTCCAGCCACCTCCTTCCACTGACTAAACAATTTTGCCTTGTCTATCAATATTCTATCACTATACGTTGCCCTCCGTCAATTGCACCAACAACCCATTCTGTAAATCAAATGACCCACCCTGAGGTGGGTCATTTGGTTAAAGCCTCGCAGGCTATCCGAGGATGTAAGCTCCCACTTTTCATAAAAGCTTTTTTCCATAGGCAATAGAAACAGCCTCTGTGCGATTACTTGCATTTAGTTTCCTCATAATGTTACCAACGTGCTTTTTAGCGGTCCCCACGGCTATACCTAGTTGCACTGCAATAGCTTGATCGGTCTTCCCCTCAGCAACCAAAGCCAAGACCTGTTTCTCTCGCTTGGTCAGCAAATCAGCCTCAGCACTAACCTTTGATGGCGTGGGAAAACTAGGGAGTTGGTGAGCAGATTGTATAGCGCTAACCAACTGAGCTTTCGAAAACTCCTTGGTGAGCGCGATGTCAGCGCCAGCTTGCCGAGCTCTTTCAATCAGTTCCGGATATACCGTTATAGCAACGATCTTAGTCTCAGGCATGTGTTGCTTCATCTGCTTTATTGCTACGATGCCAGCGGTGCGATCCCCATACCATGCCAGGTCCATAATCACCACGTCAGGTCTGTCCTCCTGCACTATCTTGACGGCCAACTGTGCGGTATCCGCTTCGCCCATGACATGAAAGCCTTCGACGGATCCAAGAATCTTTCTGAGACCTGCCCTCTCGTGCTCGTGGTCATCCGCAATCAGGATGCTGATGCTCTCTTTCATGGTCGCACCTCCTTCTCCTCCTCAAAAGGAGCAACTACGCGCACTGTAGTGCCTTTGCCAGGGCGTGATATGATCTCGAACTGGGCGTCAATCGAACGCGCCCATCTTCTCATTACGCTTAGACCTAATGCATCCCTCCTTTCTAGCTCCTTCTCAGCATCAAAGCCGACACCATTGTCTGCAATGGTCAGAGTGACATTCTCTGATTCGATGGCTAATGTTACTTGGGCCTTGCCGTTCTCTACTTCGTTGAGGCGAGCATGTTTGGCAACATTGCCAAGCGCTTGTTGGGCAATCCGGTACAAAATATGTTCAATTTTAAAGGGCAGCCTGCCTCGGCCTTTAATGTCCAAGTGTACCTCAAAGGCTTTTATTCGTCCGACATAATTTTGTAGAGCAACGGCCAGTCCTTTATCTGCCAGAGTTGGGTCACGCATATCCTCCAGAAGCCTTCCGAGCTGATCGAAGTTGACAAACCTGGCATTCTTCCATAGGGCCCTAAGGCTGGTCTCCACCTTCTGGTATTCTCGTGCTTGCACCAGTTCAAGGATTCTTTCAGCTTCCAGCATGATGAGGGCGTGCACTAGATTCATTGCGTCGTGCAAGTCCTCGCGCAAGCGTTCGCGCTCACTCTTTCTGGCTAATTCGTCGATCCTCTGAAATAGCTGAGCTCGTTCTATGGCAATTCCTACTTGAGATGCAAATGTTCTGAACATTTTCTCTTCAAATTCAGAGAATCCGCTTGCTGCATCCTCGCCCGACTTGTTCTCGAGCTTCACGACACCGACGATCTCTCCTTCGCTACCTTCTAAAGGCCCTATGAGCAGAGAGTGACATGCACCCGAGGGAAGGTATTTAAGATGGTCCCGGAACTCCCCCTTCCATGCCGGGTGCTCCTTGTATGTATCGCCAAAAAAGTTTAGGATTTGCCCTGTTGCCGCGACAAATTGCGTCAAGCCAGCGCCGGGTTCTGAACTTATCGGAGCCTCTTTTTCCGGAAATATGTCCAGGGGAACACAACTGGACGCAACCATACGAGTTGTTTGCTTCAGCTTGTCCTTTACGAATAGTGAGCAATCTTCTGCACTGAAGATTTGCGCCCCTTGTTGAGCGGCAAAGGTGAACAGTTCATCCAAGTCGGTATAGGCTATCAGTTTTTTGCTAAACTCGGCCAACTTCTCCAGTGTAGCCACATATGTCACCGTTCGGTTAAACAGTCTGGCGTTTTGGATAGCATAAGCTGCATGAGTTGCCAAGGCTGTTAGTAGTTTCTCATCGTCCGAGGTGAAGGCGTTGGCCTTTGTGCTGTCCACGCTGATCGTGCCGATCTTTTCCCTCCCGATTAGCATTGGGGCCACCAGCAAGGACTTGCAGCGCCCGTTGGACTGTGGATGAAGTTGAAATCGTTGATCGAGGCTGGTATCTGGTACATTGACCAGTTCGCCCACATCTATTGCATAGCCAGCAACACCTTCTCCTACCTTCATCCTTGTCCCGCCAATGGCTGCTCTATCTATTCCAGACCAGACTTCAGGCCACAGTTCTTGACTGGCAGGATCAACCAGATGGACTATGCCCCTCTCTGCAACTGGGATAGTTGACACCGCTGAGTCCACAATCATCTTGAGCAAATCCTTGGGCTTGGAGAGAGCAGCGGTGAGTTTAACGCTGACTTGTTGCAAGGTAGTGAGTTCTTGTATCCTTTGCTGAGTTTCCTGAAACAGCCGGGCGTTCTCAATAGCCACAGCGATTTGGTCGGCCAGCGTCTCCATGACCAGAACGTCGCTCTGCTCGAAGGCGTCAAGCTGCGGGCTCTGGACGTCGAGCACCCCGATCGTCTTCCCGCTCGCCCGGATGGGCACACTCAGCTCGGCCTTAGTCATCGCATCAGAGAAATCTCTAACGTGATGTGGATCGGTGCGCACGTCGTTGGCTAGCCGCGTCACGCCGTGGGTGGCCGTCCAGCCGACCATGCCCTCGGCCAGCTTCAGGCGATAGCCTTCGGGTATGCGGGCTGCGTAGCGGCCGGCCACCGCTCTCAGCACGGCCTCTTCCCGCTCGCGATCCATGATGAACAGGGCCACGTGATGGAAGCCAAAGCTCTCCTGCACCAGGCAGGCAGCCCTGTCGAACACGCTGTCTAGATCCAGCACAGCGGAGATCTCTCCACCGATATCGTTGATGAGCGCCAGTTGGGCAGCGCGCCTTTCCAGCACCTCCCCCGCCCGCTTGCGTTCGGTAATGTCCAGAAGAGATGCTACACTCTTCTTTGTTCCTGGAATCATGTCAATGGACAAGAAGACATTCTTGACATTGCCGTGTCTGTCAATGAACCGGAACTCATAGCACTGTGGTGCAGCACGCGGATCAATCCTCCGTAACTGATGATACTCCTTCATTCTTTCCAAATCGTCTGCCACGACGAACTCTGTCCAGCTTTTGTTGCCCTCTAATTCCTCTTTGGAATAGCCGGAAAGGCTCTCAAACTCCGCGTTTGCCAGGGATATAGTCATGTCTTCCTCGATGATTACCGTCGCAGTTCCAGTGGTTTCAAAGATTGTTCGGTATCGTTCCCCCGACTCCCGCAGCGCCTGCTGCGCCCGTTTGCGCTCGGTGATGTCTCTAGTGATGCCGAAAGTACCCATGATGCGCCCTTCTGCATCACGGAGGGGCATCTTGGTTGTCAAAACCCACGTATTTGGGCGATCAGGCCACGTTTCCTTTTCCTCTATACCTATCAGAGGCCGGCCGGTTCTCACAATTTCCTGCTCGTCCCTGTATGCCTGTTGGGCGTGCTCCTCTGAGAAGAAGTCAAAATCTGTCTTGCCGATCGCTTCTGCGGTGTCATTCAGGCCAAACCATCGTTCGGCGTGAGCCTTGTTGATTCTGATAAAGCGGCTGTCGGTATCCTTGAAATAGATGGCGTCAGGACTGTTGTCCATGATGGCATGTAACAGGTGCTGTTCCTGAGCTAGCGTCTCCTCTGCCCGTTTGCGCTCGGTCAGTTCTTGCCACACTTCCTCGTATAACCGCGCGTTCTCCATAGCTACAGTGGCTTGGTTGGCGAAGAGGGTGGCCAGCCAGATGTCATCCTGGTTGAAGGTCCTCTTCTGCGCATCACCGTTAATGACCAGCACTCCGCTTATCCGATCTCGCCATTTTAGGGGGACCTCCAACACGGCGGTGAAAGGCGGATCGGCCCCAAACGCTGCAGATCTTCCCTCCCAGCTCTGGTAATCATCTATTATCATTGACTCTCCCGACTGAAACACCTTGCCCGCCATGCCCTCTCCCGGCTTGAGGGTGGTCCCCACGTATTTGTCGGTGTAGCCATAGCTGATGACCAATGTCAGTTCATCTCGATCTGAGTCGTACAAGAAGATGCCTCCAGCTTCAGCCCCCAGCAGAGTGGCCGCCCGCTCCACGATGGATTCCAGAAGCTCAGTCATTTCTAACTGGGCAGTGATGTCCAGGGAGGTCTGGTACAAAGCCATCGTCTCCTCAAAGCGGCGACTTGTCTCCCCAAAGAGCCGCGCGTTCTCGATGGCCATCGCAATCTGATCGGCCAGGGTCTTCATAGCCATTAAGTCAGTCTCATCAAAGGCGTTCAACTGGGTGCTCTGGATATCGAGCACGCCGATGACTTCTTTAGCCAGTTTGAGAGGCATGCATAACTCCGCTTCGGTTAGGGGCTCCTCCAGGAAGCCGAGGATGTAGCGCGGTTCCTGGCGCACGTCGTTGGCCAGGAGCGGCTGGCCGGTCTCGGCTGTCCAACCGATCATCCCCGCCCCCACCGCCTGGCAGTAGTCCGGCGCCACCACGTCCTCGAAACCGCCAGCTATGGCCAGCATCTCCAGTTCGCTGGCGGTTTCATCCAGCAGATAAAGGGCCACGTTATAGTAATCGAAACCTTGCTGGATAGCGGTGACCATCTCCTGTAGAAGCTGATCCAGGTCCAGGATCGAGGCAGCCTGCCGGGCCACCTGGTTGACTACAGCCAACTGGGCGGCCCGCTTCTGCTCCCTCTGGTGGAGTCGTGCATTCTCAATGGCAATCGCCGCTGAAGGAGCTAGATGAGTCAATAACCTGAGATCATCCTCCCTGAAATTACCTCTTGTCTTATTGATGACCTCAAGCACCCCGATCACCTTACCTTTGACCTCCAACGGGACACAAAGAAGCGACTTTGTGACCAAGCCAGTGACGCTATCTATCCCTGGATAAAAGCGAGGATCTTGACTGACGTCGGGCACTAGTTGCGGCTGACGTTCTCGCAATACCCAGCCAGCGATGCCCAGTGTTGAGGGAAATCTAAGCCCTTTTGTCCTTTCTGGCACTGCCCCTACTACCGCTTCGAAAACCAGTTCGCCGCTTTTGTCATCCAGAAGCAGGACTGAGCCAGCTTCGGCTTTTAGCAATTTCGTAGCCTGTTCCATGATTGAGCTTAACACTTCATCCAGTTCCAATGTGGAAACTATCGTTTGGCTTACTCTGTCAAGAGAAGAGCGTTCTTCAATAGTGAGTGCCTGCAGCTGCGTCTTACAAAACCAATAAGTAAGCGTCACAGTAGCAAGAAGGAATTCTCTGGGTAGGAACACTCTCAGAAACATCAGCACTGGGTATGGCTCAAAAAGCGTCGCTATGCCGAGCAAAGTGGTGCCAAACGCCACCGTTGTGAACAATAGGAAAACTACTGTATGCCGAGAACGAAGGCAGTGAGCCGCTACAAGAAGAGGTAGGAAGTAGGCAAGGTAGATCTCGGACTGGGCATCCTTTGTTAGGCAGTAGAAAACGGAGAAGGCCACGATGTCAATGCTTACTTGTAGGAGCTTACCGAAACCAGAGAGGAACAGAGGTGATTTGAGCACTCTCAAGCAGATAAGAAGCAGAACGTAGACACAGAATGCTGCTAGAGCGAATTGCACTGCAGCCCAAAGAGGCGAGCCCACATAGTCTTCTCTGTCAATGGTGAAACGAAGAATCAGTCCCATCAGGAGCACGAAGCGCATCACCAGGGCTATGCCTAGAACCCCCTCAAGCGTCTTGCCTTTATGCACGAGAAACTGATGCAATCGGTTTCTGCACGCAGACTGCATTTGTCGAACTCTATCGAGGATCACCATTTGTAGAGCCCAATCCCTGATCGAACAAACAGAGTAAGAATCTCTTCAACGCCTTCACTATGGCGGCATTCCACAAGTGGTAAGTATAGCGGATGCTCTTTGCCGGTTGGGATATACAGCCCTGTCGGTGGAAAGAGCTGAGAAACTAAAGCCCCCAGTGGGGAAAGTCCCCAGGCCTTCGTAATTACTACATCTATTATACCATTAATTGTGCCACTTGTCATTATCAGCTCAGGAGACGAATGGAGGATTGCATATAATACCATTGAGTAATACCAATGACCCATCTCCAAAGACGTGTTTCACCTGATGTCCGCTAGCCAAGTGGAAAAAAGTCCGGTCTTATGCTATAATTTATTAGGGAAAAGACACGGAATGGTTTGGGTGTCTTGAAGCAGCATTTAAGCGCTTTCCATGCAAATTTGCTACGTTAACTAGCAGGGAGGAAAGACCATGGGAAAGAAGCAAATTCTGTGGATAGAAGATGAGATAGACCTGTACGGCTTCCTCGTAGACAAGTTGAAGGCAGAAGGGTATGACGTAATAGGGGTTGAAACTGGCACTGAAGGGCTAGCGACCATGCACCGCGATAAGCCGGACTTGGTTCTTCTAGATCTTTATCTACCTGATATGGATGGTTGGGAAGTATATCGGAGGACGAAAGCTGACAGCAAATTGAGTGACATCCCTGTAATTGTTTATACTGTGCGCAGGGAGATGGATCCCAAGATGATTGGCCACATAGCTGGGGTCGATGATTTCATTACCAAAGGCATTTCTAGCGGAGAGTTGATAGCTAGAATTGAAATAGTCCTGTCCAGACACAAATCAGGGCAAAGTGTCTTCAGGCCCATGTTAAGATGCTTTCTAACTGGTGGCTCTAGCTGTGGCAGAAACGTTTCAGATATCAACCGCGAACCATACACGGTTTTCCTGGGCTACCAATTTGAATCCGGCTATTACCCCTCTGCAAGTCTGCAAAGCACAATTGTCAAAGCTACACAGATTGTTAGTGGGGATTTGAGAGAAAGAGGCTTAGTCCTTGACTTGGATCCAGTGGGCCATCGCGAGGGAGAGCACATCACTTGCGAAATTTGTGAGAAGATGCAACGCGCTATCTTCTGTGTGTTCGAGGTCTCTGATCTCAATCCGAATGTCATGCTGGAGCTAGGAACGGCGCTTGGCCTGGGAAAGAAGATTGCTTTGCTACGGCACGGAGAGAGTAAGGCTCCTAGCTCTGACATGAGTGGCCTGAAATATATCCCGTACGGTAGTAAGCAAAGTCTCACAAATTGCAGCGCTGGGTTAGCACAGGAGATGGAACGATATCTTGAAGAGGTGGGATTGATCTCTATGTGAGTTGCTCGATTGGCTTCCATCTTACAGCTTGAAGTCTGTGTTGCCTCAACTCAGCAACGCAAGATGGCCGAGTTGGGGCTTCTTATGGTATAATGAGTGCAGAGGAATCTCCACTGAGGTCGTCCGTGCTGTTCCAAGGAGGTCTACCAGTTGATCACCATTGACGGTTCCTACGGCGAGGGCGGTGGGCAGGTGCTGCGCACCTCGCTGTCCCTGTCGGCACTGCTGGGAGAGGCGGTGCGCATTGAGAACATCCGCGCCAAGCGCCCCAAGCCCGGCCTGCAAGCTCAACATCTGACAGGCGTGTTGGCCACCGCCCAGGTCTGCAACGCCGAACTGGAGGGTGCAGAACTGGGCTCTCAGACCCTGACCTTCGCCCCCCAATCGCCGCCCCAGGCTGGCGACTATACCTTTGACGTGGCCGAGGCCCGCAAAGGGGGCAGCGCCGGTTCCACCGGCCTGGTCTTCCAGACCCTCCTGCTGCCTCTGACCTTCGCCGATGGCGACTCGCATCTGACCCTCCGTGGCGGCACCCACGTGGCCTGGAGTCCACCCTTTCATTACCTTCAGCACGTCTATCTGCCTACGCTGGCGCGAATGGGGATCGAGGCCACGGTCGAAATCAAGCAGTGGGGATGGTATCCGATTGGAGGCGGGGAGATCAGAGCGAGGATCAAGGGGCAAGGGACAGGGGGTAAGGAGCTACCCTCTATCTCTCACCCTCTATCTGCTATCAACCTGATCGAGCGGGGGGAGTTGAAGCGTCTGTGGGGCATTTCTGCCCTGTCCAACCTGCCGGCCCACATTGGCCAGAGGCAGAAGCGCCAGGCTGAGAGGTTGTTGCGGGAGCGTGGCTTCACGCCAGAGATCGGGATCGTTGACGCGCCCTCCCCTGGCCAGGGCACTGTCGTCTTTCTGGTGGCCGAGTTCGAGAACGTGGTGGCTGGCTTCACCTCATATGGGGCGCGGGGCAAGAGAGCGGAGAAAGTGGCCGAGGAAGCTTGTCGAGAGTTGATCCAGTACTACGAGAGCGGCCAGGCTCTGGACAAGCACCTGGCCGATCAGTTGATCCTGCCCATGAGCCTGGCGGCTGGCCAGGCCGGTTTCACCACCTGCGAGGTCACACAGCATCTGCGGACGAATGTGGGGGTAGTGGAGCAGCTAATGGGAGTGAAAGCCGAAATAGAGGGAA
>Ga0180438_10012671_pt1 | contig 10001 bp, 2 predicted proteins | sample SS_ome_12_FD_132455 | JGI IMG/M metagenome (GOLD analysis project Ga0180438, IMG submission 132455) | Hypersaline lake sediment archaeal communities from the Salton Sea, California, USA - SS_3_D_2 metaG | ecosystem: Environmental > Aquatic > Non-marine Saline and Alkaline > Hypersaline >...
CGCGCAGGCGCGCCTTTCCTCGCTTCGCCTGGTCGCCGGCTGCCCGCAGTCGATCCCCGCGCCCGACGTGCACCTCTCGGCCCTCGACGCCCTCAAGGCCACCGCGGGCTATCGCGAGGTAAAGAAGGACGCCAACATCGAAGGCAAGGGCATCTCGATGGGCGGGAAGAAATACGAAAAAGGCATGGGCGTGCATCCGTTCGGCGAGCTCGTCTACGACCTGAAGGACGAATACAAGGCCTTCGTGGCCGTCGCCGGCATCGACGATGAGGTCTTCAGCACCGGAAGCGCGATATTCCAGGTGTTCGTGGACGACAAGAGGGTCTGCGAGACGCCCGTCATGCGCGGCGGCGGCGGGACCTGGAACGTTTACGTCGCCATTCCCTCGGGCAGCAAGAAGCTTCGGCTGGTCGTGACCGACGCCTGGGACGGCATATCCTACGATCACACCAACTGGGCGAATGCGGGCTTCGTGACGGCCGGCGAGCCCCCCCAGACGCCCGCGGGGCCGGGTAAGCCACTTGCCGCCAAAATCGATTCACTCGCCAAGCGCCGCGATGACGCCCTTGCCGATCTGGAAGAGGCAGGCAGCGTGGTCTCCGTGCGGCGATGGCATAGGGAAGGCCTGGTCAGCATAGTGCGCGCCGGTCGGTCCGTATTTGCCGGCGGGCAGGGCTTCGTCCTGGCCCTTGACGCCAAGACCGACAAGGAGCAGTGGAAGGTCGCGGTGGACGGCCAGGCCGTCAGCCTTGCGGTTTCCGACGGCCGGCTGTTCGTCAGCACCGACAAGGGGCACGTTTACTGCTTCGGCAAGCAGAAAGTCGCTGAGCCGCGGCGCATCGCGCAGCAGACGCCCGAGCCGCCGGCGGCGGACGACACGGCCGGTCTGTATGAAGCCGCGGCGGAAAAGATCGTCGCCGAGACCGGCATAACGAAGGGCTACTGCCTCATCCGCGACTTCGGCCGGGGCCGCTTGGCCGTGGAGCTGGCAAAGAGGACGGACCTTCAGATCGTGGGGCTGGAGAAGGACCTGTCCAAACTTGCCGCCGCCCGCAGCCGCCTGGAAGCGGCGGGGCTGCTGGGCGTCAGAGTTGCCGTCGAGCCGTGGGACGCCTCGGACCTGCCGGAGTATTTTGCGAACCTGATTGTCTCCGACGAGCAGCTGCTGGCGCTGAAGAGAAGCCAACTCGGCGCCGAATACGCGCGCCTTCAGAGGCCCTGCGGCGGCACGGCCGTTTTCCTCAGCAGGGAGGGCGAGGAAATCGCGATTGACAAGGTCGTCCGCGGCGAACTGGAAGGTGCTGGGCGCTGGACGTCGCAATACGGCGACGGCGGCAACACCGGCTGCTCGGGCGACACGCTGCTCAAGGGCCCGCTGGGCGTGCTCTGGTACGGCGAGCCGGGCCCGAAGGGCATGGTCGAGCGCCACGCGCGAACGGCCAGCGGCGTCTCGGCCGGCGGGCGGCTGTTCGTGCCCGTCGAGGATGGCGTGGCCGCCTACGACGCCTACAACGGCGCGTTTCTCTGGAAGACCGACATCCCCGGCTCGGTGCGGGTCCGCGCCGACGTTGACGGCGGCAACTTCGCGCTGGCCGGCGACGCCCTGTACGTCGCGGCGCGCGACAAGTGCTACCGGCTCGAGCCCGCCGGCGGCGGGATCGTGCGCGCCTACACCATGCCTCGCTCGGCCGACGGGTCGCCACGCCGCTGGGGCTACGTCTCGGCCGAGGGAAAGACGCTCTTCGGCACGTCGGTCATGCCGCTGGCCGCCGAGTACGCGGAGTTGCTGCGGACGATGATCGACGCCGAAAGCGGGCAGTGGAAGGACGAGCGGGACGTGCCGCACGAGCTGCGCAGGTGGCTGAAGTCGCTGAAGGCGTCTCACCCCGTGCCGAACACCGACGTTGCCAGGGCGGCCCAGCGCGGCGGCCATCTTTGGCGCCGCATGACCTCCTACCCGTCCTGGTCAAAGCAGACCAAGCCCGAAGGGGCGCTGACGGCATCGCTGATCAGCGCCGACGCGCTGTTTGCCGTGGACGCCGAAACCGGCGGCATTCGGTGGGTCCATCGCGGCGGGCCGATCGCCACCACGTGCGTGGCCGTCGACCGCGGCATCGTCTATTTCGCCGAAACCACGGGCGATCCGCGGCGCCGCGCCGAGGCCGCCGAGGCGAAGCGCCGGCTCATCGAGCAGGGCGTCTACGAGGAGGGCGAGAAAGTTGCCCCTTCGGACACTGACATCCGCATCATCAGCGCCGCCGACGCCGCGACGGGAAAGATTCTCTGGCAACGGTGCCTCGACGTCACTGGCTGCGGCGGGGACAAGACCGGCATCGCCGTCAAGGACGGCGTGCTGCTGCTGTTCGGGCACTTCAGCAACCACGACACGGGCAATTTCCTGGGCAACCAACTGCGATGGCGCCGCATAACTGCGCTTGGCACCGGCGACGGCAAGGTGATCTGGTCTAAGCCGCTGAATTACCTCCGCCGCCCGCTCATCGTCGGCGAGACGGTCATCATAGAGCCGCGGGCATGCGAGCTTCGCACGGGCAATATCAAGATGCGCCCGCACCCGCTGACGGGCCGGCCCGTGCCGTGGGAATTCCTGCGGCCGGGACATTCCTGCGGCGTCACGTGCGCCTCGGCCGACACGCTATTCTACCGTTCCTTCTGCACGGCCATGCTGGGATTGACCGACGACAGGGGGCTGGACCTGTTCGGCGGTATCCGCCCGGGCTGCTGGGTGAACATAGTCCCCGCTAACGGCCTGATGCTCATGCCGGAAGCCAGCTCAGGCTGCACGTGCTCCTACCCGATCCGGTGCTCGGTGGCGCTGGTCAGGAAGGAAGGCCGCCGCATCAACGACGGCACGGTGTTCATCACGCACGGGCGGCAGAGCCCGGTGAAGCGCCTGGGAATCAATTTCGGCGCAGCCGGTGACGCCCGCGACGAGAATGGCAGGCTGTGGCTGGCCTATCCCCGCCCGAATTCCCGGTCCGGCGTCGGTTACGGGTATTACGGCATGGCACTTGAGCTTGATTGCAGCATCGCCGAAGGAATGGGCTTCTTCGCGCGGGAGTTCCGGGGCGCCGAGCCGGCCGAGGCGGGCAGGCCGTGGCTTTTCGCGTCGGGCTGCAAGGGGCTGCTCCGCTGCGAGCTGCCTCTGATCGATGATGTCCTCGGCGAGAGGCCGGGGCGTTACACCGTGCGCGTCGGCTTTTCATCGCTTGCGGGCGATAAGGCCGGCCAGCGCGTCTTTGACATCAAGCTTCAGGGCCGAACCGTCGCAAGCCGTTTCGACGCCGCCAAGGAAGCCGTCCTTCCGGCCGGCGCAGTCAAGGAATTCAAGGGCGTCGCAGTCGCCGACAGCCTCGTGATGGAGTTCGTCCCCGAAGCGAAAAAGCTCACCGAGCGGGAGGCGCCGTTGGTCAATTTCATCGAGATTGTGCGCGAGGATGAAGCCGCCCCGCAGCCGCGCGCAGCCGAGATCAGCGACGACCGGGCCAAGGAGCTATTGGCCGCAGCGGAGGCAGAATTCGAGAAGAAGAACTTCGATGAAGCCTTGCGGGGCTACCACGCGGTATTCGAATCATCGTCTGAGGCGGATTTGCGCCTGCGGGCGCTGGAGCGCATGACCGAGATTGCCGACCCGCAGTCGCTGGCCTGCATAAAGGCTTCCTGGGATGCGGTGTCCGCGCCGATCCTCGATGCCTACGAGCCGGCCGACCCGAGGATCGTCGAGGGCATGGCGAGGCTCCGCCTGGCCGTGGCCGCCAAGCTCGCCGGCCGCGACAGGCTCCAGGCCGCAAAGGTGCTCGCTCCCTGCGAGGGCTTCCTGCCGCGTCTGAAGGACAAGCAGTTGAAGCGCGACCTTCTCGGCCGGCTGGGCTATGTCCTTGACTGGCGGCTGCTGGGTCCGATCCCGTGGGGGCAGGATCAGGATACGATCGGCCAGGTTCTCCGCGCCGGGCGGCCGATAAGCCCGCGCGAGCCCCACGGTATCGCCGATATGCCGGGTGAGTGGCTGGAGCATTCGGCCGACGGCGTGTGGGTGGACCTCGGGGGAGTCCTTCGCACGCAGGAGTGCGCATCGGCTTACGCCTACGTGGAGATCACGCTGGATGAGCCGCGCGAGCTTGTGCTGAACGTCAAGGGCAGCAACGCGGTGAGGTGCTGGTTCAACGGCCAGCCCGCAGGCGACGAGGCGGATTGGCAGTCCAAGGCGACGGAGAAGCTTACCGTCAAGGCCCGCAAGGGGCGCAACGACCTGCTGCTCCAGCTTGCCGTGCACAGTAAGGGATGGGGCTTCCTCGTGCGGGTGATGGACAGCGATGGCCTGCCCGTCGGCAGCGGCGCGGCGGCCGATTCGAAGTAGCCGCCCGGCCGCGGCGGCCGGCGCGTTACTTCCGGCCCTCGATGCGGACGGCCGCCTCCAGCGGCGAATCCTGCTTGAGGTAGAGAGTCTGGGTCGGGAAGGCGAACTCTATCCCGGCTTCGTTGAAGCGTCGCAGCAGCTCCATGTTGAAGTCGTGCGTGAAGTTCAGGTACGCCTCCCACTTGGTCAGGCTGTGCCAGTAGGACACGGCGATGCCGAGGCTGGCTGAGTTGAAGTTCATGAAGTGCACCCAGCCCGGCAGGTCGGGCGGGAAGTCCTTCGCCCGCGCAGTGAGCATTTCGCGGATGATCTCGCACGCTCGCCTGAGCTTCTCCGGAGGCGTGTCGTACGTGACCGTGATCTCCAGGTCGCGCCGGATGTAGGGCCGGCGGCCGACGTTTTCCACCGGCTCGCCGGCGATTACCGAATTGGGTATCGTCACCTGATGCCCGAAGAACGTCCGGATGCGAGTTGAGCGGAAGCCCACCTCCTCAACGAACCCGTCGTAGTCGCGGATCTTGATGCGGTCGCCCATCTGGAACGGGCGGTCGGCGAATATCGTGATCGAGCCGAACAGGTTGGCGAGCGTGTCCTTGGCCGCCAGCGCCAGCGCCAGGCCGCCGATGCCCAGGCCGGCTATCAGCGCGCCTATGTCCCACCGGAAGATGTTCTGGGCGATGAAGAGCCCCGCGACAATGACCACGAAGACGCGCAAAGCTTTGCGTACGAGCGGCACGAGCTGATCGTCGAGCTGGGTCCTCGTCCTGGACGTCCAGCGGCGCAGGTAATGCTCGATTACGTCAACCAGGCGGAAGATGAACCAGCCGACGGCGATGACAGCAAGTGTCCGGCAGACGTTGAGGTAGAACTCCATGAGGGACTTGCTTTCCGTGACGGTCCGCCCGTTGACGGTGCGCGATGCCTCGTACGTCAGCATCATGAAGGCGCTTGAGACGTACATGCCGCCGGCAAAAGCCAGCAGCGGCACCGGGCGTGCGATGCTTCGCAGCAGCGTGGCAAAAACGGGCATGACCTGCCGCCGCTCGAGCCTGTCCGCCTGCCGCGTCAGAAAGTAAGAGAGAATCCTGCCGACGATGAAACTCGCCAGCAGCACGCCCAGCAGCAGCAGCCACCTCCAGAGTTCGTTGCCGAGAAATTTCGTATTCGTCAGCCAGCCGGTCATGGATGCCGCCGCAAACTCTGCGCCTGTCATTTCTTCCTCTCCGCATTCGCCGGAAACCGTCGCTCTATACTATAGGAACCCGGTGGCCGGATGTCACGGTGGCCTTTGTCCGTGGCCGGGCCCGGCGGGTTGATATCTGCCGCAGCCCACCTGCCAAGGTGGGACGGCTGCTTTAACTTCTTGGCTGAAAACGGTTTAATCGCGGAGTGCAGGGGTTGGATTGCCTCTTGGCCCAACGCGGGCCCGCCCCGGGGCGCTTATTTTGATTGACTGCCAGAACCGCAGGTCGTAGGATTCAGTAGTAATGCTATATGGTATCTAAGGTCGGGTTGGGTGCCTGGCCGATATGCCATAATGAGCTGTTTCAGGTAGCGACGGCCGAAGATTCCTGACGAGCAGGCCGTCGGATAACCGGCGTTCACGCGGGCCACTGCATGACGAAGTGCCCGCCAGCGCAGTGTTGGCGCCGCTCCCTTCGGGGAGAACTTGACTGAAAGGGCGCCGCAGTGCCGAACGCTGAAGAGTCGTCCCTCGTGGACGAGGCCTTCGGGTCATAGAGTTCACATGAGCCAACGCAGTGGATTGTACGAGGCGTTTGAAAGTTGTTTTGCGTTAGTTCCCACGGTTTGCCCGGGTTCGTTTTGGTGTTTTGTCGTTGTCAATGGGTGTTGTGCGTGGGATCTGTAACTGCGATGGGGTAGATGGAACCGGCGGCTGGGCGACAGAGGCCCAATCGCGGCTCGCGTGAAGCAGACCTGGCGGCCGCGCCGGAGTGCCGGCGCGCTTTGTTGAGCCTGCTTGTCAAGCCTGACACATCTTCGGCACCGCTCCTGTTGAAAGGAAACGTGCCATGGACGCCATATTAGCCTTCCGGGTGACGCCGGGATTGCAGGTTGCGCTCCAGTTTGCCGGGGCGATCATCCTTGTCGTTCTGACCGCTTTCGTGATGAAGCTTCTGGAACGGGCGAAGCGGGCAGACCTAATAAAAGAGATAAATGCCCTCAGGACAACCGCAGAGGCCGAGGCCGAAAAAATAATCGCCAAGGCCGAAGCCGAAGCCAAGAGCGAATTCATCGCCCAGCGGAAAAAGTTCGACACCGATACCGAAGCGACCCGCCGGGAGCTGCGCGATGAGGAAAAGCGCCTCTCCAAGCGGGAAGACATGGTCGATGACAAGGTCGAGGCGCTCAACGCCAAGGAGCGGATGGTCGAAGCCAGGCAGAAAACGCTCAAGGATTTTGAAAAGTCGCTTGGCAACAAGGAGCGGCATTACAACGAGCTGATCGCCCAGCAGAAAACGCAGCTGCTGAAGGTCGCCAACCTCTCGCAGGAAGAAGCCAGGAGCCTCCTGCTTGCCCAGGTCGAAAGGGAGATGGAAGGCGAAACCGCTCAACTGATAGAGCGCAAGCTGGAAGAGGCCAAGGAAACAGCCGAAGAGAAGGGCCGCGAGGTCATCATAACGGCCATTCAACGCTACGCCGCCGAGCACACGTGCGAGGCCACCGTCTCGGCCGTCGATATTCCGTCAGACGACATGAAAGGCCGCGTCATAGGCCGAGAGGGAAGAAACATCCGCGCCTTCGAAAAGGCCACCGGCGTGGACGTGATCGTGGACGACACGCCGGGCGTCGTCGTGGTCTCGGCGTTCGATCCCGTCCGCCGCGAGGTGGCCCGGCGGGCCCTCGAGAAGCTGATCCAGGACGGGCGGATTCACCCCACGCGCATCGAGGAGATCGTCGCCAACACGGAGAAGGACATCAAGAAGGAGATCAACCAGTACGGCAAGGACGCCATGGTGGAGGCGAACATGCGCGGGCTTCATCCGAAGCTGGTTGACCTGCTCGGGCGGCTGCACTTCCGCACCAGCTACGGGCAGAACGTCCTGCGGCACTCGATTGAGGTCTCCTACCTCTCGCAGGTCATCGCCGAGGAAGTGGGGCTGAACGGTCAGCTCGCGCGCCGGTGCGGGCTGCTGCACGACATCGGCAAGGCCGTCGACCACGAGGTCGAGGGCGGGCACCCGCAGATAGGCGCCGACCTGTGCAAGCGCTACGGCGAGCGGAAAGAGGTGATAAACGCGGCGGCCGGACACCACGGCGACGTCGAGGCCGTGAGCATCTACACGCCGATCATCTCGGCCGCCGACGCCATCAGCGCATCCCGGCCGGGCGCGCGCAGGGAAACGCTGGAAAGGTACGTCCAGCGGCTGGAGAAGCTCGAAGAGATCGCAAACTCGTTCGAGGGCGTCAAGCAGTCGTACGCCATCCAGGCCGGCAGGGAAATCCGCGTGATTGTCGATGCCGAAAACGTCGACGACCGCCTCTCGGCCAAGGTGGCCCGCGACATAGCCAAGCGCATCGAGGACGAGATGGAGTACCCCGGCGAGGTCCGCGTCACAGTCGTCCGCGAGGTCCGGGCAGTCGAATACGCAAGGTAGCTCCAGTGGTAGGGCGGGTTATACCCGCCGTACTTGCTGCTTGCGGAAATGCGCGACGGCGGCGGCGGCGCCCATGATCAGCAGGTAGATCGTGATCACGATGATCACTATGTTGGCCGTCAGCAGCGTCGCGTTCTTGGCCGGATCGGCAAGGAAGCCTCTCAGCATCATCGCAAGGCTGACGCCCGTGGTGGCCAGCATGAAAAGGGCGGGCGCGATGGTGAACCAGCTTCGGCGTTTCTGACGCAGCAGCCACAGCGCAGCCAGCGACAGGACCATCGCGGCTAATAGCTGATTGGACGTCGCGAAGATTCCCCACAGCGCCAGCACGCCGCCGGTCAGCGCGAAGGCAAGCATGAGCCCGACCGCAAGCGCGGAGTTCACCCAGTACTGCCTCAGCAGCTTCAGCAGCGCGCGGAAGGCGCCCGACGTGGCCACGGGTTGGCCCTTGGCCATGGGCATCTGCTCGTCGGGCGGCACGGCGGGGATTCCCCCGGCGCCGATGGGCATGGGCTCGCCGGCCATCCATCCGGCCTGCGGCTTCTTTGCTGCCGGCGGCGCCGCAAAGACGTCGTATCGGCCGAGCAGCGTCCGCCAGACTTCCTCGATGAGGTAGCGGGTAAGCCGCACGGCCGTGTCCAGCGTCGTAACAAGGAAGCCCTCGAGCAGTATCATTCCCGCCAGCACGCCGACTGCGATCGGCACGCCGAGCGAGAGGTTCGCCGTCCAGCCGACGGCCATCGCGAACGCCAGGACCGGGTTGCTCTTGACCGCCGTGTCTGGGTTGAAGAACTTGGGGAAGACGTCCTTGAGGTGCGGCAGCATCTCGATGCCGATCATGCAGACGGCGATGACGCAGACGGCCAGGAAGCTTTCCAGCAGCATGCCGTAGTAGCCTATTCTCCGGGCGGCCGGCTCGGAAGTGAGCTGCTTGCAGGTCGTCCCGCCGGCGCAGAGGCTGTGGAAGCCGCTGACCGCCCCGCAGGCGATTGTGATGAACAGCACCGGCCAGAGCGGGCCCTTCAGGAACCTTGCCCCGACGCCGACGCTGAAAGGCTGGATCGTGGTGTGGCTCTCTACTGCGCTTTTTGCGCCCTGGACCGTAAGGGGCTGATCGGCGTCCGGCAGTTGCGCTCCGCTGATTCCGGCGGCCACGAGAATGACCACCAGCGCGACCAGCCCGACGTAGAGGATGTGGACGTTGATGAAGTCTCGGCTTTGCAGGAACAGCCACACGGGCACGCCGGCGGCCACGAGCACGTAGCCGCTGAGCAGAAGCTGCCAGACGAGCGGCTTGAACGGTATCGGTCGGTAGACGCCGACGGCGATCGAGCCGATGCAGACCGCGATCGCCAGGATGCTGCATTTCCACACGGCCACCTTGCGCTTCAGATACAGATACCCCAGCAGCGGGGCGACGGCCGTGATGCACACAACGCTCATCGACGCGATCCCGCCGACGACGATGTGATCGGTTGCCTTTCCATCCGCGCCGGCTGCCTGCACGGTGCGAAAAACACCGGGGCTGTCCAGCTTCAGCCGCGACATCTCCACCGTGCTGGTCAAAGCCGACGCCGACAGGTTCAGAAACATCGCGCAGACCAACGCCAGCATCACGATCAGCAGCACCGTAATGGCCACGAACGGCCCGTTGCCGAGCGCCTTTCGCACGATGACGGCGATGGATTGCCCGCCCTCACGCGTGGTCATGTACGTGGCCATGTAGTCGTGCACCGCGCCCATCAGCGCCCCGCCGAGAACGACCCATATCACAGCCGGCGCCCAGCCGTAGACTATCGCTATCACCGGCCCGATTATCGGCCCGGCCCCTGCGATCGAGGCGAAGTGATGCGCAAAGACCACACCTGTGGGCGTGGGGACGTAGTCCCGCCCGTCCTCCATCGCCACCGCCGGCGTCGGGCGCGACGGGTCCTCGCCCACGCACCGGGCCAGGAATCTTGAGTAGAACCTCCCCGCCAGCAATAAGACCGCCGCCGCCAACGCCA
>Ga0180438_10012672_pt1 | contig 10001 bp, 12 predicted proteins | sample SS_ome_12_FD_132455 | JGI IMG/M metagenome (GOLD analysis project Ga0180438, IMG submission 132455) | Hypersaline lake sediment archaeal communities from the Salton Sea, California, USA - SS_3_D_2 metaG | ecosystem: Environmental > Aquatic > Non-marine Saline and Alkaline > Hypersaline >...
CAAGCCGAGGCAGCGGCACAGGCGGCGCGCGATGTCGAAGCCAAGAAGGAAGAACAGGAGTGGAAGGACCTCATCGACGATGCCGAGAAGTACCACGACCCCAACAACTCGTGGGAGGTGCGCTTTGTGAAGGACATGAAGCGCAAGTTCAAGAAGGTGTCGGATCTGAGCCCCAAGCAGCTCTACCACCTCAAGCGGATCGCACAGCGGACCCAGGTACCGCAGAGCACCCCCGCCGATGCCGCCAACGACCAGAAGAACCAGCCCGCTGCCGGGTCCACCTCGATGCCCTTCAAGGATTTCATGGAAGCGTGCAAGACCACCATGCACAAGGGCCGCGAAGAGGGCTTTATCAACAGCGTTTTGCGCCGGTACACGACCTGGAACAAGCTGAGCTACAAGCAGCAGAGATGGCTCAAGGCCATCTACACCCGCAAGGGCCGGACGATGCCTGACTACATCACCTGAGGCATACATGCCCGAAGATACAGACACACAAGAGAATCCTCCCGTGTGGGAGACCCTGAAGGGGTGGGCGAAGACAGCCTTCAACTGGCTGCTCCGTTATCCCGTTGCCCTCGTCGCCGCCATCCTGGTCGTGGTGGTGGGGATCGTGCTGATCAAAGCCGGGGTGGACTTCAACATCGGCGGCATAGTGAAGATGCTCTTCGGGCGACCAAAGGGTCAGGACAGTGTGGTAGCCGCCGCCAACACGGTGCCTGACAAGCGTGTGGACGATGAGGGGAACGAGATTCCGGTAGGGGAGGCCGACAAGAACGGGTGGACCCAATGGCAGGTCCGCAAGTACAAGACGTCGGTGAGCCCATTCAGGGATAGCAGCACCATCACGGTCGAGACCGAGGATGGCGAGGTCGAGGTGGCGCTGCCTACGGGTATCAAGGACACCGACATCGAGGAAATCATCGAGGTGAAGCCCGAGGTGTATGTCCTGAAGACGAACAACGAGAGCGCCACCAAGGCCAAGGACCTGCTCGCCACGCTGCCCAAGCCAAAGGAAACGTGATGAGAACCTCATCCCAGAAAGTACGCCGGCTGGCGACCCTGATAGGTGGATCGCTGGAGGTCACCTTCGGCTGGAGCAGCCGAAAGGGCGTCACCGCAGCCTACTGCGATTTCAAGTACCGTCTGTCGGGCGGTGAGTGGCCAGCCCCCGTGCGGCAGGTCGATGAGTTCCGAATGAACATCAACGATGCCCTAGAGGACATAGAAGAGGCCCTCAACGACACTGGAAAAATAAAGGTGAAAGCCCCCGAAGACTACAAGGTCTACTACAGGTCTGGCGGCTTCGTCTCAGCCTTTGTGGAAGTGCCCACAGAGAACATCGCTCCTCCAGGCCAAAGCCTGGAGGAAAAGCGCATAGCCGAGATCTTGCGGAGGGCGCTGCGTGGTTCCGGGTTCAGTGTCAACGTGAGGACCGATTGATGTTGGCCCTGCTCGCCCTGCTAGCAGCCCCCGCATCCGCCCAGGACTGCCCCGAGGGGTACACGTGCCTCCCCGACGACCAGTACGCCGAGGTGTACCGCAAGCTGCAAGAGCTGGAGGCGATCGAAGAGGGGGAGCCCACGGTGGAGTTCGACGGCCCGCTGGTTATCCTCACGGATGAGCGCGGGCGTGTGTTTACGAACAGCACGGGTGAGGACGAGGACAAGCTCATCCAGGGATCGGTCGAGTGGGGCCACATGTCCGCTGACTTGGCCATGCGGGTCGAGGTGGACGTGCAGAAGAAGGAGCCGCCCCTATATGGCTTCCGGCTGCGCCCCAAGCTGCTCACGTCCTACCTGATCCTCCAAACCGATCTGACCGACCCTATGAAAGCCGTAGATTTTGGGTTGGACCTTGATTTTCTCTATTGGCGCAAGTGGAACCTGTCCGCCTACGTCGGCGCTCGATCTATAGGGGTTGATGTGGGCTTTGACGTGTTCTCGAACTCGGGCATCAGCGTAGGTGCCCACTGGGTCTGGCCCAGTGGCGACGAGATCTTCCCATTCTCGCCAGCCGTGGGCTGGTACTTCGCATTCTGAGGTAGGCATGAACAGGGCAGCTATGATCATCCGTCTTTCGAACGAGGTGACCGCTTTGGAGCGGGTGGCTGTCCCTACTTTCGACGAGTGGGTCAAGAAACAGACCATCAAGAGCCCCAAAACGAAGAAGCCTATCACCTTCAAGACCCTCGAGCGCATCGACCCAGATAAAGCCCAGAATATCCGTGATCAGTACGAGGCCAAGAAGGAAAAGTACGAGAAACAGCAGGCGGGCGACACCACCACCATCAAGCGCAAGTGGTTCGAGTCCAAAAAGACCTACGAAAAACGCCTGAAGCAGAACGAGAAAGAGATCGAGCAGTGGCAGAAGGAGGAGATGGACAAACACTTCGGGGACACCGTGAAGGAGGCCATACGCGACGCGGTGGAAGAGGAGGGGATCCTCAAAGAGCTGGAGGAATTGGATACGGGTCCTATTGCGGAGATGGAGCCTGCCAACGTCCGCATCCTGAAGAAGTCGCTGGACAAGGCGCTGGAGGGGCACCCGAAGGAGAAGGTCGAAGAGTACAACGAGATCTTCGGGGACAAGCTCCCCCGTGTGGTGCTGCACGACAAGGTCAATGAGTCCAAGAAGAAGCAGCAGCAGATCAAGAAGCTGATGGAAAAGGCCGAGGGCTTGGAGGGAGGCGACGCCGACAAGCTAGTACGCGAAGCCGAAAAGCTGATGGAGGAGATAGACGCGATCGACGCCGAGGTGAAGCGTGGTACGGAATTCCTCAAGCAGAACAAGCAGCTATCAGCCCTAAAGGAACAGCACGCGGGTCTGATAGATGACGCGTGGCGTCGGCACGAGAAAGCCAAGAAGGAAAAGGAAGAAAAGCCCACGCCCAGGTCTGACGACCCCAAGGTGGTCGATAGGGTCATCGACGAACTGGCCGAGGCAGCACCCGCACCGCCTACCTCCACGAGGAAAAAGCGCACCCTGTACGATCCAGACAAGGCCAAGAAAGAGAAAGCCGAGAAGGAAAAGGCCGAGAAGGAAAAGGCCAAGCCCAAGAAGAAGCGCCCCAAGAAGAAGCGTCAGCGGAAGAAGCAGATCACCAAGGAAATGAAGGATCTACAGGAAAGTATCAAGGAAACGCAAGCTATACTGCGGGATATCGACAAAGACGACCCCGAGCGCCAGTACTACGAGAACCAGCTCAAGGGCCAAGAGGAAAAGCTGCGGGATCTCGAGGCGGAAAAGAAGGCCTCTGTGCAGAAACTTGCGATGGAATGGCTTGGAGAAGCACTAATACGGCATTAAAGGTGTCCTTGGACTACCAGAGGACACTGAATGACCTACGAGTGGAAGCCATCCTGTCCCAAGTGCGGCAGCTACAACATCTCCATCGAACAAGACCGTGGGTTCGGGTGGGGAAACCCCGAGGTGTACCTACACTGCGGCAAGTGCGGCAAGCGTGTGTACGGCAGGGAAAACGTGGACGCGCTGTTGAAGGACCAGCGCCGTGCATGGGAAGGTGACGAAGAACTACAGGCCGAGATCAGGCGTAGGAAAGCCGAGGAGGCCCGCAAGAAGCTCGAGGAGGCCCGCGCCGAGCGCCTACAAGCAGAGCACCTAGAAAAGCGGCGTATTGAGGAAGAGCAGCGCAAGGCCGAGGAAGCCCGCAAACAGGAAGAGGCACACCAGCGGTGGGTCGCCAAGCAGGAGGCGCAGGCTCGCCTAAAACGGGAGCGCGCCAAGGTCGAGGCGGAAGCCGCCAAACTGGCTGTGGTCGAGGAATGCGCTTGGGTGGAGTGCAGCAACCCGCGCCGCCCCAACTCCATCTACTGCTGCCGGAAGTGCTCCAACAAGAACGCACACTGGCGTGCAAAGCAGCGGAGATTGGCCGAGCAGGAACAAGCCAGAATCGCCATGTAGCAGCGTTTCTGTCTGTTTCTAGGGCATGGCAAAACAAGACAAGTCTGCCCTGCCTGACATCCCAAGGCCCAAGGCATACGAGTACCTGCTGAAGCTGCGGGAAAAGACCGATCTGAAGCTTCGGAAGAACAGGTTCATCCGAGACGATGTGGTGCTACGGTACTACCAGATCATCGGGGCCATGCATCTCCTGAAGATGTCACGCATGGTGTTGGGGGATGGCACGGGGCTGGGCAAGACCGTGGAACTGATAGCGTTCTACGCCTATCTGCTCGAGAAAAACCCCGATGCGAAGCTGCTGGTGATCTCTCCCAAGTCCGCCACAGCGCAGTGGGTGGACGAGTTCCACAAGTTCACGCAGGGGATCGACGTCCGTCGCTTGGAGAACTTCGGCAAGGCGTCACGGGAAAAGCAATACCGGGAGTTCTGGACAGACCCTCTCCAGAACGTCTTTGTGATGCACTACCACTTCTTCCGCGAGGACTACCGCCTCTACGAGCGCTACCTGACCGATAACTTCGTCCTGGTCTTGGACGAGGCCACCGCCGTCAAGGGCTACAAGAGCAAGACCCACAAGGTCGGGTGCGAGGTCCAGAAGCGTGCCAGCCGCGTGTATGGCCTTACAGCCACGTTGCTCAAGAACAACCTGCTCGAAGGCTACGGCATCTACAAGGTGATCTATCCGCCCCTGTTCAAGAATATCACCAGCTTCAAGCGGTGGTTCTGCGTTGAAAAGAAAAAGAAGTTCAACGGTCGTAAGATCCCCGTGGTGGTGGGCTACAAGAACATCCCCCACTTCAGGGCGATGATCGACCCGTTTTTCTTGGGCCGGAACAAGTACGACGTCAGCGACGAGCTGCCCGATCTCGTAACGAAAGAGATCCCGTGCGGCCTCACACCTACCCAGCTCGACCTCTACACAGACGCGCTTGAGGGCACGCTGTCGTTGCAGGACGAAAACGGCGAGTGGGTCGACAAGGAGACCACCCCGCTCACGCAGATCGGCTACTGCCAGCAGATCGTGAACTCCCCGCACCTGATAGGCATCGAGGGGCCGTCCGATAAGGAGAACGAGCTGTTCCGGCTGATGGACGACGAGCTAGTAGGCGAGAAGGTGATCATCTTCAGCAAGTACAAGAAGATGATAAACAGGCTCGAGGTGTTGCTAGACCAAAAGGGTATTAACACCTGCCGTATCACCGGAGACGAGTCCGAGGACCAACGGACGATAAACAAGCTGCTGTTCCAAGAGGACATGCCCGCCATCAAGCGGTGGGTACAGTCCCACCTGGGGCCGGATGCCGACGACCGGGTCAAGAAGCGCGTGCTGCGGTCGTGCAAGACCCAGCTTCGGAAACTCAAGGACCGGGATTTCCCGAATGTGATCCTGCTCACCCCGGCAGGCACAGAGGCCATCAACCTCCAGGCCGCTTCGGTGTTTGTGTTCTACGACAACCCCTGGTCCCAAGGGGATTACGACCAGCTACTAGGCCGCATGATCCGCATTGGGTCCAAGTGGAACACGGTCCTGGCGATCCACCTGATGTGCAAGGGCACGGTCGACGATCATGTCATGCAGCTTCTAAAGAAGAAAAAGAGGATCATCAGCCAGGTGCTAGGGGAGCAGACAAAAGGGGCGCTCGAATTCGACACGGATTCCGACGTGCGCGATCTATTCGGCAAGCTGCGTGCGGACGCTCTACGCCTGAGAGCCGAGGGGAAGAAGGCCAGGGACGCCTTGCGGGCCTGAAACACCACCCCCGATGGAAATCGTTGTTCTAGGACGCTAGGAGGGTACCGCGATGCCCGCAGACCCTAACTGCCCGCACTGCAAAGGGAGGGGGCACATATTCATCGATTCGATGACGGCGAAGCGTTGTGTGTGCCTGCTCCGCAAGCTGTACGCCGACAAGATGGGCTACCTCCTTTGGAATACCCCCACCATCAAGACCTCCAAGCTGGCCAAGAAGCTAGGGGAAAACTTGCTCCTCATCTACGACGACGAGGACATCAACCCCCACTTGAAGTATGCCTTCATCCACCTGGGCTTGAACGCTCAGTGGCTCTACATCGATGACAGCAGCGTACTCCAAGCGTGGCTGGGCAAGCCGAACTCGGCCCGTGCCGAGAACCTGCAAGACCTGATCGAGTACCCGTTCATGGTGCTGCGCCTGGGTACCGTGGGCTACCCGAACAAGGCACTCCCCGGCGTGATCCACGAGCTGCTCATAGGCCGGATCCTGGCGAGCCGTGTGACGTGGATCGTCAGCCCGCGAGAGATCAAGCAGGAGACGTGCCGGGAGTACAGCGATGAGTTGATGCTGCTCCTGAACCAGTACTTCAGAATCCAACGCCCCAAGGGGCAGCGGACACAAGCCCCCCAAACACGTACACAGACACACACTCAGACAGAAAAGCCCGACGTAGAAGAACCCGTGGGCCGGGGCGGCAAGCCTCTCAACGCGGCTGCTGTGAACCAGTTCATTACGGGAAGGAAAAAGTGAACCGCATCCTACGGTCCCTGATCGATTTTGACGGGCGTGTCAGCCAGGAGAACCTCCGCAAGAACTACTTTGCCTTCGCCTCCTCCAAGCTCGAGTTTCTGCAAGACCAGGACGTAGAGATCTACACCTACGTCCAAGAGTTTTTCAACGAGAGCCTCGAGGGGGAGGTGCCCAACATCCAATCGGTCAAGGACTTCTTCGAGGCAGAGTCCCGCCCCGACGTGATCGACAGGCTGCACGAGATCGCGGATGGGCGGGCCTACATTCGGTCGAACTTCCAACGGCTGTGCCGTGACCTGTACCAAGCCCAGCGGGAGCGCAAGCTGGACACGCTGCTCCAGCAAACCTCCGTCATCAAGGGTGCAGGCCTCAAGATGGGCAAGGGCCGCAACGCACCGCTGAAGAAGGGGGTGCGGGATGCCGTGGAGTACTTCATCAGTGGGGCCGATGAGCTGCTCACGGTGGACGCCAAGGGCAAGCTCAAGGGCGACGTCACGGAAGACGGCGACGAGGTGATGGCCGACTACCAGGCTCAGAAGAACAACCCCCTCATCGGGCGGTGCATGGGCCTGAAGAACATCGACCACTCCACCAAGGGTCTGCGCCCCGGCGAATTGATGCTGATCCTGGGGTATGTGGGCGAGCTGAAGACCACGGTAGCCCTGAACTACGCCTACAACACAGCCATCTACTACGGGTGGAATGTGATGTACTTCAGCCTCGAGATGAAGTACGAGCAGGTCCGCAACATCCTGTACTGCATTCACTCCACCCACGAGAAGTTCAAGCGGCACGATGGCGATGAGCTGTACGTCGACTACCAACGGCTGCGTGATGGCGAGCTGACCCCCGACGAAGAAGAGCTGCTACAGCGGGTTATCGACGACTTCAAGGCGAACCAGGGTGGTGAATACGGGCGCATAATCGTGGAGCGCCCCACCGACGACCTCACAGTGTCCGAGATCAAGCTCAAGGCCGAGGTCGAGCACCGCAAACACGGACTGGGTCTGATCATCGCTGACCACGCGGGCCTGATCGAGAACGACAAGGGCCGGTCGGTCAATAACTACGGCACCTCCCTGAACTACGTCCTGAAAGACCTGTCGCAGCTCGCCCTGAACTTCAACGAGGGGGAGGGGATCCCGGTCTGCACCCCCTTCCAGGCCAACCGTGATGGTTGGAAAGAAGCGTGCAAGAACGGAGGCCACTACAAGCTCAACGCTCTGTCGTGGGCGAATGAGGCAGAGAGATCGGCCTCTTTGATCATCTACAGCTTCTTGGGCGACACCAGCGAACTTCGGGATAACAATGAAGTAAAGATCGGTTGTCTAAAGAACCGTGACGGCAACCATTTCAAGCAATTCACAGCATCGATTCACTTTCAGTCACGGAGGTTGCGCAACCCGGTCGAGATGGATGCTGGCGAGACCATACGGGATCTCGAACTTGGCGATTCAATAACGGGGTGAAACTATGAAAAGCGTGGTATCGGCCCTGAAACTACTGAGATACTTCGACCGGCTGATCATCCGGGGCAAGCGCATGTTGCTGCAAACGGAGCACCGGGATCCCTGCACCTACACGGGGCATGAGGAAGTGCTTGGGTACCTGACCACGTACTGCAACGACCGCGAAATGAAGGGCGACGAGTTTGTTTGGACCCCCAAGTCCGTCGAAGACTTGGAGCATATCACCAAATGCCCCCACTGCCTCGCACGGGTGTTTTCTACGCCCGACAAAGACATGGCCGACGCTGCTGACAAGGTGGCTTCGCAGGCGTCGTAGTGTACCTGTCGCGCGAGGACTTCTTTCAGCTACGCATCAACCGTGTGCGGGAAGCGGCCTCCTTGTACGACTTGATGGCCGACGAGGGATTCGAACCCCGCTTCAGGGGTCGATCGGGCCAGATGCGGTGCTGCTTTTTGGGCTCCCACTCCGAGGGGGAGGACCGCAAGCCCTCTGCCCGGTACTACCCGGCAGGGGAGCGGGACGACTACGAGACCTACTACTGCTGGGTGTGTACGGAGCGCCCGCTGGACGCCATCGGATTCATGCAGCGGGCCCGGTCGTGGGGGTTCATGGAGGCACTGCGCTTCTTGGAGCGTAAGTATGGCGTCCGCTACGACGACGTGGAGATGGCCCCCGACATAGGCAAGGTCCTCAAGGAGCTGGACCGCCGCAAGTCAGTGGTCGATCCCAAATACCTCTTTGATTCGTGTGAGAGGTATTTGCGGGAAAATCGAGATCGGATAGGGATGGAACGTTTTGTGAAGCTGTCCTACGCATTAGACATGATCTATCACCGCCACGACAAAAAGGCCCCTGAGCGCTCTGTGCCCCGCTTGGAAAAGTGGAAGGCCACCGCCAGGAAGCTTGTGGGGAGCGACGATGCCTGAGGAACGAGAAGGACACGCCCGAGTCACCGTACATGTCGACATGGATTACCGAGGCACGCGCGCCCTCATCGACGAAGGCTGCACCGATCTCGCCGCCCTGATGGAAGAAGTGATCAAAGGCATCCGCGAGGAGGTCTCCAAGAAGGAGCCCCTCAAGCTGGATTCCACGCAATCCTACGACATCACGTTCCGAATGCACCTCCTCGACGCAGCCAAGGGAATCGAGCCCCCCGAACCGTCCGACAAGGTCGCGCTGTTGCTGGATGACTAGCGGGCGATGGTAATGACGAAGTAGCCGTCGTCGTCCTGTCGGACACCCTTGACATCGGCAAAGGTCTGGCAGAAGGAGATCAGCAGGTTCGCGTCCACGCCGTCTTCCTTGATGCCGCTGTGGATCTCCGCCAGCGACTCGTTCTCGTCCCATGCGAGCTTGCAGTCGTACTTGTGGTCGGTCTCGGTGCCGATCTCCTCGAGGATTTCCTCGAGAATGTCGCTGGCCCACTTGGGGGCCTCACCACTGGTAATCAGGGTAGACACGGAACACCTCCACCTTCTTTAACATCGGAGCCCTTGCGGTTGTTAAAAGGGGAGACGCGAAGTCCCTCCGTATTGCTGCGGCTTGCGGTATAATAGGGTATGCCCCGGTTAGTGGATCTCAATGAAAGGTTTTTCCTCACCCACAGCCATAACCTGTGGTACTACCTAGGTTATATGGTAGGGGACGGTTCAATATCCACATCGGGATCGGGGGTGTCCGTTTGTTCTGCTGATCTTCAAATTATCGAAATGCTCAAAAGTGCTATCGGGTCCGGGCACAAGATAGGCGTCGATAATAGGAGCCACAGGAAAAAGCCGTCTTACACTCTCAATTTCAAGAACAAACGGGTATACAAACGTCTAGTCCACCTTGGGTTGGTGCCCCGTAAATCTTGGAACAAGACCTTTTGCGTGCGGCCCCCAAAGCGGTATTTGTGGAGTTTCTTGAGAGGGTTGTTGGATTCTGATGGTACCTTTGCCTTGGATAGAAATAACAGCCTTCACACTACCTTTTTATGTTCCTCTCATGTACAGCTTGAGTGGATTAGACTTCAGTTATGGTCGGGCGGCGTTAGGGCATCTAGGGTTCATCCGGCAGGAAAGCAATATCGAGTTACCGTGTCCAAACAGGGTTCTCTGG
>Ga0180438_10012673_pt1 | contig 10000 bp, 12 predicted proteins | sample SS_ome_12_FD_132455 | JGI IMG/M metagenome (GOLD analysis project Ga0180438, IMG submission 132455) | Hypersaline lake sediment archaeal communities from the Salton Sea, California, USA - SS_3_D_2 metaG | ecosystem: Environmental > Aquatic > Non-marine Saline and Alkaline > Hypersaline >...
GATAATCTAGATTGGATGAACTAGAATTGTCAAAATGTACAATTTTTTCCCCTGATACTATTTCCAGTATAACCTGGCTAACCTCAGCAGGGGTTAGTAAACTAACCTTTTTAGACATATTTCACATTAGGCTGAAACTGTCTGTGGTGTTTCAGAAGTGTCTTCTTTAGAAGTACTAGCTTTCTTTTTAGTTTTTCTCTTTTTAGTGGTTCGTTTTTTTGTTGGCTTTTCTTTTGTAGTAGAGGTTGTTTCTATCACAGGTTCAGTCTGTTCCTCAACTTCCTCTGCTTCCGTAACCATTTTTTGTAAAACTTCATCTAACACTACATTCTCTGGAAGCTGTTTTTCCCAATCAAAATCTAAATTATGAATCCAATACATAAGATGCATCTTAGCTGTATCCATTAATTCCATATCTGATTCAACTTCATACTCTTCTTTAGTAGTCCATACAAAAGAACAATCCTTATCATTATTACAAACCATATACATAAGAAGAAAATCAATTCTAGATTCCTCTGCTCTTTGCTCAGCTGTATTATAATAAGGTGCTCTAATACTAGCCTCTTCATCAAAGATCTGCGCTCTAGTTTCTCTAAGAAGATCTGCCACTTCTTGTTTAGTGGTAAGTTCTTCTGTCTCAGTTAACTCTTTTTCAAGAGTGGCTGCTTTTATATATAAAGCGGCCAGCTTATCAGAGTCTGCTGAACTATTTTTTTCATCTATGTTAAGGATCTGTGACATCTGCCTTTCAGTAAGTAGGCCGTCTTTCAATGCTTGATTAAAAATAATACTGTACGTCCAGCGTGAATCTCTGACCACTTTATTGCTAGGTTGTACTAAAATATATGTTTTTTCTGTTTCTTTGCCTGTTTCGTCTGAATGGACTACGGAGAATTCTTTAATCTTCTTTGGTTTTTTTACCGTCATTTTTTATCTCCTTTTCCTTAACTGGGCGTTCTATCTGAATTACATCTTCTACAATTGTATTAGGTGTAAATTTAACTGTCCAGTTTCGCTGTAATTCTTCTTTCAATTCACGTTTTGCAGTATTCGTAACTCCTAATATACGAGAACGTACTGCCTTCCAGCGATCCTTTCCTTCAATAGCGCACTCTGCAAAATCTAAGATCTTTCGTTGTGTTTCTTTGTAAACATTATCTATGATTTTATTCAGGGCTGCTTGGTGTCGTTTATTTGTCATTCCTTTCCTAACAAAGCCTTTCCTCTGTAAAATTAAAATAATCCCTGCCTCTAAAAAGAGGCAGGAATTACTTTATATAAAACTTAATTTATTCACTCTGAGATTCAATAACCTTAGTAGCTAAATCTACGCTAACAAAGCCTCGAATTGCACTAAGCTGGTTCGTTCCTCTAAAAGCAAATGTTTGTGTTGCATTATCTCCAAGAGCCAAACTGTACTCTTCGTCAGTAATACGTAGATTCTGAACAACTACAGTTTTTAATGGATATTCAGCTAAACTACCATCAGTAGCAGTGTAAACACCACGCACACCATCTACCCAGTAATCATCACCAAACATATCTGGAGATAGTACCTTTCTATCTAAACCATTACCACCGGCTTCTTCGTCTGTTTGCTGATAAATCATAACAATAACAGCTAAGTTATCTTTAGCAAACAAACTAACAATATCTACATCTGTTAGAGTTCCTTCACTATACTTACCTTTAGCTCCTGCGAAAGTAGCAAAAGTTTCCAAATCCCCAGCAGTAGTATCAATAGCTACTGTAAAAGGAATTGGCAGTGTTAAAGTTCTAGCATAGGGGTTTAAATGCCCAAGCTCTTTCAAAGGCTCCCTAGTTAGATCTGCAGTTAGTCTAACATTCTGTAAACGTAGTGCCAATTCATACTCTCCAATCAATACAGTTGAAGAGGTGGCAGGTTCTGCGTCAACCAGCACTTGTGAAGCATTATCTGGCGGTCCAGATAGTGCAGGACTAACAGAGATAAGATTGTTATCCGTATCTACTGCTGTAATAGAAGTAGTTTCAGGACTAGCAGATACGATAGCTGTAATATCATTACCTACATAGTCTGCATCAATACCACAAAGATCGTCTACATAAATTCCACTAGTAGTGGAAGCTGCAGTAGATGACTCTGTTAGCGAGACTGCTGGCCAATCTGAGCCACCAAGATCTAAACTACCATCATTATTTGATCCTTGTAGGTTATTAGTTGCACCTGTAATCTCTCTAGCAATAGATCCTTTACCAGCACCATCAGTAATCTTAAGTTTTAATCCTACATATTTTGTAAGATCAATACTAGAATCTAATGTGCCACTAAAGGCTATAGACGTTGCTCCAATAGTAGCATCTGTAAGATCTGTTTTCAAAATCAAATCTGGATCTACTAAATAAGCTTCTACTTGTCCCTGTCTAATAGCACCAACATCTTCTACATCTTCTGCTGCTATAGGAGAAAAATATCTCGCAGCAACTAGCGTAGCATCAGCGCTTCCTGGTCTACCCGCATCACCAACTTCTTTAGCATATTCGTCAGCCACATAAAGAATAGTGATTTCATCGCCATTCTGATATGCAGATCTTCCTGGTGGAAGAGCCGACACTAAAGTATCAGCCGAACCATTTAGAAAATATTCTAATTCGTTAGCTGAAGAAGAATATAAGAAAAATTCATTAACAGAAGAAGGAATACATTGTCCTGCTTGAAAAATAGGAATAAGTTTACTTTCTCCTTGTGCTAAGCCGCCTAATGCTTTAAAAGTAAACAGGGCCGCAGGAAGACCAGTTGCAGTTTTCTTTAAAAACCCCAAATTAGTATCTTCTAGTGTAGCCACTGTTCCAGTATCCAATGACATAACCAATTTATCCTTGGCTCCCATTGTAGCTGCAGCAACCTGATCGTCTAAAACACCAACTTCCCAAACCTCATGACTTAGGAAACGTGCGTCATTAAGAAACCATTGTTTTTTCTCAGTCTCTCCGCCGTAATTCTCATCTGATTCAGCATCAGAATTATAATTCAATTCAATAGAATTAATAAAAACATCGGCAAGGTATTTAGTCATTTCAATATCATCGTCTGCCGTTCCTAACGAACACTCTGCCTGGACTGGTGACCAAATATCTAAGCCTTTTGAAACACCGCATTCTCTACCAAAATCAATCAACTGAACGCCATGCATATAAGCCAAAGCGTCTGTATCAGTTGGGCTCTCTTTAATCCTAATATTGGCAATACCTGTTCCAGAAGCCGAGGGTACACTACCACTAATAGTACCAGTTGACGTATCAACGCCACCGACATCACCAGTAAAGGTAACACCATCGCTCTGTCTAATATTATGATTAAGATTGCTTGTAGGGATTTTGGCCAGCGTTGCCATAGTATAAATAGATCCATAGTCCCGTGTCTCTAGAGTAACAGCAACTTCTGGATTATCATCTACTATGTCAGTAAGTTCTAATTGGCCGAGTTCAAAAACGTCTGTTGTATTAAACGTTGTAGTGGATCCTAGGGTTTGGACTCGGTATAAAATACGCCCCTCTGCAAATACTGCTTGAGAAGCATAGATGATTCTATTTCTCTTCGCCATTTATAGCCTAAACCTCCAATATTGGAAAAATCTTTTGTACGTACAATTTAAGATGAATATGACTCAGTTCGTAAAGAGTCAAAGCCTCCTAAAGGCTCCGGGCTATCGCCTAAATTACCAACCGCATCTATTCCTCGATCACTATGTGTTTCAGTAGTTAAAACTACTCTGCCCCTAAATCTTTCTATTTCAGCCCGTGAAAGACGTGGAGTTATATTACTAGTGACCTCTAAGTTAATGAAGTACAGAGTGTGGCCGTTGCCAGGATTCAGAGTGAGGTATGTTTCATACGTTTCTCCATTTGCTGACAAAGTTTGTATGAAATCAGGATTAAAAGTACCATTGTGCCTTAATGGACCTCCTGTTCTATTAAAATCTATCACTGGGGCATGTTTTTCATACAACCCTTGATGAATGGTATCTAATAAATCTGTTCTTTGTCCAGAATTCTCAGCAAAAACGTCAATTATATACTTTCTTACAAAAGTTACACCAGGTCCTACCTGTAACGGTTCATTTGCACGTCTATCTGGATAAATTGCAACAAAAGGTAAACTAGGTGGTGGGTTATCATCCGATGGCCAACCATCTACCGTTCCAACAAAATGAAATTTATATTCTACTGTGGTAGGAGTTCCTGAGGTAGCTACCTTACCTGGAGGTGCAAATCCTACATCGTAATGTCTAATACGTCCGTTTCTATAATCAATATCATATTGCTCACGGGGAATAACTAATCCGTTTTCATCTCTTACAATAACTGATGTTTCCTCTTGTTTTTGTGGAATTGTAAAAGACGTATCACCCCTAAGTTGAGGAGGGGGAGTGATGTAGTTACCAGTAGTAGGATCTACAACAGAACAAGCGGAAGCAGTCTTTGGTTCAAAATAAAGCCACCCACGCCCGTTTTCCACTGGAAGACCCATGTAAGAACCATTCTCAGGATCTACAATTCGGTAGTGTGTCTTAACAACCTTATCCACATTTGTTCTTGTATCAAAAACCAACGGCTCATCAACAACATCTACCGACCAATCTCTAGCTAAAATACCATCTTTTATGTAATAAAATAAAGAACTTTGCTCTAAACGAGCCCTTTTCATATTTGCCAAAAATAACCAACCTCCGTGCTAAAAATTAGATAGCGGCTGCGGCTGCTGCTACTTTTATAACAGCAAAAATAATAGCACCTATACCAGCATATCTAAGGTACTTTTCCCGCTCTCTCTTTTTCTTTAGTGCGGCAACCTCTTTCTTAAGCTCTATGTTCTCTTTTGTTAATTTTTCAATAATTCTATCACGTATCTCTATTTCCGAGTATAACTGGTCTACTAAAGCAGCACAACTATCCAACAGCTCTAAATTCTTATCAGAAGCGTCAAGAATTTGTATAAGATCTGTAGCTTTATCAGATGGGATGCAAACCTGATCATCTGCCAACGTAGTAACAGGACAGCACAAGAATAAAAAACTACAAAGGGTTAAATAAGAAATTATTCTTTTCATTCATGTACTGTTAGCTCATATGCTTTATCTTTGAGCTTTTCTCCCAGGTTTTTTTCTTCTGTTAATTTCATCTTATTCTTTAAATCGTCTATTTGACTTTCTATTAAACTAGCTTTCTCTGTTGGGCTTAATTTTTCTATCTCTTTACGTAACTTAGCATTTTCTGCTCTGGCTCGTTTAAGAGCTTCTTTAAAAAGTTCTATTTCTTCTAAAGCTTTTTCTGTTCTCTCTTTGGCGTATTCTAGATCTTTTCTAGTTTCAGCGATTATTTTTCGCTCTTCTATATAATCATTTACTCTATTATAACCCCAATATCCTACTAAACCTAATACCACCAGAGCAATAAACCAATTTGTAAAAGCCCAATGAACAAGCGTATCCCACCATGACTCTTCTTCAATTCTCTCAATTGCTTGTTTAGCTTTTTTTAACTTTTTCTTTTTAATATGATCTACGATCTTTTTTTTCATTTTCTTATTTTTTTAGAAACTTTTTTAAGTCTTTTGTCTTTTTTCCTGCTTTCGCTAACTCACTTTCTACTCTTTCACTCATAATCTTAAGACCAATTATAGAAACAAGCACCGCTGCCGCCAATATACTAACATGTCCAATTACACTATCATAATACACTGTTTGAGCTGTATTAATTATATTTGTTAAATGCTCGTCAGTAATATGACCACTAGTGTATAAAGAAGTCGCAATAGCTACTGTTTTATTAAATGCTCGTTCAAGACCAAACCACAACAAAACTAACAAACCACAAAACCCAAAAAAAGATAAAAACTTAAATGAAATAAAGCTCCATTTAAGTTTGTTTGCCCAATCAACCCAATCTAATGCTGAACTTTTTATAAACTTTACAATTTTATTTTTTTCTTGTGGTTTATCCTCTACCATCTATACTGATCCCGCTGGAAGTATTCTTAATCTCTTTTCTACTGCTTTTTCAAGTTCGATTTTTGTACCTTGCTCTCTCAGTAATTTACGAGCCATTTTTAAAGTATAAGAATCTCTACATTTCTCTATACATTTTAAAGCTGCATCATCACTTGGGTTACGTACAATATCATCTACAGTAATTGGTGCTTTTAATGCTTCTCTAGAAGCTTGAGCAGGTTGCTTCATAACATTACCACCTCTCACAACCTCACCTGGCTTTTGAGGTGTCTCAGCAGTTAAGTCTACAGGTGGTTTAGTAGATTTCCCACCATAGTTTACTACTTCGTTCCCAGCTCCTACATTTGTCTCTTTTGCGGGTGCTGGATCAGCCGTAAATACAAAAGGAACATCACCGCTTTCTGTTTTAAGGTTTTTAGTGCTTACTCCTGCGGTGCCTTGTGGGTTAGTAGAAGAATCTAATACAACTGCCGTAGACGCTTTATCACTTCTTTTTTTAAAATCATCTCCAGTAATAACATGAGAAGGTTCTACTTTAATTGGCTTTTCAGGAACATTTGTTATAATATTATCTCTAAGATCTTTATTAGACCTTCTAGATTTTTGTGCTTCCTCTATTAAAGCCTGTTGAGCTTCTTCTACGTCACTAACAACATGCAAAGCAGACGAATCAACTGTTACAGTACCGCTAGTTTCCGTATCAGGTGTCTTGGCAGCATTTTCAGTTGGTTCTTCTTGTGCTTTACTAGTGAGTATTTGAGTAGATTTTAAATCTCTCTTTTCAGTATTTTTTCTATTAGATTCTGAGGGGCTACTAGGCGTAGTGCCAATAAATAAACCTTCAGAAGTAAAATCTGCCTTATCTATAACAAGTTCAAAGTTCTTTCTCCGAACCGCCTGGATATGATTATTAAAAAACCATTCAACAAATTCAACACCTAAAGTATCAATTCCGCTCTGTTTTCCATAAAGTTTAAATAAAGTGTCTAATGGCACAAAAGAACCCTCACCTAGATTTCTTTTGAAGGCATAAATAACTCCTTTTCCAACATATTTAAGACCCGTTCCTGTTCCCATAACTAAAGCTCCTTATATCTGTTATCCTTTCTTGTATCCAAATACCTATCTCTAAATCCATGCCAGCTATTACTAAAACTAGCAATAATAATGCCCAAAATTACTATATCTAGTAAAAATATTCCGGTTATTGTGGGCTGTAGAGAAAACAATACAGAAGTCGTTATAACAGCTGTTGTAACCCACACTGATAAACAATAACCACATTCCAATAATTCTGTAAAAAAATTACCTACTACCGGCAAAGTCTTAAAATACTCTCTAAATTTAGACAATATTGTAGCGTCTTTAATAAAACCAGTAATATACTCGGTAATAATTACAGCTATTATTAGGTAATATAGTACACTCTGGGACATGGTACAATATGGTAACAAATATGTATAAACATGTCAACTTGAATTAATTTATTTAATAGGTGTATCAGAATTTATTTGAGCCATAACTTCATGAATAGCCTTAGCTTTAGCAGGCTCTACATAGAGGGTGTTAAACCGAGGATCTGCTTGAATTATATTTGTAAGATCTTGGTTAGAAAACCAATCTGATCCAGATTGACCAGAAATGGGATGTACTAAATCAGATGGATTAATACCTATAGATGCTAATAAACCCCCTATAGCATGTTCTGGAATTAAAAACCCGTTCTTAAATCTACCATACTTAGCTGGGGCGTTCTCATCCCACCCGCTTGATGCTTTGGCGAGAGCTTTTGAGGTTTCTTGATTAATCCATAATAATCTTTCCTCAATAGTACCTGCTATAAAAAAAGCAATCCATGGAAGAGTTCCAGCAAGACCTGGTGAAGATGGATCTCCATCTATACGCCCATCTAGTCCCATAAATTCGTTAGAAACAATAGTAGCATACCACTTTAATATTCGTTTCTGTGGGATGACTTTAATTGTTTCTACAACATTTTTTCTTATTTCTGTCTCTACAGCATCAAGATGTGAAAAGTCTGCAATGTCTTCATCTCCAATACCACCACCCCCTTTATAGTAACGAATCTGCATTAATCTAAGGGTGTTTTTACCAGCATTTACAAAAACAATAGGATCTGCTTTTATATTTTGTTCCATATAAAGAGCTGTTTTAACCAATATCTGTTGGTTTGCTGCTTGTAGTTTTGCTTCTAGGTTTTTAACTATTTTATTTGTAGCAGTTTTTGAAATACTGGCATTCATTCGAAGGGCCATAAACTATTACTTACCATTCCTCATCAGAAAACGTATTTGGTGGTGAATGTGGTGTTCCTTCCTCTGCTTGATCAGATATGGATCCTACGGGTCTAATGTTTACTCTAGAGTCTTGAATTTTATCTTTACTGGTGGAATCAGTACTATCGACCTTTTGAACATAAATCTCTACAAAAGCATCCTCGCCTATACCTTTTTTAACTGGGGCCTCATAGGTTTGACACCTAACACCGCTGTTTAGCACAAACTCTAAAGCATCTCTACATATAGCATAATTACAAAGATCTGTTTTAATAATACCTATATTTGATGGGAATCGTCCAGCTGATAAATCTGTCATTTTACCGTCCGACAAACCACTCCTTGGGTGCCAATTAAAATTACCATTTATACAGGCTTCTGGTATTACAGACAGTTTACCTCTCCCCTTACACACTGGACATATAGCAGTATTTAAGATTCTCGGATTAGGATCTTCTGGATCAAAAGTCACTCCAGAAACTGATAACACGTTAAACGGTTTTGGATATATAATTCTTTCTTCCTCAGTACCTGGAAATATATTAACAGGTCTGATAAAAGACGTATCATATTTATTTATAGATTCTCCCTGGTCAAACAAGGGATCTGTCATACAATTTGGACAATCTGAATAAATAGGTGGAAGTTTAACAATGATAGGTCTACCATTTACTCTAATAAACGTATCCATTGTTTTTTTGAATACTTTTTGTGTCTTCTTAAGTCCCTTATCTCTCATTAATTCCTATTCCACTCGTATCACTGGTAATTGGTATGAAGCACAGGACAATTTTGCCCGCAAAGAATCTTGCAGCCTAGTTCTTAATGAGTCCATCTCTGATTGTAAGTACTCTAAGCGAGATACTAGATCTAGCTGACTATCACCATCTTCCATTCTCACTGCTTCCTCAGCATATCTTTGAAATTCTCCTTGTACTAAAACTAGTGCTGCTGCTAAATTTATAAGAGGAGTTGTTAGCTGTTCTGGGGTAAGGCTACATTGGGCAGCAAGTACTGAGTTGGCAGCATAATCGAATGCGTCTAAAATCTCACTAGAGCTAAATCTAAATGTTTCATACATCAAAGATATACCTGTATCTAAAATACCAGCTCCGCTAAAAACTAAAAATTCATAATTTTCTACATAAGGATCTAGTGGGTTAGTAAATTCAGTTCCGCTAGTTACTACTTTCTTGGGCCACCCTTTATTCTCCATCTGATAAACCGAACCATCCATAGAAATATTAGCACAATCAGAACCTGCTTCAAGCTCTTCTATGATTGTTGTAGGAATATCACCTATTAAAATTCTTATGCTGTGAATGATTATTAGTTCCTCGCTGGAGAATCCTTCTAAAGACGCTTCAGTTGGGTACATTTAAAAATCCTCTCTTATCTTCCTTACCTGTGTAGGTTGTTCGCTCTCTTCCGTATAAATTAAATTTAATATAGTATCACATAGCTGTTTAGAGTCTATGGATTTATGAACCATGTTAACGATACCGTTATAGTGTTCTCTTTTAACTCCATTAGCACAAGTCATAACCATAATAGGGCCTGTATATCCTGATTCCCGTAAATTATCATAAACCTCAACTCCTGATTTCTTCTTTAGTAGATGTTCTATAATCACAAAATCAAAATCTTTTTTCTCCAGTTGATCTAAGGCTTCAGACACACTACAGACAAAAGTTAGATTAAATTTTAATA
>Ga0180438_10012674_pt1 | contig 10000 bp, 9 predicted proteins | sample SS_ome_12_FD_132455 | JGI IMG/M metagenome (GOLD analysis project Ga0180438, IMG submission 132455) | Hypersaline lake sediment archaeal communities from the Salton Sea, California, USA - SS_3_D_2 metaG | ecosystem: Environmental > Aquatic > Non-marine Saline and Alkaline > Hypersaline >...
ATTTCCGGGCACTCATGTCTGGTCTCCTTGATTTTTTAGTGTACTTCATCAAGACATTTTTCGTGTCCAGTTAATCGGGGGAGTTCCACAAATTAGGATAGACATGAATGCGGAAAGGGGGGTAAGAGGCTGTGATGTGGGGCACGCACGGCGTGCCCCACATCACAAGAACCGTCCCCTCCCCCGTTGGCGAAGTCGTGTTTTGACTGAGAACATCCTGTCAGAAAAGCCAATGGGGGAGGGGAAACAGGGGAGGGGGCAAGGATGGAGATTCAACCCTTTGGGTCCTTACTCTCTTGTCTGAAGTTCAGGAATGCCCGAGGTTCAGACAAAAGATTGGACAACTCCTCAGGTCATTGTAAAAAAAACTCCATAACTGATCTGAGGATCTCCTCTAATATCTCTTGAGACAATATAATCTTGTGTTTGAGCAGAACGAAAAGCCCAGAGTACTGTTTCTATTTTCTGCTTCTAATTTTCTCTACCTGTTTCTTTCTTCGGAGTCTTTTAGATCTTGAGATCTCCTCTTCCTTGCTATGAAGCCGATCTCGAATAGCTTCGCCTACCAATAGACCGATACTGTAAGCGATAAGCACCATGGCAATTATTTTCTCCATGTATTCCTGTCGTTTGTTTATCACCTTGCCGCGAAAGAGCAGGCTCTTCAGATCTCTAAAGGCTTCTTCGATCTTCATTCGCTCCTGATAGATAGCAAATCCTTCTTTGGCATCAGATTAATCAGCGGATCCTTAAGCTCTTTACGCCATTCGCCAGCGATGTTCACACACACCTTTCCCCTGTAATACAGCTTTCGATAGACTTTACATCTACCAGGCTTGAGGGCTAATTTCACCTGACGACCTTCGTCGTTGAGCAATTCTGGGGGATGACTGCCCAGGTTCAAACGAATGACAAAGTTCAACCCTTCCTGCTCCAGTGCTTCCAGTAAGGATAAGTAGCTAAACTTTCGATCCAGCACCAGCGGCTTCTCTCCAAGCAGTGTCTTTACCTCCCGGATTGCTCGCTTGTGCTCGAGATTACGAGAGCTGGCTTTCTGCTGTAGGGTTTGAGAAGAGTAGGTTACAAAGTTGAAAGGGATGGTTCGTCCCCGGAAGGGTACTGCCAGAAGCAGCAACCAAAAACCACGCGTCTTGCCATCCTTGAGCCAACCGACAAACTCCGTGTTCTCAGCGTGAGGGCGTGGCATCTCTGTGGGATCTCCCAGGATAAAAGGCGCTTCTTCCCAGAATAAACGTTGTAAGGCAATCTTGGGTTCTGCCTAGACCAAAAAACGTTGGAGCGTTTTGTAGTTCGCGCTGGGGCTGGCAGGCATCTTAGGGGAAAGATCGGATAGCCTTGGTGAACGGGCTTCCAAGATGGCTTGAAGGACCAATGCGGCTTTTTCAGAGAGCTTGTCATGATCATAGATGTATTGGCAGAAATCTAGCATCGAGATAAACTCAAACATGGCCTCCTCCTGGACGTTTTGTGGAAAACGGACTATCCAGGTTGGAGGCCAGTTTTGTGCCATGGTGAAAATTTCTTCCCTATTTACGATAAGCTCCAAACCTCTCTCCTCTCCGTATGCTGGAGGTCAATTTGCCGACTTTCGTGAAACGCACCCGTTCAGTCCATCGAATTGTGAATGGAGGAAAAATGTGACAATATGAATATTTTATTAAGGTAAGAGAAAGGTATTGACTCCGACCCCTTTTTTTCTGTATAGTCTTTTCTTGGGGGATGGGAAGGATGTTAGCACAAGATGATAGAGATTTTGAGTGCAGTGCTTTCTCCTCACATCCAAAGCAGCAAGAATTCTAGGAAAAATGATGATTGAAGTCGAAGGCTTGACAAAGTATTATGGCAGACATCTTGCCATTCAGGATATCACCTTCAATGCCAGGCGCGGTGAAATCTTAGGTTTTCTGGGGCCAAATGCTGCCGGTAAGACAACAACGATGCGTATTCTTACGGGGTATATGCCTCCCACAGAGGGTACAGCACGCATTGCAGGATATGATGTTGTAGATCAATCCCTGGATGTTCGACGAAGAATTGGATACTTGCCGGAGACTGTTCCGCTTTACCCAGAGATGTCGGTTAGAGATTACCTTCAATTTATGGGGTCCTTGCGGCGAGTTCCCATGCTTGAGGATAGGATTGATGAGATCGTCGAGGAGGTTCACCTTGAAGATCGGTGTGAAAGCTTTATTGGGAATTTATCAAAAGGTCTGAAACAACGGGTTGGATTGGCACAAGCATTGCTGCATAAGCCAGATGTTTTGATTCTCGATGAGCCAACGATTGGTCTTGATCCAGCTCAAATCATCGAAGTTCGCCATTTAATACAGTCCTTAGGCAAGGATCGGACAATACTCCTTTCCACCCACATTCTCTCAGAGGCTCAACAGGTTTGTGATAGAGTGATCATCATCAATCATGGTCAACTGGTTGCTGAAGATTCCCCCGCGAACTTACAGGCACAGATTTCGGGCGTAGATTTGTTAATCGTTCGCGCTTCAGCAAAGAATGAGTCCTTGTCAGAATTGATCCGATCTCTGCCTGGTGTACTAGAGGTTGTCCTCGGGGAAGAGGAGGGTGAGGTGCAGGTTAGAAGCAAACCCGGAGAGGATATTCGACCGAAAGTTGCGGAGAAGATCGTCAAGGCTGGCATCGATCTTCTTGAATTACGTCCTGCTGGGCTAAGTTTAGAGGAAATCTTCCTTCAACTAACGAGAGAAGATCCTGGGTTGGAACAGGCGGAGTAGATCATGAGAAATGTGATCACCATTGGATGGCGGGAATTGCGGCATTACTTTGTTTCACCTGTAGCCTATGCAGTGGCAACCGCAATATTTTTAATCTTGGGCATCATTTTCTTTTTAAACATTGATGTGGGTATGCGCGGCGGACAAATTCCTCCGGATGGTCGAATTGTGATCAATCCATTGATTACTATTTTGCTCTTTGCAACTCCTGCGATTACGATGCGTCTTTTGGCGGATGAAAATCGTATGGGGACGATTGAGCTTGTCTTGACAAGTCCAGTGCGCGATTGGGAACTTATCGTAGGAAAATGGTTGGGATCCTTTGCCTTCATGTTCCTCCTGATTGCAGTTACCTGGATTTATCCAATTATCATCAACCAGATGACAGATCCAGGAATCGATCAGGGCGTGCTCGTTTCTGCGTATTTAGGTCTCCTTGCGATAGTTAGCTCATTAATCGCAATTGGTGTATTTATCTCTTCTTTATTTACGAGTTCAGTTGCAGCGTTCTTTACGACGCTTGCTGTCATGCTGGGATTATGGATTGTTGGCGGTTTTGGAAGTGGAGTTGGGACGGGGAGTGAGATTGCCCGTAGTCTTAGCTTTGTAGATCAATATTACGATAACCTTTTCATTGGAATTCTTGATATTGCGGACTTGCTTTACTACTTAAGTTTAACCGCCCTAGCCTTATTCTTGGGAACCCGTGTGATTGAAGCGCGGAGGTGGCGATGAAGATCCGAAGAAGTCATCTCGCTACCATTGCTTACTGGGTTTGTGGTGCAATTCTTATGGCTGCTGGAGCCTGGTATGTCTTGAATCGCGAGTTTGATGTTTTGATCCGCATCGCGCTAATCATGGCGATCATCGCTCTGATGCTAGGTGTCTTGGCAGATCCCGAACGGGTTCGGAAAGCCATAACGGGTCGGCAAGCACGCTATGGAAGTAATGCTGTGCTTTTCTCACTTGCCTTTGTGGGCATATTAGCTGTTTTGAATTTTATAGTGTTTACCAATCCGATCAAGTTGGATCTAACTGAAGATAAGCTTTACAGTCTTTCCCCTGAAACGATACAAATCCTTGATGAATTAGAAGAACAGGTGAAGATCTTTGGCTTTTACAGTGTCAATATGTTTTCCTCAAGGGAAAACGTACGACCGCTCCTGGATCAATATCATCTAAATAGTAAGGGTAGGTTGGATTACGAATTCATTGATCCAGATGAAGATCCTATTATGGCACAGCAATTTAATGTCATTCGGGATGGTTCGCTTGTCATAACGTTGGGGGAAACTTCAGAAGTAGTAGATATTGTCTCTGAAGAAGAGATCACCGCAGCTTTGTACAGAGTCCTTAACCCACAAGAACATAAATTGTATTTCGTCGTTGGACATGGGGAGCGAGACATTAACGGGACGGATGAATTCGGTTTCAGTGAATTAGCCCGATCATTGGAATCGAAAAATTATCAATATGAGAATCTGAATCTCCTCTCAGAGGGAAATGTACCGGAGGATGCATCTGCCCTAGTCATTGGTGTACCCATGGCTCAGTTTTTAGAAACAGAGGTTGAGCTTATTTCTGATTACATGCAAGAGGCCGGATCTTTGATCGTCCTTTTTGAACCCATGCCACCCGCCGCGGAGGAAATTGAAACTAATCTTCTTGAGAATTACTTAAGGGCGGAATGGGGTATTGATGCTGTTAATAATATTGTTGTCGATATGAGTTCAAATCAACCCTTTTACGGAGTCTCCACCTACTACGCTGACCACCCAATTACAAAGAATATGGGAAATCTCTACTCGTATTTCCCAACGGTAAGGAGTCTAAAGGTTTTAGACAATCAAGTACCGACCATAACAAGAACAGAGCTGGTACTAACAGGCGAAAGGTCCTGGGGCGAGACAGATTGGAAAGCCATCGAAGAGCAGGGGCAGGTGGAATTCAATGAGGATATGGAAGAAGGTGGACCCTTACCTTTAATCGTCAGCGCGGAGGATTCTGTTCAAAATTCACGGATCCTGGTGTTTGGAGATTCAGATTTTGTCACGAATTTGTTCTTCTACCAATACGGGAATCGTGACTTATTCTTGTATAGCATCGATTGGATCGTTGGAGAGGAGCAATTTATCAACCTTACTCCAAAGGAAACTACAAGCCGCTATGTATTACCTCCAACGAATCAAGTTGTGGGTATGGTGTTCTTGATCACGATTGTGCTGATCCCGGGAGTGGTAGTTGTTGCTGGTGTGTCGACATGGTGGCAGCGCAGGAAACGCGAATAGGAGATAAGGGATGATACGGCGCTCCACTTGGATCACGATAGTTGTATTTATTTTTCTTCTGGGGTTTGTGATTTATTGGAACCGTTCTCGAATTCCTGAGGAATCCAAAGATCCAACTGCTTTACCAGAATCGCCTTGGAACATCTCTCTCACAGAGATTGAGAGTGTGACCATTGCAAGTTATGAACTAGGTGAGACTCTTGAACTTCAAAAGACTATAGAAGGTAAATGGATAGAAATTGCTCCGCAAGAAGGGCAAGTGGATGCGGAGAGAGTGGAACAAGCCTTGACTTGGCTTACAATGCCGATTGTAAACCGAAAAATCCTAACAGAAGGAGGCTTGGCACAATACGGACTCGATGAACCTAAAGGACTGATCACGCTGTTCACACAAGATGGAGAAATACAAATTTTGTTGGTGGGCGAGGACTCACCCACAGGAAACCAAACATATACAATTGTGCCGAACACCTATGAAGTTCTACTTATTAACAAATTTGATGTAGACTCAGTTATGGAACTCGTTGGTATGGAATTGTTGCTTACTCCTGAGCCGGAGGGAACTCAGACAATTATGGAGCCAGAGGTTCCCTAATTCAAACTTTATTTTAGGTATTTGTAGATCCTTTTGTGTGTTTGTGTGTTGTTAATATAAGTAACATATGATATTCAAAATTGCGAACCTACCAAGTGGATGAGATTCGTTATTGAAATTCCTATAGTTTCGCTATATGCTGTGAGAGTTAATGACTAAAAGACGAGAAAAACGACGATCAAATGGATACTCCGATCACCCACGATCGGACTTTGGAGATTCCTTACAAGCTGACCTAATGGGTGAGGGATCGTTCAAAGAACAAAAAACACTAGCAATTCGGAAACTCATCGAAATTGGTAGCGAGAAGGGTTTTGTTACTATTGATGACATTCTCCTGGTATTCCCAGAAGCCGAACGGGAGATTGATCAACTCGAAGAGGCTTACGCGGCATTACTCGCTGCTGAAATTCCTTACAGAGACGAAGCTCCGGACGAAGATCAACCGGGGGAGAAAATATCAGAAGACGAACTAGCCAGTATTGCTGAGGAGGAAGAAAACCACCTCTCTACTGTTGATGCTGATGATACCGTGGGGCTTTATCTTAAAGAAGTTGGACGTGTTCCGCTATTAACTGCTGAAGAGGAAGTTGACCTTGCCAAAAGAATTGAAAATGGCCGGATGGCAAGGGAGGAATTAGCCCGGAGCCTGGTTAGTGATAACCGGAAGAAGGAACTACGTTTATCCATCGAAGATGGATGGGCTGCGCGTGAACACCTCATCACCGCCAATTCGCGGCTTGTCATTAGTGTTGCAAAGAAATACATGGGTCGGGGCGTACCTTTCCTTGATTTGATTCAGGAAGGGAATATCGGGTTGATTCGAGCCGCTAAGAAATTCGATTACCGCAGGGGTCATAAGTTCTCAACCTATGCTACTTGGTGGATTCGCCAGGCTGTCACTCGTGCCATAGCTGATCAGGGCCGGACTATCCGTGTCCCCGTTCACATGGGAGATCAGATCAACAAATTACTCCGTGTTTCCCATCAACTTACCCAGAAATTAGGACGAGATCCAACGACAGAGGAAATGGCGGATTTATTGGGTGTCCCGCCGAAAAAAGTTGAAAATATGATCCAGGTTGCACGACGCCCATTATCTTTAGAAACGCCTACGGATGAAGAAGAAGACTCCGTCCTTGCAGATTTCATCCAGGATGAGGAATCTCCTGCTCCAGTTGAAGCAGTTACCCAAAATCTGCTTCAAGAACACCTGAAAGAAGTTCTCAATTCGCTTCCTCCTAGGGAGGTTAGGATCCTTCAGCTTAGATATGGCCTCCTGGATGGTCAAAGTTATACGCTTGAAGAAGTTGGACGGAAGATGGGAGTCACTCGGGAGCGTGTGCGCCAAATCGAGGCCCAAGCATTAAGCAGACTTCGGCATCCAGGGCATCGCAGGAAGCTTGTAGATTATCTGAGGGAATAAATTTTATTTTGCTTCCTTTACAGGCCATCTCAAGTTAGAGATGGCCTTTTTGATTAATTGTAAGGAGTGAACGAATCCCAGAGTAAGCCATAAAGTTGTGATTGGGAGAAGAGGAACATAATACCGTTGGAAGGGAAGCGGAATTGCCCAGATCAAAGCGATCAGGAGTGCCAGGGATGCAAAAAACAGAAGCAAGGTTATGCGTTTCCTTTCCTTATCCAGATTTCTGAAATCCAAGAGCCAAAATGCTACTCCCAGGAGAGTGATCGTAAAGAATAGACTTCCCCAAAAATAACCTCGAAATAAGGAGAAGAAGAGAGAGTTTGAATAATCTTTCTCGGATGCGGATGTTGCCTCTGAATAATTCCCAACCTCAGCGAATTGCGGTTCGCGGATAAACAAATGTGTGATGAGCACGCCAACACGTTCTGTTGGGTCATCAAGCACTTGGTCCGGTGCGAGTTGCTCGAACTCATCTATCATGGTTTGAAGGAAATGCTTCCGTTCCATCCATTGGGCTTGAATGGCTTGGAATGGATTTTTCCATATTAGCGGACTCAAAAGTGTATAAACGATAACAAAGGACAGTACGAAGACAATTACGTTACGTATAGTTCTCCGCAGGGTCATCTTCAAAAATTCTGCTGGTGGCTGAATTCGTGAAGTGAACTTTAAGAAAAACGAAGTTTTTCCCTGAGTTCGTGAAGCGGACTTTAAGAGAAACGAAGTTTTTCCCTGGGCCTGTCGAGCGCTAGACGGGATTTCATTCGAAAGGAAGGGAAGAACAGAAACAAGAGCAATTGGAAGAAGTGCACCGGCAGAGAGTTTCGAGCATACTGCAATTGCACTTCCCAATCCAGCAAACCATGGTTTTTTATCGCCTTCAAAGATACCCAAGAGGGCGAGAGAGATCCCAAATAACAAGGTACCCTCAGCCATTGATCGACGACTATGAAGGAGCACGAGAGCATGTGTACCAAGGAGGAGGGCTGCAATTAATCCCAGCGCAGGGCTATGGATCCTTTTTCCACATAAGTAGATGACAGCAAGGGAAAGAACGACCATGATGGTGCTCGCAACACGGGAAGCGTTGAGCAAATCGGAGGCTGGAAGTGCGCCCGCGATAGAATTTTCTTCCCACGTTAAGGACCAATCCCAGTCAATAGAGACCTGTTCCGGACCAAAACCTGCAAAGCTCCTTCCCATCGCCAGAATATATTTTGGTAAAGGTGGGTTGAGGATGCGGTAGATTTGAGCGACATCTTCCATTCGATTTGGGTTGAAGGAGAGCTCAAGGGGATCACGTAACCATGCTTCAAAATCTCTGCTCTGGAAAAGTAAGGAAGCCTCATCCGGATGAAATGGGATTTGGGCGATATTGGAGAAAAACAATACTCCCAGGAGAACAACGACCATACCCGCCGCGAGGTCTATAGATCGAATACGAGTCACTCCCCTGTCTCCTTCATGAAGACCAACATATCCTTGCTTCCATATAGATCTGTTGTATACCGCTTCATCAGAGTGTAGATGGCATTGAAGTCTGGATCTTTCAACAATGTATTTCGTCCATAAATTTCCAGGATCACGAGGTAGTCGGGTAACTGCTCTACGATAAGATCAGAGGAGATTGCGAAGTTAATAATGTAGGATGATTCTGGTAAAGGGTAATACTTCGTAGCGACCGGGGTTACCAGCCCAACCGCATCGAGGATCCTAGCCTCCGTGAAATAACCGATAGCACCAATATCACCAGCAGCCACGACCTGCCCTTCATCAATGGTTTGTTTAAGGTCCTTCCCTACCTTCTCATAGAGCAGTTCAAGACGGATAAATGCCATCTCTGGAGCGGGTTGTGACGGTCCATGATCAGGCTTAAGGGTCCATGCGTTTAGTGTGAACAGGATGAGAATGCTTGAAGCCAGATAAAAACCTTTTGGAATCTTAAGATCTGTGAAGACAAAATCCAAGCCCATCAGGATTCCGAGGAAATAAATGGGGAGTGGGGGAGCAAGATACCAACGGAAGAGGAGAGGGTTGGCTATCGAATAAGCGACGAAATAGGTTAATGGAAAAATAAATATCGCCCAAGAACTTCCCCACCTTCGGAAGGCTCGGATAGAGCCTAGGACATAGAGCATAAAGTACAGAAAAAAACCCAAACCATTCCATAGATTCCCTAACATAAGGTGCCCAAAGAATGGGGTGGAATAGTGTTGTAAAAGTCGAATGAAAGTTTCTTTTCCATTTAAATTGTAGGCGACAAGTTTTGCAGAAAGAGAATTGGGGAGTGGATTCCCATAATAGAGTGTTGCAAAACTGAACCACAGAAGTGCGGGGAGAATGAATGCTGAAACCTCAAGTGTTGTGATGGGTGCAGGATTAGGGTTGATCTGAGGCCAGGGCGTAATCCGCCGAAGCCGATCGAGGACTAAAGGCAAGATGAAAAGTAAGCTGTCTGGGCGTGTAACCAAACTTAAGCTAGCTAAGAATGCTGCGGGGACTAGCCTGTCTTCAGAATAGAAGTAAAATGTGCCCGTCATTAAGGCAATAAAAACACTGGTCTCCATGCCACCGATAGCAAAGCTGACAGACATGGGAGCGATTGCCCATAAGGCTGCGACGACGAAGCCCACCCGCTGGCGTCTGAAATGTCGACCGAGGTGTATCAACAACAGACAAGTGAAACTGTCGGCTATTGCGTTGATGACGAGAGCGATCCAGGGGAATGGTGCATCAGCCCCTCCCAGAAACACACCCAAGAAAGCCATCAGAAGTGTGTAAAGGGGAGTGGTTGTACCAAGCACTCGTTGGTCAAGGTTGTAGACCATCCCCTGGCTTTGCAAGATATTCCGGGCATATCGGAATGTGATGTAGGCGTCATCAATCGTTCGCGGCCCAGGAATCAGGCGAGCCAATAGAG
>Ga0180438_10012675_pt1 | contig 10000 bp, 7 predicted proteins | sample SS_ome_12_FD_132455 | JGI IMG/M metagenome (GOLD analysis project Ga0180438, IMG submission 132455) | Hypersaline lake sediment archaeal communities from the Salton Sea, California, USA - SS_3_D_2 metaG | ecosystem: Environmental > Aquatic > Non-marine Saline and Alkaline > Hypersaline >...
CGCCCGCCTTCGGCGGGAAATCCGAAGCACGAATATCGAAATCCGAAACACAGGGATCTGAAAAAACAACGCCAATGAGCGACAGGTAAAGGCTGGAAAGGAGGATGCTTTTGAACACATCATGAGGTGAAACCTTATTGATGCCCGGAGGGTTCGACTCCCTCGCGGTATAGTCCCTGAGCGAACCTACCAGGTGAGGAACCGGATGCGGGAAATCCGCGAGTCCGGGTCTGTGAGTGGTGAGCAGAGCAATCTCCTCACCTACTCTACTGAAGCGAAATCACTTCAGAACCGCAGAATTTGGATCAGGGATATTCGGGTCGATCCCAAGAGATCGGATTTGGTCGATCAGGGCCGGGAGCTGGTCGAGCGTCAGGAACAGGACCGACATTAAGGCGATGATCCACATGGCGGGCTTTACTTCTCGTGCCTTGCCCAATATTGTCTTTATAAGGGTAAACGAGATAAATCCGAATGCCAGGCCGGTGCTGATACTGTAGCTCAGTGCGATCATCACCATTATGATAAACGCCGGGAAGGCCTCTTCCAGGTCCGCAAAGTTTATCCTTTTGATCTCCCTGGCCATGAAAAGCCCTACCATTATGAGCGCCGGCGCCGCCGCATATTTCGGCACCGTTGTTACCAGCGGCACAAAGACCAGCGCAAGAAGAAACAGAAGGCCTGTTACTATTGAGGTCAATCCCGTTCGTCCGCCCTGCTCGATACCCGCCGCGGATTCAGCGAATGCGGTAGTAGGTGACGTCCCCAACACCGCGCCGGCCATCGTGGCGACAGCGTCGATTCCGAGCAATCTGTCCAGCCCTTCTATTCTGCCCTGTTCGTCGGCCATTTGGGCCTTATGGCAGCAAGCCACCAGCGTTCCCACGCTGTCAAACATGTCTATGAACATGAACGTAAAGATGCTGCCGAAGAAACCCCACTTCAGGGCGCCGATGATATCCAGCTTGAAGGCTATGGGGCTGACATCAATGCTTGAAGATATGTATTGCTCGGGCAGACTTACCCGCCTCAGGATGATAGCCGCAATGGTGGCGACCACGATACCTACCAGAAGCGAGCCGGTGACCTTTTTGATCTCTAAATAGACCATCACGAGCAGCCCTAAAAGGCCTATAAGGACCGTTGCCGTTACCGGTCCCGCGGTGACCAATGTGTTCTGGTCACTGATTATGACACCCAAATCCTGCAGGCCGATGAAGGTAATGAACAAGCCTATGCCGACTCCTATGGCCGAGATGAGAGAAGTGGGGATTGCTTCTACAATCCTTCTTCTCAGGCCCAGCGCCGTCAGTATCAGGAAGAACAATCCCGCTATGAAAACGACGCCCAGGGCAGTCGGCCAATCCATCTTTTCGGAGACAACGAGATAAGCGAAAATCGAATTAAGCCCCAGCCCCGGCGCCATGGCGATAGGCGCATTTGTGAGAAAGCCCACGGCGAGGGTCGCGACTCCGCTCATTATGCAGGTAACGGCTATAAGCGCCTCTTTGTCCATTCCGGCCGCGCTGAGGATAGCTGGATTGACGGCGATAATATAAGCCATCGTCAGAAAAGTCGTCAGGCCCGCCACGCACTCAACCTTGATGCTGGTCTGCCTTTCTCGGAGTTTGAAGTATTTGTGGATCATTTTCAATTTAGCGTAAACGCTCCTGATCAAAAGTGTGCATCAATGCGAGCGAAAGGAGTTGAACCTTCACGTCCCTAAGGACACCAGGACCTAAACCTGGCGCGTCTGCCAATTCCGCCACGCTCGCGTGTCTCGTATTGCGTATGTTGTATGTCGTGTTTTGATGCCGAAGTGGGAATCTGCTTCGACTCTCATCGGGCTATTCTTTCTGGCCCTCTTGTTCTTTTGTTATCTTTTCGATGCGTTGTTCGGCCTGCTGGAGTATCGTCCGGCAGCGCTTTATCAGGGCCATCCCCTTTTCGTATTGGTCCAGGCTTTCCTGCAATGGTATCTGTCCTTGTTCAATTTTGTCGACTATGTCCGTCAGCCCGGCGATCGCCTCTTCGAAGCTCAACTCGTCGATATTCTCTTTCTGATTTTTGTCAGTCATGTCTTGTACTTCTAAACTTGCTCTGTCATTTTCCACAGTTTTACTTCTTTGTTACCTTACTTTCAATCAAAACTTCGTTCGACAGCTCAGTTATTAGGAGATCTCCAATGTTGACGTCGTCCGCCGTTTTGACGACGAAGCCGGTCTCTTTGCTGGTGGTGATGCTGTAGCCGCGTTGAAGTACTGATTTCGGGTTCATTGCCGTCAGGCGATTTGCCTGTGCGGCGAGCTGGAATCGGCAGTTGTTGATTGCTTGATTAGCACCCACGTTGATGCGGTTGTGCCAGTTGCTCAATTCGACGGTCTTTTTGCCCAGGAGCCTGTGCGGCTCAATCTTGACGGTCTGTTCATAGCCTGCGGATAGCCTCCGGCGAGCTTCCAGTAGCATACTTCTCATTGTCTCGGCCAGTTCGGAGCTTAACTCGTCCAATTGCTGCCCGGCATTCTGAACGAGTGAGGCTGGATTTTTGAACAGTGCGCCAGCCAGGACTATATCAAGATCCTGTTTCGCCGCTGTTGCCTTCGTGTTGGCTTGCGTTGTTAGCCTTTGCCGGAAACCAGCTAATTGTGCCGATACATCTTGTACGTCCGGAACCGCCACGACGCCGGCTTTTGTAGGCGTTGATGCTCTGGCATCGGCGACGAGGTCTGCGATGGTCGTATCGACCTCGTGACCGACTGCGCTTATAACAGGTATGTTCGAGTCGAAAATCGCCCGAGCCACGACTTCCTCATTGAAGGCCCATAGATCTTCGAGTGAGCCGCCTCCTCTGGCGACTATTGCGACGTCTATATTCAGCGACTTCCGGCGTCGATTCAAATCTCTCAAAGCCGAGGCGATTTTTTCTGCCGAGCCTTCCCCCTGTACCGGCACGGGGTAAAGGAATAACCTCGCACACGGCCAGCGGCTGTGGATGCTGTCGGCGATATCGTGTGCGGCGGCGCCCGATTCGCTGGTTAACATTGCGATCTGCATCGGATAGGGCGGCAGTGACTTTTTATGCGCTTCGTCGAAAAGCCCTTCTTCCTTCAGTTTTTTGACCATTTGCTCGAAAGCCAACTGCAGCGCTCCCACGCCGGCAGGTTCGACTTTGTCGGCGTAGAACTGGTATTTACCTCCGACTGTATAAACATCGACGTAGCCGGTAGCAAGGACTTCCATTCCATCTTCAGGCGAGAACTTGACGTTTCTGAATTTGCTTGCCCACATGACGGACGGCAGCACTCCGCCGGCATCCTTTAGTGAAAAATAGCAGTGTCCGCTGGAATGATGCTTCCAGTCACTGATCTCGCCCCTGACGATCAAACGCGAAGGCAGTTTTTCCTCCAGGGCTATTTTGACCATGGAGTTGATCTGGCTTACCGTATATATTCTTGTTGTCTTCGGCATATTTTGCGTGCGACCACCGGAAACCCCATGTATTTTGCTTTTCTGCTGATTGTGGACTATAAGCGAAAAGCACTTATTTCGCAAGCACTTATGTTATCAACGAATTTTCAATAAAAAGGTTTTGTAAGTAAAAAGTGAAGAAAAATTTAAGAATGTGCGAATTTCGAGCTTGACAGATACAACACGGCAAGGTCCAATAACATCGGCAGTGACGTGGGTGATTAACAGATTCAGCGGTTTTTCACACGTTCGGTGTAATACACAACTGAAAGGAATTGACTTTTCTTGCGAAGGAACGCCTGACACGATATCAAGCCCCTTTTTCCCGCTTTGTTATGACAACATGCGGGCTAACTGAGTGATCCAGGCAGAAATTTGGAGAAGGTTTCAGAGTAACCGGTTAGGAAGCCGGTAGAGTTGCGCTGATCCCGGAAAGCCAAAGGAGTGACTTCAAATGATAAGTGCTGCTTTGCTAATATTAGCATTTATTGCCGTTTTTCTTTATATCGGAGTGCCTTGGATTTATGGAAGGTGCAGTCGGATATTGCTTCGACTAAGAGCTGTTAAAGCCCGCGCTCTTGTCTTAACGTTGGACGACGGGCCCGGCAACAAATTGACACCTGAGATTATGGATCTGCTCGACAAAAATAATGCGAAGGCGAGCTTCTTTCTCTTGGGCAGAAACATTGTGGGGCGAGAAGCCATAGTCAGGCAGATCGCCGAACGGGGGCATGAGATATGTTCGCATGGTTACGATCATCTGCATTGCTGGAAAGTATCGCCGTTTCGGGCAATCTCGGATATCAAACGCGGTTGGGAAGCAATCGACAAAGCGTTGGGAGAAAAACGGCGAGTGTACCCATATCGGCCGCCCGGGGGTAAGCTTAGTCTGATTTGTTTGTTCTATTTGTGGTTTCACAGGGTTCCAATCGTATATTGGACATTAGACTCCAGTGATACGTGGGCTGCAGAAATTCGAGACAGCCAACGGTCGGCGACGTTAGCTGCCAAGACCGGCGGCGCGGTCGTGCTGGCTCATGATTTTGATCGTGAGGATGATGATTGGGACCGAATGGAGATCGATATTGTCGACTCATCTTTAGCCGTTGCAAGAGAAAAGAGAATGAAAGTGATGCCCTTATCAGAACTTATGGTTGTAAAGTGATGGAATACGATAGACTCTTCTATTGACATTGCAGGTTTCTCCCAAGATAGTCTTTATCAATGAAGTAGGTATCAACAAATAATAAGCTTATCCCAAATGTGGAATCTGAGCCCAGAAGACTTAAATCCGCTATTATGTTTGTTTTGAGCACAATTTTATCGGTGTATACGGTTTGACAGGCTGTTTCAGAGATTTGCGCTTGACATTTGCAGCTATAACAGATATAATAATCTTTATTGAAACTTGGAGGGGTTTGCAGGTAGAAGCCAGGGATGCGGCGGGGGCAACCTTGATTCAGTTGCGGAAGCGTAAGATTATGTTTGTTGGATTTCCGGGAATCTTATGCTCCAAACAAAAAAGCTGTTTGTATCCCTCGGATACCACATTTTTGCCTTTGATAGAAAGATCAATTTAGATAGGAAGCTTTGTAACAGCTTCTATGTAGTTTGTGTACACCACATGGTGGGATGATTATTGTTGCTTTTACTGGGGATGGATGATGAAAAGTATGAAAAGAGGTTTGAGGGAATGTCTGTGCGGGAAGGTCATCGCATACGTGCTGGTGTGTTGCCTGACTTGGAACACATCGCTGCCTGTTGCCAAGGCTCTTGGACCGGGGGATGTGACCGGTGTGACCGGTCCGACAGGTGGTGCCGTTCTTCCTGCCGGCCCTGGGCCATGGGTCGACCCGACCATCGTGACTGAGAACGGCGCGATCATCGACTGGAGCAATTTTAACACAGTCGGAGGCGAGACGGTTACGTTTGAGCAATATGATGTTTTGGGCGGATCGCTGAGCGCCACATCGGCGGTGCTCAACAGGATAAGCTCCGGCCTAGTTCCGACGCAGTTTAACGGTGACATGATTGCCAACGGACGTGTCTTTGTTGTCAATCCCGCCGGCATTGTCTTTGGCGGGGGTACTATCAATGTTGCTCAGTTGGTCGCTTCAGGTTTGGGTATGACCAACGACGCATTCAATAATGCTATAGCAAGTCCGACCAATGAGATGGTCTTCGACGACGGAGGAACGGGAAATATAGAATGCTATGGTACAACAATCAATGCAAATCAAATCTATCTTGTCGGTAGGAAAATCAAGAATAACGGCTCGATCAAGGCTCCAAATGGACTGATTGTCGTAGCTGCAGGCGAGACTGTCCGGTTTGCTCAGGACGGCAGTAACGTTGTTGTAGAAGTCCTGACAGATCCTCTAGATACGACGCCGGACATAGACAATAGAAGTCTATTAGCGGCATACAATGGTACGGTTGTCCTCGCTGCAGGTGATACTTTTTCGAGGGCTATTCAAAATGTCGGTTTTATAGTCGCCAGCAGTGGTTCTATGACGGCCCGGGCGGCGCGCATCATAAACAAACAGACAATCACCGTAAGTTCAAGCACGGGTGATGCAGGCAGCATATATCTGGCAGGGCGAGAAGAAATCACCTTTGGTCCTGACTACGGGGGCGTCCACAGCGAAACAAAGGCAGACGGAGCGGCTGCAGGCACCGGCAATGGTGGCACAATTACCTTGGAAACCGAAGGCGCCATCACTTTTCCTGAAGACGAATACATCAGCGCTCGCGGCGGCGGTGTTTCAGGTGACGGCGGACATGTAAAAATTATCGCTGACGATTTCATTCTTGCCGATGTTGGAAACCAGATTGACGCTTCTCCCCAGGATTCAACATCCAATCCGGGGACGCTTGAAATCGAATCGCCAACCGTTACGGTTGCCGCTGGTGTTAATGCAGGTGCTCAGGATACTGTCTACGAGCAGGATATTGAGACTTTATCGACAAACGGCACTAACTTAATTATTCGTGGAACCGGTACAAACACCGGTGTCACCGTGGAAAACATGGCCGATCCGATAATAGGCGGCCGCGGCGGCATAGAGTTTCATGCTTCCGGAGCCAATGGTTCGGTCTCCTTCGACGATACTACCGACAGCATAAGTACGACTACCGGCGGTATTGCGATGTCGGCCGGATCTGGCGGTATCAACGTTGGCAGTCTGGAGACGGGGCAAGATTCAGCCAATCCCGGCAGTATCGCACTTAGTACCACTAATGGCGGCAACATTTCAGCGCAAAATCTGGCTATTAGAAACGGCTGGGGTCATGCCGAAATCAGTGCCGATGCATCAGGCAGCCTGACCGTCAGCGGCGACGTAGCCGTCGGTAGGGACGTTGCGATACAAAATGTAGCGGACGGCGCAGACGCCGAGGCTATCGTTAATTTCAATGCCGGTGGTACCGTCAACGTGGGAGCCGTTACGGCCGCAAGTCACGGTGCAAATGCAACAGCATCGACCGGCGTAACCAGGTCTTACATTAGTATAAACGGTGGCGCCGATGGTGTCGGCAATGTGAATATAAACGGCAACCTGGTCGCTACGGCTATATCGGCCGCAACCGGAACAGCCGATGCCACTATAGAGGTTCATACACCGGATAACGTAATTTTCGCTCCCGGTGTAGACGCACCTCGCGCCAACGGCGATAACGGCGAGGTGGAGGTGCAAAGCTACACATCCATCCGCGAGGAGATCAGCGGCGATGTGGCAGAAATAATAATCAGCCAGGCCCTGCTTCAGGCGTTACCCGATTTTGGCTCAACTCATATGGGCAGTCCTTTTACGGGAAATGTTTTGGACAACGACAATGATCCGTTGGGCAATCCGCTGACAGCAACTTTGGGTACAGGTCCGAGCCATGCATCGTCATTCACTCTGAATCCGGACGGAAGTTACAGCTACACCCCTGAACCGGGCTACGTGGGAGACGATACGTTCACATATACTGCCACCGCCGACGGAACTACGAGTTCCCCGGTGCTTGTGACGATTACAATGAACAACAACCTGCCCACGGCGACAGACCAAACTACGACTACCCATATGGGTGTCCTTCTTAACAATACGCTCCAGGGTAGCATTTCTGATCCGGATAGTGATCCGCTGACAACCTCTTTGGTCACTGATGTCACAAACGGTACGTTGACGCTGAATCCCGACGGCACTTACAGTTACCAACCTAGCGCAGGTTATGTCGGTCCTGACAGCTTTACTTATTCGGTTGTTGATCCGGAGACAGGCGCCACGCCGGCTCAGGCAACAGTCACTATTAACATGACCAACACTTTGCCTGCTTTGGCCGACGATGTGGCGAGAACCACAATCGGCACTCCGGTTACCGGCAACGTACTGACTAACGATACCGATGCAGACGGTGACCCGCTTACGAGCAGTCTGATCAATGGACCGGCCAACGCCAGCGCGTTCCAGTTGAATGCAGATGGCAGCTTCAGCTACACACCAAAAACGGGTTTCATCGGAGAGGACAGTTTCACGTATTCGGCAGGCGATCCGCAGGCCGGTACCACACCCGGCCAGGCAATGGTTACAATCACTGTTAGTAAACAACTGACCAAGGCCCCGCCACCGGCACCGGGTGTAAATGTAATAATAGAACCCGAAATATCCGGCACGCCGGCCCTGGTCAAGTGGGTGGCCGAGGAAATCGGAGTTAGTGAGAGAGTGGTGGATGTCTGGTTCGCAAACACACTCGCTTCGGCAAGAGACATAGCACCGGTCAATTCTTACTCAAGATTCAAGAAGGCGGCCAGGATTCTGCAGGACTCCAAGGGGATACACACATCTGCCCTGTCACAGGTGATAGACGAGTTCGCTTCGAGCACGGCGCCGCCGACTGAGGAGCAAATGGCGTCGATCGCCGAGGCGATATCGGTTAGTGCAGAATCCGACAGCGTTTATGCTCTGGCCGGAGAGTATGTTAACTCGCTCGAAAACTATGTCACGTTCCTGGTCACGGAAATGGGCTTCTCACAGGAGGATGCCGTGGTATTTGTTACGGACAAGTATGTTGATCAGCTGGCTGAGAAGGAAAGTGTAGGTCTTGCCGCTTATGTTGCGGCTAGATTGGCCGACATTTTCACCGACAGTGTGGACTGATAATTGAAGTTGTAAGAATTTGTGAGAATTTACGCTGCCGTCAGGGATTGTTCAACGATTCCCCTGACGGCAGTTCTTTTTTTGGACATGGTCTCAAGGGATGTTGCCATACTGAATTTCACATCTGAATTGTGACTAATCGAGTGTGAGTCGTCTCCATACTCAGGGCGTGAAGAAAGAAAATCGCTTTTTCGAGCGGTCGAGTTCTGTGACTATTATAGGAACTTGTTTGTGGGTCTTTGTGATCCCGATGATTAGGATGTTTTGGACAAATACCAATGACAAATACACGGGTTGAGCGAACAGCCTTTCTGATATCTGTCTATATTGCTGTAAGTGCTTATAGGTTAGAGTTTTGGCGTTTAACACCTGATGCGGAATCATATAGACCACAGCGCTCGAGTCGCCCCCGGCGTGTGTTTTGTTCAATGTCATTATTATTTTTGCACAAATGACGCTTGACAAAGAGCCGATAAGGAGTATAAGTTAAACAACTGGTAGGTTTGGGTGTCCTCGGGCGGGAGGTGCCTTCGTGTTGACCGCAAAGATTAGGCAAGTTGTTGCGGTTGAGGAGTATATGGTGATTTAAACTACTGCTTTGGAGTTATATCCTTGTATGTATCCGATTGGATATAAGCATAGGGTGGTCGGATTGCTCTTTTTGGCGAGAAGGGAGGCGGGCAAAATCCACGTGTTGCTCGTCTGGTTGTTGGCCATCCTGCTTTTGGTTTCAGCAGGCGCAGCGTACCGCGTTCTGAGCTCTCGTCTGAAACGCATGCAGAGCGGTGTTTCGCTGCCGATATCCCTTGATGCTTATCCCAGGCGGATCGGGCAATGGATCGGTGAAGATGTGCCTATCCCTTTGAATATTCAGGAAGTTGCAGGAAATGACGCCTTTGTGAACCGTTTATATAAGAACAAGTCAAACAAAGAGTGGGTTAATGTTTATATCGCCTACACGGCGCAGCCACGAACTATGCTGGGCCATAGGCCGAGAGTTTGTTACGTAGCTGGTGGCTGGATCCACGACGGTACCGAACCGAGCCAGCTTACGACACGCTCGGGCAGGGAGTTGTCGTGCCTGATACACCGTTTTCACAAGCCTTCTCCGAACTATGAAGCAACTGTCGTTCTGAATTTTTACATTGTCAATGGCGTGTTTGCGTCTGACCATAAAGTCTTTAGCGGCATAGAATGGCGGATACCAAACATCGGGGGTGGTCCGGCCCGATACGTAGCGCAGGTACAGATAAGTTCGTTGCTGGAAAACTCTACGAGGTCAGCCGCCGGAGACATGGCGGATCTGATTCTTGGTCTTCTCCCGGATGAAACCGGTCGGATCAAGGCAGTCGAGTATGTTGGATCCTTTGGTGGGCGATAAGGAGCAG
>Ga0180438_10012676_pt1 | contig 10000 bp, 7 predicted proteins | sample SS_ome_12_FD_132455 | JGI IMG/M metagenome (GOLD analysis project Ga0180438, IMG submission 132455) | Hypersaline lake sediment archaeal communities from the Salton Sea, California, USA - SS_3_D_2 metaG | ecosystem: Environmental > Aquatic > Non-marine Saline and Alkaline > Hypersaline >...
CCTGGTTGCCGGCGGCCACGTGTGCGCCAAACCGGGCCGACAGATTCGCCGATCGCTCGGTGTTGCGGGGCGAGAGGATGATCGGCAGGTCCGGGGCGGCCCGGCGCAGCCCCTCGACCAGGTAGCCGGCCAGGTGGCCGACGCCAACGATGCCGGTGGGGCCGGCAAGGATGCCGGGGAGGCCGGCAGGGATGCCGGCGGTCCAAGAGGGACGGGTCATCCGGGCTGCTCCTGGGCCATGTGGACGAGGTGCGCCAGCATCTCCTCGACCTGGTGACAGACGATCGCCCCCAGCGCCTGCAGTTGGCCGGTCACGTCGACCGGCATGCTCGACGCGCTGTTGTCCGGGATCTGGTTCAGCTTACCGCCGATGAAGATCGGTACGTCCAATCCTGCCCGCGCCATCTCCTGGCGCAGGGCCTGGAGATAGTCCAGCGCGACGCCGCAGTAGGTGCTGACGGCGACGAAATCGGCGCGGGCCTCCGCTGCCTGACCAGCTACCGCGTCCGGGTCGGCGCTCACGCCGGCGTCGATCACTTCCACGCCGAGTTGCCGGAGCACCGCCTCGACCAGGATCTTGCCGTACTCGTGCACGTCGGTGCAGGTGACGCAGGCGGTAAACTTGGCCCGGCGCACGGCATCCCGTTCGTCCTGGTCCAGGGAAGCGGCCAGGTTCTCGCCCCGGGCCTCCAGCGCGGCGACGGTCGTCGCCGGGACGATGGGTGTCCGTCCGCGCGCCTGGTCTTCCAGCGGATCGCCCGGGCCAAACAGTTCCTCCAGCCGCCTGGCCCCGATCCGGCGGATCGCCAGGAGTAATTCAAACGGGTTGGCCGTGTCGATGCCGGCCTCGGCCAGCCCGCCCAGGACCCGCTCCTTGAACCGCCGGCCGCCCTCGACGAGACGGTTGGCGACCTCGTCGACTGCTTGTGTGTCGAAAAAGAGGTCGAACCCCTCGGCGCGCTGGACCAGCCGGTTGGCGAAGAGGTGGGCGTCCACAATCTCGTCGATCTCGGGGATGTGCATAGCCTCGGTCACCGGGACCGGGTTGAGGCCGTGCCCGGTCGGCCGGGTGCGCTGGGCGACGATGTCGACCAGCAGGTAGCTGGCCAGGTTGGCGTAGTTCTCCACCTCTCCGGCGACGAAGATGGTCGTGTTGCCGTAGACCATGCTGCCGGGTGTCTCCGTCACGCGGGCCAGCGCCCGTTGAAAGGCCAGCCGGGTCAGGGGATCGGAGAAGGTGTGGCCGTAGCAGTGGGAGACGTGACCGCCGATGAGTTCGTCGACGATGGTGCGCTCGATCAGCACCGCGCCGATGCCGCACGCCATGTCTCGGAACAGCGCGGCGAACCCGTCGTCCAGGTTGGAGTGGATCAGGATCTCGACCGGCTGGGCGGCGCACAGCGCCAGCGCCTTGACGGTCTCCGCCGTCGTTCCGACGTCATCTCGCCACCGAGGCATACGGAAGGTGAAGTACTGGCCGACGTTGCCGATGCTCGTCGCGCCCGCGGTCAGGGCGGCGGCGGTGTTCTCGACGGCGGCTGGCGTGCCGATCACGAAGTCCCCGAAGTGGGGCGCGACCGGCGCGGCCTGGGTCAGCGCGGCGAAGTCCTCCGGCTGATTGAGGATCAGGCCGGTCCCGCGGGGCATATCGGCCCGGCGGGCGGCCGGATAGCCCATGCTCCAGTCCAGGCAGATGCCATACCGGTCCACCCGGTAGCCTGCCGCGGCCACCCGCTGATGGATCTCGGCGTAGGCCCGGCGGGTCTTGGCCAGGCTGCGGTACCCCACCTGGGCGTGGAGCATGATCCGCCCCTCGGCCACCCGGCGGCGTTTGTACTCGCTCTCCGATGGAACGGCGTAGGTGTTCAGAAACGGACAGCGCCCGACGGTGATCGTCCGGGCCAACCGCCGTCCCTCGGCCAACAACTCGGCCGCGTCCGGCAGTTCCTTCTCGGGAAAAACCTGTGCCCGGTCAAGTGCTGGCGCCATGGCTATCGCTGGCCGTACACGTTGCGGGCGAAATACTGCATGGCCTTGATGTCTTCCTCGGAGATCAGGTGGGGGGTGCCGATGCTTTTGGCCAAGATATAGATGTGGGCGGTCTTCTCCACCACGTAACAGATCTTGAACGCGTCCTTCAGGTCCTTGCCCACGCACAGGGTCCCGTGATTGGGCAGAAGCACGGCATTCCGGTCTCCGAGTGCCTCCACGACGTTCCGGGCCAGTTCTGGGGTCCCTGGCAGCGCGTATTCGGAGCAGATGATCTTGTCTCCGACGATCTGCACGAAGTCCTCGCCGATTCCGGGCAGCTCCATACAGTCGACCCCCAGGACACTGGAATAGAGGGGGTGGGTGTGGATGACGGCGTTGACGTCCTCCCTGGCATTGTAGACGGCTACGTGCATCACTTTTTCGATAGAGGGTGTGACGGTGCCGTCGACAATCTCGATCTGACTGTTGAGCACGACGATGTCCTCAACCCGGACGTCTTCGTAATCGATGCCACTGGGGCTGATGTATATCAGGTTGGTTTCACTGTCCCGGGCGCTGATGTTCCCCCAGGTCCCCACCGTCAGGCCCTGCTGCACCATCCGCAATCCGGCATCGACAATTGCTTGTTTGAACGTTTCTTTGACTTGCTGCATATTCCCTTATTACCTTATACCTTTTCAACCGCCCTATCTACGTAGAACCAGATCGTTTGAACGTTTCTCTCAACTGTTCGTACAGCTCCAAGAAGATCGGGTACTGTCTCTCGTACACCTCTGCGCCCGCTGGGTATGAAACCTGCTTGTCCGTGGTGACCATTTTCGAAACGGCATCTTCCAGGTCAGGGTAGATCCCCAGCGCCCTGCCGCAGAGCAAGATGTTCCCCAGGTTGGCCGTGTCCGGCACACTCACCGTGACGATCGGTTTCCTCAGGATCTTCCCCAGTACGTCCAACCACACGGGACTCTTCAGACCTCCACCCACTGCCCTGACTTCGTTGATCTGGATACCCAGCGATTCGACGGTCTCGATGTTGTTTCGCAGGGCGAAGGACACGCCCTCCATGACCGCCTTGATGAAGTGGGCCTTCTCGGTGGAGAGGTTGATGCCGTAGAAGACGCCCCGGGCCTGGGGGTCCCAGTAGGGGGTGCGCTCGCCGTTCAAGTAGGGCAGGAAGATCAAGCCACCCGACCCGTCGGGTATGTGTTCCACGGATTGGTTGTACTGCTCGAAAATGTCCCCCGAACTGACGTCGGCCTCGCCCTTGTCGAAGGCGTTCTTGAACCAGTTCAGGGACTCCCCGGCGGTCTGCGTGATGCCCAGCGTGATCCACTTGTCCCGCAGGCAATAGTGCCAGCACAGGGTCCGGTTTTCCGGGTCGACCAGCGGTTTGTCCGAGCAGACAGAGACGACGCCGGCTGTGCCGATGATCAGGGTCACCTGGCCGGGGTGGATCATCCCCGCGCCCAGGGCGGCGGCCGAGTTGTCCGAGCTGCCGTTGGCCACCGGGGTGCCTGCCTTGATGCCGGTGATCTCCGACGCCTGGGGTGTGACCTGGCCGATGATCTCGTCGGAGGGAAGCACCTCAGGGAAGAAGGAGCGGGGAAAGCCGAAGAAGTCGAACATCCGCTCGGACCACTGCCTCTTCTTCACGTCGAACAGCAGGGTGCCGCTGGCCTCGGAGTAGTCGGTGACCATCTGGCCGGTGAGCTTGAATTTGACGAAGTCCTTGGCGATGAGTATCTTTGTGACCTTGTCCCAGACCTCGGGTTGGTGGTCTTTCACCCACTTGGCCTGGGGGGCGGTGTAGGTGGTCGTGGCCAGGTTATAGGTTTCCTGGAAGACCAGGTCCCTGGAGTCGGCGTCATGGTTGATCCAGTCGATGATGTCGCTCGACCGCTGATCCATCCAGGTGATGGCTGGCCGGAGCACCTGGTTTTCCCCGTCCAGGTACACCTGGGTGTGCATCTGCCCGCAGATGCCAATGCCCACGACTTCGCCGAAGTCCGTGGGGTATTTGCTCTTGAGGTTCCTACAGGCCGCGACGAAGCCCGTCCACCACGCCGACGCGTCCTGCTCCGCGTACCCCGGCCGGGGCGCGAGAATCGGATACTCGCAGTATTCGGCGCCGATCACCGCGCCGGTCTCGGCCAACAGGGTGACCTTGAGCCCGGTCGTACCCAGGTCGATCCCGAGAAACTTGTTCATGCCGTCCGCCTCCGATCTTGATACCGCGCGATCATGGTGTTCACCGCCATAACCAGGATAAGGATCATCCCCCAGATCGCGATGGTCAGGAAGTTGCTGACTCGCAGCAGGTTGAGGCCGCTGGAGACCATCTGCAGGATAACGAGGGCGATGACCAGGCCGGATACGCGGCCGAACCCGCCGGCCGCGCTGATTCCCCCCAGGACCGAGGCCAGCACCGTCAGCAGCAGGTAGGATTCACCGTAGTCCGCCTTGGCCGAATTGAATCGGGAGATCATAATGATGGCCGCGATCCCGGCGTATACCCCGGAGATCAGATAGGTCCGCAGCAAGACGCTGGGATTGTTCACCCCGGCAAAGCGACAGGCCGTGGGATTTGAGCCGAGCATGTAGACGTTCACCCCCAGGGGCGTGTGGTTCAAAACCAGGGCCATAGAAGCTGCACACAGGATGAAGATGATCATCGGCATAGGGATGCCCAAGACCAGCCCATTCCCGATGAACGGGATCGGATCGGGAAGGCCGGAGATGACGTACCCCTTGGTCAACACGATGGACAACCCGTTGACCAGGATCATCGTACCCAGCGTGGCCAGAATCGGGGAGATGCCGACGCTGGCGATCAAGAAGCCGTTCAACAGGCCGATCAGGGCGGAGACCAGGAGCGCCGCACCGATCGCCACAAGCACGATGAGGCCGGTACGGGCGCCGGTGGCCTCGGGGCTGATGTAGGTGGTGAGAATGAACGCCGCGATGATCCCGGAAAGATTCGCCGAAGCGATGATCGATAGGTTGATCCCGGAGGTGAGCATCGTCACCATCATGGCCAGGGAAAGGATGCCCAGCTCGGGCAGTTGAAAGGCCATGGATTGAAAGTTGCCGATGTGGACGAAATCACCACCGTTCAGCGCCCACAGCAAGAGAAATACGCCAACCATGACGAGGCCCAGTATGATCGTTTCTGAATGCTTGCGGTACAAGGTTCTGCCTCCACTCTCACTCGACTTCCACAGCGATCGCCGTCTTCTGTCTCTTCTTGCGCCGGTAGGCGCTGACGCCCACGCTGATGATGATGGTCAGGCCGATGAACACGTTATACCAGAATGAGGAGACCCGCATCATCGTCAGGCCGTTGCTCATCATCGCGATCATAGCGACCCCAAGAATGGCGCCGACCAGCGTGCCGGCGCCCCCGGCCAGGCTGGCGCCCCCCAACACGACCGCCGCGATAACGTCCAGCTCTTTCCCCACCATTGAATTGGGTGCCATGGTCTGGACGATCAAGACTTGAACCACGCCGCCGATGCCGGCCATCAGTCCCATAAAGGAATAGACAAACATCTGCAGCTTGAAGACGTTGAAGCCTGCCCGGTGGGCTGAGGGCATGCTGCCTCCTATGGCATAGATGCCCCGTCCCAGGATCGTGTACCGGAGGATGACCCAGGCCACGATAGCGATCGCCAGCCAGATGACGGTGATGATGGATAACCCGTACTCGATGCCCTGGGCGTTGGTCAGGGTGAACACGTTGATGTCTGCGAATTCCCGGAACCAAGTCGGGAGCGCGTAGATCCACTTGCCCCCCGAGAGAACGGTGAGGATGCCGTAGAATATGTTCATTGTGGCGATCGTCGTGATGATGCTGGGGATATTGAAGAAGTATATCACGACGGCGTTGATCATTCCCAGGGCAATGCCGACGACACTGGCGATCAGGAAGGCCGTCAGGATGTTTCCACCGTAGTTGATGCTCACGACGGTCATCACGTAGGCGGCGACGGTCGCTATCGCCGTGAAGGAGATGTCAATGCCTCCGGAGATCAGGACGAACAGCACACCCACCGCAAAAATGCCCTGAATCGAGTAGCTCTTGAGCAGATCGAACAGGTTCTCCAGGGTCAGGAAGGATGGATTCACGGAGGTGATAATCGCGGAGAAGATGATGATGGCTAGAAAAACATAGGTCTCGTGGCGTGTCAACAATTTCTTCATATTCCAGGTCCTCTAGCCGGCCAGGTTTATGCAGTCTTGGATCTCGTCCTCGGTCGTCTGGGCTGCGTCGAACTCGGCGATGAACCTGCCCTTGTGCATCACGATGATGCGGCTGCAGTTGTGAAACACCTCGGGTACCTCATCCGAGATGACGATGATACCGATCCCCAGTTTCGCCAGCTCTCTGATGATTTGATGGATCGCGCTCTTGGCGGCCACGTCGATGCCCACGGTGGGGCCATCCAGGATCAGGATCTTGGGTTCCGTGGCGATCCATTTGGCCAGCACCACCCGCTGCTGGTTACCGCCCGAAAGTGTCTGCACGGGGGCGTCGACTGCGGGGATGCGGATGGAGAGTTCATCGACCCATCTGTCGATGGTATCCTGCACCTTGTGGGAGTCAATCAACCCCAGCCCATTCAGCAGCCTCTGAAGCACCGTGAGGACGATGTTCTTCCCGACCGACTGGTCCATGATCAGCCCTTGTACCAGCCGGTTCTCCGGCACGTAGCCGATACCCAATTGGATGGCCTGCTGCGGAGAGCGGATCTGCGTGGGGGTCCCCTGGATCAGAATCTCACCGGAGTCCGGCGGGTTCATCCCGAAGAGAGAGAGGGCCAGTTCCGTGCGCCCCGAGCCCAGGAGCCCGGTGATGCCCAGGATCTCCCCAGGGTAGAGTTTGAAGCCGACGTCCTTGAAGTTCCCGCGCTTCGATAGCCCGACCACTTCCAGCAGGGGCTCATGCTCCTGCAACTCGGCCACGTACTTCGTGTGCTCGACTTTCCTGCCGGTCATCAGCGTGGCGAGCTTTTCGTCATCCAATTCGTCGCTGGCGAACGTCCCCACGTTCTTGCCATCGCGCAGGATGCTGACTCTCTCGGCGATCTGGAGCACCTCGTCGAGCTTGTGGCTGACAAACATGGTGGCGATTCCCTTGGCCTGCAGGTCCTTCACGACGGATAGAAGCGCGTCCACCTCTTTCCTGGTCAGCGACGCGGTGGGCTCGTCCATGATGACCAGCTTGACGTCGCGGGTCAGGGCGCGGCATATGGCGACGATCTGTTGGTCTGCGATCGAGATTTCCCCCACCGCTTCGTCCAGCGGGATATGGACGCCGATCCGCGCCATCGCCCTTTCCGCGATGCGCTGGATGTTCCGCCAGTCGATGAACTTGTTTCCTGCGGCAATGACCTCGCTGAGGGCGATGTTCTCCGCCACGGTCAGGTTGGGAAAGAGGGATAGATCCTGGTAGATGACCTCGATCCCCTTGTGGATGGAGTCGATGGCCTGGTAGTCCTGGAAACGCTCTCCGTCGATTTCGATGTGGGAACCGTCGTCCGGCTGGACGGCCCCGGAGATGATTTTGATCAGGGTCGATTTGCCAGAACCATTTTCCCCCACCAGGCAATGGATCTCCCCTTTGTTGATCTCAAAGTCGACGGAGTCCAGCGCCTGGACCCCGACGTACCGCTTACTGATGTTCTTCATTGAGAGGAATGCTTCTGCCATACTCTATACCGACCATTTATGAATGGGGCCTCTTTGCTCCAGGCAAAGAGGCCCCATTTTCGCTACACGCGCTAGAATCCAAAGCTGTCGACATTATCCGCGGTGATGTCGATCATCGCGTCGACCTTGACCACGTTGCCCTCGAGGACGATCTTCCCGATACCAGGAATCTCCATACCATCCTCGATCTCTTTGCCTTCCAACATCTGCTTGGCCAGCCACGTCAAGCCGTACCCGGCGTCCTTGGGGTCCCAGAGGATACCGTGACTCATGGAACCATCTTTGAGGTACGGGGCCGCGTGTCCGGGGATCACCGTACCAACTACGGCGATGTCTTCGGTCAGCCCCTTCTCCTTGAGCGCCTGGGCGGCTCCTGGCGGACCAAGGCTGCCGAAGCCAACGATGCCTTTGAGGTCTGGATAGGCCTTGATCAGCTCAAGCGTCTTCTGGCGAGCGAGCTCCTGATCCTCGCCGCAGGGGATCCGTTCCGTGACGAGCTCCAAGTTGGGGTAGTTCTGCTCGGCGTGCTTGATCCCCTCGTCAGCCCACAAGTTGTGCAGCGGCACAGTGAGCGAGCCGACAAAGATGGCGTACTGCCCGGAATCGCCCATGAACTCGACCAGTTTGTCCCAGTGATGCTGGCCAAACTTGACGTTGTCGATCAGCTCGAGGTCATAGTCGTTGCCCACCTGATCGGGGGACTCGTGAGTCAGGATGATGATCCCCTTCTCCTTGGCTTTGGCGAAGACAGGCTCCAGGGACTTGGCGTCGTTGGGGACGACGGCAATGGCGTCCACGCCCTTGCTGACCAGGTCCTCCACCACCTTCACCTGCTGGGCGGGGTCGGCGTCCGCAGGGCCGACCTGGTAGGCGTTTACGTTCAGCTCCTCCGCCGCTTGATTTACCCCCTCTTCCAACCGGTTGAACCAGGGGATACCTGTGATCTTGACGACTACGGCGATCTCGTACTCTTCCTCCGGCTGCTCTGCTGCCTGAGGGCCACAGCTCACGGTCAAAGCCGAGACCATGGCGATAGCCAAGATGGCAAGAAACAGCCCTTTCTTGTGTGTTCTCATATATCTTCTCCTTGGTTACATGGGTGTTCGCGCGCGCTGGCTGACTTGCGCGCGTCTGCCCGCCAGGCGCGGGCCTGGCGAACGGAGACAAACCTGCATGCTGTTGTCGGTGACGTGGGCTGCGAAGAACCGTACCACTCTTGAACGTGTTTCTGTGGAACATCCCTCCTTTCCTGTGGCCACGCAAATGAGGTGTGGGTGACCGTACCCCGATGCAGACGTGCACAAGCTGGGCTGCAACACGAGTGTCCCCAATTTGGATTACAAAATCGAATTTCCCACCTCAAGCCAGATCGCCCTCCCGAGAAGTTGTTATCGTCTATCTGACTCGGCGCTTTCGATAGATGGATCCGTCGAGGCGCCATTACTGCTGTCGACAAGCTTCTGAGCCGTGAGGTGATCGGTGATCAGGATATTGACGTATTTGCCCCGGAGCGCGGCCAGAATGGCCTCAAACTTGTTTTTTCCACCGGCCACTCCAACCCGGCGGGGAATCGGGCGTAGTTTTTCTATGGGCAGTCCGACCACTCGCCGGCACAAACTAGAGTTGACCAGAATGCCATCTTCATCAAAGTACCGCGACATAACGTCACCGACCGCGCCCAGTGACTTCAATTCGGAGGTCACTTCCTCTGTCAAAAGGCCGGCTCTGCCCCACAACGATTCGGCAGAGATATTGCCAATACCAATAAAAGCCAAGTTGGCCTGGGCGGCCAGTTCAAACACTTGGGCCACTTGTGGATCGGCCATAAACATTTGTTGGGTGTGCGGATCGTCAACTACGCCTGGCGCTTGAAGGATGTAACATTCTCCTCCCAATCGCGCCGCCATGTCGCGGGTTAACGCCGTAGCGTGCAAATCTGTCATGTGAGGCGTCAGCCCCCCGTTCAGTTGCACCACCTGCACGTCCGGCACAGTTTTGCTCCGCAAGTTATCGACCAGGGATTTCATCGTCGTGCCCCAGGCAAACCCGATGATATCATGGGGTCGAATTGTCCTTTCCAGATAACTGGCGGCTACTTCCCCCAATTCACGAGCCACCCCAAAAGGAGAGCCATAGTTAAAGGTTTCGACCACAACCGCTTCAACCAGGTCAAACTTGCGCTCCAGCGCCCTTTCCAACTCGGGAAAAAGGCCGGCAGGAACCTCGATAGAGATACGGATTATTCGCTCATCACGTGCCTTGGACAGAATTCTGGAAACGGTTGATCTGGAGATACGCAGCG
>Ga0180438_10012677_pt1 | contig 9999 bp, 19 predicted proteins | sample SS_ome_12_FD_132455 | JGI IMG/M metagenome (GOLD analysis project Ga0180438, IMG submission 132455) | Hypersaline lake sediment archaeal communities from the Salton Sea, California, USA - SS_3_D_2 metaG | ecosystem: Environmental > Aquatic > Non-marine Saline and Alkaline > Hypersaline >...
GTGATTGAATCTACGACGATATTCTAAGTTAAGATAGAACGTCAAATCATAGAGCCAGCGATAGTTAGCTAAGGAGGCCCGTACCCACTTAGTACAAGGATGATTTAAGTGAGCAATTTTATAGCCAGCATCTACTCCAGAAACCCGCAGAGCAGTGCTCATCATTTGAGCATGCTCCAAAATCATTTTAACTACGTGCTTATCAGCATGATAACGCGCATTGATCTCACAATCGTTATTTAGTATAAATATATTCAATTACGTTTTTTCCAAAGACAGTAGGCCCAGTAGCCAAACTTTTTTCCAGCGAATCTTTCTACTGTACAAATAGCTCTATTATGGGTTATCATCCATAATATAGGATTATCATCAGTTTCAAAACTTTGTTCAAATATTTCTTTTATAGTCATAATTTGGTACACCCAGGGGGATTCGAACCCGCCGTTTGCAGAGTGAAAGTCTGCCGTCCTAACCTATTAGACGATGAGTGCATTTGGTTGCTCCACCTGGGGTCGAACCAGGACCTATCGGTTATCAGCCGATTGTACACAGCCGGTATACTATGGAGCATTAAGATAATACGCATATATTTTTGAAATTTACATAGAATTGTGAATGCTTAACAAACTCACCATTAATTACTAGTGGAAAGCTAATTTTTATCACATAATTTTCATTTGATACAGCACGATCAATTTCTGCCGCTACACGCATACTATCAAAGTCTCGTATACTAAAATACGGACCATTGATAATTTTAAAGTCATCACCACGTTCATAGCTTCTAGCTGCATCTGCTTGAGATGAGTAAGTGCGACCATATGCTGCTCGTGCGTAAAACATGCTTATCTCCGTTTACTTTTTCAGTATATATATTATACTAAAGTAAACGGACAAAAACAAGCTCAATTTTTCTTACTTGGTTTTGGCTTTTTCTTTTTGCAAGGTTTTTTTGCCATCTTTATCCTCTGCATGAATAGCCGCAGCAGCTCGCTTACAGGCTTCTAAAGTTTTAAATTGACAGCGACCTTTTTCGCCATACTTATATTTTCCGTTTGAACACTTAATACAAGGCATTAATTTTTCTTTCCTAAGTTGGGGTAATAGACGAGAGTCGAACTCGCACCTTATACATTCACAGTGTATGGCTCTACCGTTAAGCTACTATTACCATTATAGTGGTACTGGTACTAATATATCTTTATAAATACTATTATCTATTTCATATATATAAGCAGATAATTCATCTGTTGCTATAAATGTTTTTATAGGTTTAAAACTTCTATATTCTTTATTCCAATCTAACTCAATGCGAATTCTATCAGCGTAGTACTGTCTATCTTCTTCATAGTGCCCTAGAAATTTATAAGCATAAATACCTCTATTCTGTATAGTTCCGCCAGTAAATTTTAGGCAATCAGAATCAGATACTTTCCACTTATCGTTAATAATAAACTCTGTATCTGTTATCCTATAAAAGATATTATCAGAAGTTATATCTAATCCTACGTTAGGGTAAGGATAAGCTTCTATAAGGTCACATATTTTTCTATGTGCTTGTAGTATATGGGGGGTATCTAGTACTATAATTCTATATGTTTTTTCATCTATTATTACTGATCCACCTTCTACTGTTATTTTTGTTACTCCATCAGCCCCAACAGTAACATTTGGCACTGTTAGACTTAGTGGAGCTACAGCAGAAGATTTTAAAAAATCACGTCTATTCATAATAAGCTCAAAATTGGAAGCCCCGCCAGGAGTCGAACCTGGACATACTGGGTCAAAGCCAGTCGCACTACCATTATGCTAAGGGGCTATAAATATGGATCTTTAAAAATTTCAACTTCTATTTCTTCAATATCACTCCAGCATTGTGTTAAAAATGCTTCTACAGGAATAATCTCTGGATTTCTAATTCTAATATGTCCTGTTACTTTATTTACTGCTATTCTTAAAGTAAGATCTTCTAAAACTTTTACACTAATAGAGTACCAATTATATGGATCATCATACGGATCGTCATATGTAGTATTGGCACAATCTTTTTTAAGGTCAATATCTACTAATTGTTTCATAATATTGGAGTACCCGACAGGACTTGAACCTGCATAATTCAGTTTTGCAGACTGATGCCTAACCATTCGACCACGGGCACGTAATATTTTTACTTTCGTTTTTTGGTGAGTCGGCGCAGGTGTAAATTTGGTCGGCGTTAGAGGACTCGAACCTCTGACCCCCTGGTCCCAAACCAGGTGCTCTACCAGACTGAGCTAAACACCGAGAAATTGGTACGCCCGGAGGGAATCGAACCCACATCGTGCAGATTAAAAGTCTGCTGTAATACCATTATACTACGGACGCTTAAATTTGGTACCAGAGGAGAGATTCGAACTCTCAATCCCGAAGGCACTAGTTCCTAAGACTAGCGTGTATACCATTCCACCACTCTGGCTTTAGTTCATAAATGTTGATAATACTATAATTAGTAATATTACCAAACAAATTATTGCTGCTATAAATTCTAATGCAGTTGTTAACATATTAGTTGGAGGAAGGCATCGGAATTGAACCGAAAGCGCGTCAGCGCTCGATCTGTTTAGCAAACAGTCCTAGACACCAGACTAGATTACCTTCCTTTAAATGGAAGTACGTTATCCTTCCTTACTATAACGCCACTATTCAGTGCGTCATTAAATTTCATAAACTGATCCCAAAACATCTTTTGCATTTCGATGTATTTATTTGGAGATCGGCTAAGCCTAAGATCAATTTGAAACTGTATATTTCTAGCTCTACGCTGTTTTTCTTCCGGCAAAGAGCGAATATAATTTTCTATAATTTCTCGTCTACGATGCTCAAATTCTTCTTCACTTAAGCCAACTAATTCGTCAAATATAGTTTTCATAGCAAATTTGGCGGAAGGCGGAGGGCACGATCCCCAAACCCGTCAAGGTTCCACTGGTTTTCAAGACCAGGTGCCGACCAGCTCGACAATCACCTTCCTTTATTTTAACCTATTAAGTTGTTGTCTGTATCTTTCTTTTAAAGCATTATCTAATGCAGTAGCAGTACCAGATTGTTGTTTAAACTCTAATTCGAAGATTTTATCTTCTAAGTCCTGAATCCTAAACTCTTTTATAGATTGTTGCTGTTGCTCAGCATACTCTTTGAAATCAGATGCGTGAACATATCTATCTTCTATAAAAGTTACTCCTGTAAAAATAGTAATAACAGAACCTAGTGCTGCTACTGCTGTAATTAACTCTTTCTTTTTACTATCCCATATGTCTTTTAACATGCATTTTAAAGGTATCTACAACTTTATTGTAGCCTGAAAACGATAAAAGCTCCAGCAATACATTTTCAGCAGCCTCACGACTACCATCTTCCTGTACGATTGCTTGGAGCTTCCTTACAAAATGTTCCTCAAAATCCATAGGTTGGAACTGTAGTGGTTGTGTCATAATTAACACCTCTCTGGGAAAAATGTTAAGTATAACTGAACTGGCTGAGATTACACCAGTACCGCTAGACCTTTAGTAGGATTATCATACTCCTTGCGGGAGAAGTTCCCTACATATCCACTAAGCCCACTTTCGTGTAAATCGTGCGACTTAGTAATCTAGCACGGCTGCCTTTGAAGAGTGGCATATCTCTTGACGTAACTAACTACTCGATTATCGGTCTACCGTCAGCCTTGCGAGCTATGAAGGAGGGCTACCTCCACCGTGCGACTTCCAATCAACAATCTTAGCCTTGCGAGCTTCGATTGCCTAGGTTCTCAAAAGAGCCTAGGATTAAGCCGTTTTCGTTAGTCACCGGACGCGACTTTTGCTTTTTGTCATATAATCGCATATAATGGCAAGTTAAGAGGGACTTGAACCCACGACCTATTCCTTCACAGGGAACAGCTCTACCCACTGAGCTATTAACTTAGTTGCACCAACAGCGAAGTGCACGTCCAGTTGCTGAATATCTTTTGGATACCCAATACAACACTCCACTATCTACCGTTTCACCCGCTAAGGCTACTTTTCGGATTGCTTTCAAGATGACTGATTATCCGAAGAAGTCTCAGTTACCTATCAACATGCAGTATGCACTTATCCGCTAAGATTCGTACTCCGTACTGCTACACTTATCCGTACTGGTTCGAAAAGGTTGCGTAGAATAGAGGACTCGCCATCTCTCCGACCTCGCCGGTTGGCCCTGGTCGTTCTTTCCTATTCTCTTTTCTTCACCCCTAAATCCGTTAGCTAACGAATTACTGCTTTCGCAGCCGGAATGTGCTTGCTTGGTGAGACTATATAGCCGTAACTATATAGCGCTGGTATGTTGGCTTTCCAGCTTTTTACAGATTGCTCTGTATTATCTCAATAAGCCCCAAGCGGCCTATATAATAATTACTTGTTACTCATAGTCAAATACTCTCGAAAGAATACTTGAATATGAGTATAGGTCTGTATAGTCTGCAAACTATATTTCGCCGGTTGCAGCCGACCGCGGGTCTCTTTATATTCGAGAATTGCCGCGCCTACACCCACTATTTGAATTTATTGAACTCAAGCGGTAAATAGATAACCCGCTCTAATCCCCATTCACTATTTATATACCGCCGCTTTACATAGGGAGCGGTGTACTTCCCGTCGGAAGTTAATATGTAGCCTTTTATTTGCCCTGCTAGCTACCTTGCAAGAGATACCTATCGAGGATCTTACTCGACCTAATATGCATAAGGTTTCTAATTTATACCTATATTGCAGTGATTAGGGTTTAATAATCAGAACTCGGCCTAGCGTGCGGTATTAACCATTTTTTCAGTCCCACATTTCTGATTATGTTAGCAGGTAATTAGCCTGCCCTTAAAAAATTTATTTTTTCTTTCCCATTTCCTCAATTTCTTTATATATTATACCGAATCAGCATAACAAAATCAAGTCAATTTTTTTTAATCCCAAAACCAAGTATCAATCTTAGTAGTAAAGAAAATAGGCTCGTATTCAAACTCTTTTTTGAATTTTGACAGTTCCTGGCGATCCCAGCTACGACGCTGTTTTGCCCAGAAGCGCTTGCCCCATTTTCCAGCACCACGATCATCCCAAGCATCGCTACGATAGCGAGCAATCAGTTTATCGCGGCTACCCCAGTACCTCTCAATAAATTCTTCGTCAGTTTCCCAACGAATCCACCAAGGCAGTGGGCCTCTTCTTCTGATAGTTCTCGACATGATATATACCTCCTATTCAGTACATATCATAATCAATCTCCTTTTTCATGTTATTTCCCCATTCAATATAAATATTATACCGAATATGCTCAACAAATTCAAGCTGATTTTTCTGTAGGTAAACAGTTAATGTCGGAAGAACCAAATCTTCCGTAGCAATTATACTTTTTACCTTCTATAGTAATCGAGAAAACCTTTCTAGGCTCATTAGCCGTTTTTTGATAGTGCATATCTGGTATTGTAGTAAGTGGGCTATAACACCCAATTCCTAATATATTAAATCTAGCTTGTAAAAATGCCCCGATTAATAATATTGTAATACTATAAACAATAACTTTTAAAAATTCTGTAAACATGCTATTTAAAAATTGGAGCGGCCACGGGGATTCGAACCCACGTCCATCAGCTTGGAAGGCTAAGTCCTCTCCCAGGAGAATGGCCGCATATTTGGTGGAGCTAGAGGGAGTCGAACCCACGACCTACTGCGTGCAAAGCAGTTGCTCTCCCAACTGAGCTATAGCCCCAATTAATCTAATTCTTTATTGTATTCATCTATGGCTTTTTCTAAGTTTTTATATTCTTCCACCACAGTTTCATGTTTAGCTTTGCACTTGTGATATTTATCTGCTGTGTCAGTAACCACAAAGATAATCTCTGCTTTAGTGCCAGTCTTGAATTGTTCAAGTTCTCCACACTCCTGTCTTGCTTGTTCACTGACCGCCGGTAGCTGGACCTTTTTGGGCTGAGTTAAGGATTGACAGCCCATCAGCATCAAAGATAACGGTATCGCTATCAGGATCGTCTTTAACATATTTGATAATCGTCTCTATTCTAGCTTTAGACGCTTTATCAATGTCTTCCATTGTTTTAGATAAATGCTTAGCTAGTTCTTTGTTCTGTTCATAAGCTCTCGATAACTTATCTTCTAAAATTTGTCTTGCTTCAGCCTCTGCTGCCATACAATCTTGTTCTGCTTTTTCCTTACCGGCATAATATGCTTTTGTAAGGGCCAAGGCCAGGACAATTGCTGCACCAGCAACTGCTATAAGTTTTAATTGTGAAATAATCATACTTTCTTTTTAGCCCATTCTGTACCAGCATATCCTGCTAGTACTGCACCAGCTAGCCAGTAATAGTGTTCACTTTCTATTTTGTCAAGAAATAAACCTGTAGTACCTCCTACAGTAAATACCATTGCTAGTATAAATCTTCTTGACCTGGCTCTTTGAGAAAGCGGTGTATTTGTTTGTTCTTCCATTGCTGCTCCTATAATGGTAGCGGGTACGAGATTCGAACTCGTAGCACCGGGGCATGAACCCAGCATGTTCACCATTACACCAACCCGCACTAATTCTTGGGCAGCTATTGTTTTATTAAAGATTACACTAATTATACTTAGATATCATCAGTATAACATGCTTTATCATTATAGTTCAGAAGGTGGCCAAACCTTCAGGCTATATACTCTCACTACACGCCACTCTAAAGTTTCTGTAGACTTTCAGCATAAAGTGTAATCTTTAATAAATTTACACAGGTATCAGCCCCCTCTTCGCGCCTACCTGCTAGCTTCTCCTTCCAGAAGCCTTATCCTCTTTACCTAGTTATATAGCATACCGCATAACTAGGCAATAATTGGTGGTCATACCATATAGCACTTCATTATATATTTGTTTCGTAGCTATGTACTAACGCTATTAAGCTTAGTTGTTTGTCTACATGGCATGACCGAAAATTGGTGTGGGGTTTGGTACGATATTTGAAAGCGCCAAGTGCACTCAGCGTCGGTCCCGCTTTTCTCCCACCCCACTAGGTTTGGCTCCGTACCTAGGACTCGAACCTAGAGCATCTTGATTAACAGTCAAGCCCCATTACCGACATGGGCCGTACGGAATTATTCTATCCATTTGAGAATATCTTCTCTAGTAGTTTCTTTTTCACCATATTTTTTAACCATTGCTAAAATTCTTGGTACTATATGGTACCTTAGCAAATCAGGAGACTTAGTATTTTTTTCCACTTGTAAATAGTTTTTTCCTTTGATGTAAGCAATAGCGAGCTGTGTAGCTCTAGCTTCATTACGTACATCCCATCTACGATGCCACTGTATTGTACTAAGGTGACATACTGTATAGTGTCCCCAATTATATTTAATTACTTTACTTCGCTTATGAAAAGGTATTTCTTTTAGTTTCTTCTCTTCTTTGCGAATGATTCTGGCTTCTTCAGCCAGCGATTTAGCTTTGATTTTTAGTTTGATTAGTTCAATGTTCATTTCTTTATTCTCCATATATTATACGTTAAAAGGTTGCATAATTCAAGAGAATAATTATGGTGGTTTAAGAATCTACATGTTTTCCTCCAATATGGAGCCTCGGGAGAGAATCGAACTCTCTTACGTCGGGTGTTAGAAGCCCCTGCATTGCCATTATGCTACCGAGACTGTAATTTATTATATAGTTTTTTACGAATAGTGGCAATTTCGTATTGACAACCTACTCCTAAATGTTCACATAGTTTTTTAAGATTATCAATATACTTGCGTATTTCCATCAATTCATCAAATTGCTTATTATTCATATTTGGTATCCGCTACTAGCAAGATTGCGACTCTTGTACTTCACGGAACTTGGTCCATTATCTGACCTTCCGATTTGGTACCTGCTGATGGATTCGAACCAACGACCCTCGCCTTGTAAGGGCGACGCTCTCCCACTGAGCTAAGCAGGCAATTTATTAACTAAATTAACTATTTCCTGTCTCATTGTATGATAATCTTTTGCTAGTTTCTCAAACTGAGTTTGTAGTTGCTGAAACTTAACCTCATATATAGTTTCTAAACCTAGCAAATAATTATCAATATCATCTTCTGACATAGTTACATTATCTTTTTGTACACGAAGTCTATGAATATCTTGAATGATATTCCAACATTCCATCATGTCTTGCTCAAAATCAAAGATTGTCATAATTTATCCTAATTTGGTACTCCCGAGAGGACTCGAACCTCTACTATGCCCTAATCTGGGGCGGACAGGATATAAGCCTGCTGTGCTACCATTACACCACGGGAGTGAAATTTGGTGGATGCCGTAGGAATCGAACCTACACTGCCTTGCGGAACGGGGTTACAGCCCGCACACGATCCATACGCGTCTAGACATCCAATTTAATATTTAAGAATTCATTTACATCTTGTACTTGTATATTTAAATTTTTTAACATATATGCTCTTTCGTTATTGAAAGGTATATTTGGCAAGCAAAAGTGCCACAACTCTTTTAAGTTATCATTAATTTCATTGTATTTGATGATAAGATTTTCATTATAAGGATATTCTATAATTTCTGGTATATCTACTACATAACCTAAACCATATACTGCCGACTCTACTTCTTTAGTATCTCGTTCTATTACTACCACACGAGCGCCAGGTATAACGTATTTCTGTTTAGATAAAGCTAAAGTATTAGAATCTCCTACATACTTATATTTTGTTTTATATAGTGTAAATAGTTTCCTATATTCTTGAACAGTACGAATACGATTTTGATTTCGCATTAGTACTCCTTCATGAAAACAGAAAGAACTACCATATGTTAAAAAATTTGCTAGCCATGCGGTACGACTACGTGGCCATCCTAATATTTGATAAATCATAAGAAAGCTCCTCTACCGTGTCTATAACCTTAGTCCTTATCTGCAGTTGGTCTATGTTTATGAACGGATACGTGCTGTTAGCATCTGCCGATCCCTCTCCCAACCCTTAATAGGCAGTTCAAGTTGGGCTGAGGCTCGCTAAAAGCTAAAAGAGGTAGCTTACTTATAATCTATCCTCGCGCGTTTTTGGTTTAGATGTCTATTAGTACCTTATACAGCGTACTATCGCGCCCAACACCCACTGATGCATAAAGTGCGGTCCACAAACTCCGCTAAAATCATGCCCCGGTCTCTCCCGAGGAGGTCACACAACTTTTAGAAACTTGGTACAGTGAACCTTTAGTGCACTTCGGTCTGTCCTTAAGTAGCATGTGTCGCTAGAGGATTTTAAAGTTCCTCAACTTATAGAACTGTTATCTGTTTAGATACAGCGTTCTTATTTTTTAGGTTAATAGAAAGAATACCATTCTTCATTTCTGCGCTCATGACTTCAAATCCATTTGCAACAGGGATTTCCCTTTTAAACTGTCTGGCAGCAATACCGTGATGAATATATTCTCTCTCGTCTTCGTCTTCTTTTAGCCCTTCTACTAACACAAAAGTATTGTTTTGTGTTACTTTAATTTCTTCTCGTTCAAAGCCTGCTAAAGCCATTTCTATAATATAGTTGCCTTCAGCTACTTTAACCACATTAAATGGTGGATAAGTAATATTAGCTTCATGTATAATACTAGGGGCTACTCTATTAAACCCAATTGCTTTCCTTTCTAATTCTGATATGAATCTCTCTAGATCTCTAATCATTTTTGTACTTCCTGGTGCTCCCTCCAATAGGCGAGCTACTGAGGTGGGAAAGGGTGGTGCTCCCACCTCGGAACACATTTCTACCACCAATAGCGCGTTTTATAACCGGATAACCGCGCCCCCCGGCTGTGTTGCCACAGGTTACCAACGAAATTGGTTGGCGTATAGATGAGCATCTTATTCACTATACATTAAAAACTTATCGGAGAAATATCCGGCTCTGTTTACCAAATTTGGTACCGTAGGAGGGATTCGAACCCTCATGGGCTAACGCCCGAGGGATTTTAAGTCCCTTGTGTATACCA
>Ga0180438_10012678_pt1 | contig 9999 bp, 8 predicted proteins | sample SS_ome_12_FD_132455 | JGI IMG/M metagenome (GOLD analysis project Ga0180438, IMG submission 132455) | Hypersaline lake sediment archaeal communities from the Salton Sea, California, USA - SS_3_D_2 metaG | ecosystem: Environmental > Aquatic > Non-marine Saline and Alkaline > Hypersaline > Sediment...
AGCTACGACCCCTCTCTGGTCCGGTGCGCGATTCCCTGTTACTTCACATGCAAGTTGGCCGCGGAGTACGTGACCGTCGTCCTCACAGGGGAAGGCGCAGACGAGATCTTCACTGGGTATCATTATATGAAGCATTTCCCGATGGACGCGCTCAACCAGGAAGCGAGACGCTGCATCGGTAACCTACACAACATCAACCTGCAGCGGGCCGACCGGATGGGGATGCTCTTCAGCCTGGAGTTACGAGTTCCTTTCCTCGATGTGGACATGATCGACCTTGCCATGAAGATCCCCCCTGAGCTCAAGATCCGCGAGGCCGAGAAGGTTGGGGCCAAGATCGAGAAATGGATTCTTCGCAAGGCCTTTGAGGACGAGGGTTATCTTCCGGACGAAATCCTCTGGCGGTACAAGGTTCAGTACACCCAAGGGGCAGGATGCGAGAGCCTCGGAGAGAGGTTGGCCGAAAAGGAGATGAGTGAAGAGGAATACGAGCGCATCAAGGCGGAGAACCCCAAGGCGGAGATCAACAGCAGGGAGGCTGCTTTCTACTTCAAGATCTTCCGCCAATTCCACCCCCAGGACTCGATCCTCGGGTCTATCGGGATCTGGACAGGATTCGATTTCGAAGAGGAGCGGGAGAAGGTCCGAGGGACCGTGGACGGGGATCTCAAGCATGTACGTGAGGAGAAGGAAGTCGATGGGAAGCGGAATGGACTTGCTGAGGAGCAGCCGACCCGAGTCGTGTGAAAGGGCCCCTCTGGTGGCCCTAAGAAGCATCTCTTGACTAAACTGAAAATCTAGAGTAATAATCTATATTGAACTCTGGGAGTTCTAACTCATTGAAACCGGTTCGGATTCAAGATGAGAAAACGCCGAGGGCAGTACGAGAAGACACGAAGACGGAGGCGGCAGATCATCGAGGCAGCCCTGGCCTGCTTCACGGAGATGGGGTTTCTCGACACCACGATGGGGGATATCCGGATTCGGTCGAACGCAAGCAACGGGAGCATCTATCACCACTTCAAGGGCAAAGATCAGCTGGCCGCTGCCGTCTACCTGGAGGGGCTCACCGAGTGGCAGGAGGCGATGGTTACTCAACTCGAGGAACATCCAGGGGCGCTCCAGGGCGTATACGCTATGGTTCGCTGTCATCTCTCCTGGGTGCGTGAGCACCCCGACTGGATTCGCTATATTTTTCAGATGCGCCACGCCGGTTTCATGACCGGCGAGGAGGACTCGCTCGCGGAACGGAACAAGCGGTTCGTCCGGGCGCTCGGCCAATGGCTGGACCCGCACGTGGAGCGGGGAACCTTTCGGAGGTTGCCTGCGGAACTCTACGTGTCCCTCGTCATCGGGCCCTGTCTGGAGTTCAGCCGCATCTGGGTCACCAAGCCTGACTGTGTGGATCTTGATCTGGCTGCCAACGAGATTGCCAAAGGGGTCTGGCAGGCCCTTACGACGAAGAATAGGTGATGACGACAGAACCGGTGGTTCTCCGGGCTGGCATGTCGTCGCTCCGGTTCAGAAATGTAACTCCATCAGGCCCGTTCTCGTTAGGGTTGTGACGTATAGTGTTACACCCTAGGGGGCTCTATCCAGCCAGTTCCGTCATCAATTGGGTCCTCTAGAGTTCGGATTCCAACGCCTTTGACCGGGAACAAAGGCTGTTCGAAGTCCATTTTCTCCTCTTCCCGGCCCTTTCTCGAGGCGTCTTGGCGAGTCGCTCCCAGAAAAAAGATCATCAATGATTTTGGCAGGTTACGCTGCAGAATCTTTGCCTTCAGCGGGCGCAATCCCTCGATCAGAACCGCCATCCGATTGAGGCGGCCACAAATGCGAGGAGGGGGCCATCCTCAGGGCCTTCCCGTCCGTCGGTGACCTGACCGGACACGGTACATGACCCCGATAGGGATCTGGTCTGGTTCTTGCACATTTGCAGCTGGGATCGAAACCAGCGCGCGAAAAACATTGCGAGGAATGGGATGAACACGGCTGCAAACGCGATTGGCAACTTGATCTCGAAATCTCGTTTTCGGAAACCCACTTTGCAGATGAACCGGCGCAGGGCGAAGCGATACCGAATGGACATGCCGGCACGGTTCCGCATCCATCTTCCCTCGCACCCGGAGCTTTCCTCCACCTATCTTACCGCCCAAGTCTTCGATCTCTCGAAACTGGGAATCGGTCTGTTGGTCGACACGGTCGAATGTGGCGGGTTGCACATCATGCACCCCTGGCCAGGTGCGTCCGAGCAGTGCCAAATGGAAATCAAGATCCTGTCCGGCGACACGCCATTGACACTTCAAGGAAAAGCTGTCTGGTACCTGCAACAAGAGAACGAAGAGCCTTTTGCTTTTCGGATCGGGGTCGAACTCATGGATCTCACGCCAGAGCTCAGAGAGAGAATTCGCGACTTGATCGATCTGAACAGGAGTACCCAAAACGCCTGTCCCCCTCCCGAACCCGAGAAGAGCCCGTAAGCCTGATTCCCTGCCAACATCCAACACACGAGGCGTCCAAACAGGGGGGCCTGCCATGGCGGCGAGAAACAGGGTCAAAAGGGTTTACTTTCTGGTTTCGTTTCTCCTCTTTTTCCCCACGCCGGTGCTCCTCGCAGGGGCTGAGGAAACTTCTGGTCCTGTCGGCCGATTGGCTCAACAGAGGGACACATGGCAGGGAGAATGGCCGGACGTCGATCAGGATAGATGGACAGAGGAATCGGAACGGATCAACGGGCTCAGATTCGAGGGAGAGGAGAACTGGCGGAGGACGGAACACGAAGGTGCACCTCACGGGCAACCCGGGGACGAGGAGCCTCCAAGGATTCGGGAACTCAGAAGCAAGGGCGAGAAGAGGGAACGGGCGGACCGGCAGGCCTGGGAGCGCCGAGCAGAGGAAATTCGCAAGTCATGGGGGACCGTCAAAGAGTCCAGCCCAACCGTTTACGTAAACTACACAAAGAACAACGATGCCTTTGGCGGCGTCGATTACGAAAAGGGCTTTCTCGAGGTCGGAGCCGTCGCACCTGTTTTCCACATGGACGCGCCCCTCCGGATCGACAGAATGCTCTCGGAGAGGCTCGCCTTCCTGCTGCGGGAAGAGAGCATGCCCGGTGTGCCGGACCTGCAGGGGCAGGTCGCGATGCCGGGCACGGGACTTCTCGTCACCCAGGACAAGGTCGAGGCGTTTTCGCGATATGCGGTGCGCTCCGGCGAGCCTGCTCAACGGTATGTTGCTCCGGACGGTGTCAAACGACTGCGAAGGGAAATCCGGGTCGAATTCGTGCCGGATCACCTGCAGACCCGGGTGCGCCGGGTTCTACCGCATGTGCGGAGGGCTGCCAGAATCTACGAAGTAGCACCCGAACTCATCCTTGCCGTGATCCAGACCGAGTCCGTCTTCAATCCCCGGGCCGTATCGAATGCCGGCGCCATCGGCCTGATGCAACTCGTGCCCAGTTCAGGGGCGCTGGACGCCAGCAAGCTCGTTTACGGTGAGGCCAGACTCCTGACCCGTGAGGAACTCTCCAGGCCAGACAAGAACATCGAGCTGGGTGCAGCTTACCTTCGAATCCTCCTGCGAAGATATTTTGGTGAGCACAGCAAAGACCCTGAGAAGCTGATCTTCCTGGCCATTGCGAGCTACAACTGCGGGCCTCGAAGGGTGAAGCTCGCCCTCGGCGATCGGAATCTGGAGCGTCTGAGCTCGACCGAGCTCTATGATCTCCTGATCCGCGTGGTTCCTCCAGAGACCCAGGTGTACCTGCAACGAGTCGTTCAGAACATGAACCAATACAGATCCATCATGGGAAGAAATCCGTGGATGCGGCTTCTGCTTGCGGACTTTACGAAACCGTACGCTGTTGATCTTCTATCTCAGGCATCTGCGGCGATCGGTGCGACTCGCTCGGACCATGGCTGGGCCTGCTCCAACTGGCCGGCCAAACGCAAGATCGTGGCCTCGTCCCCGTACCGGCCCACGAAATGCATACCGACGGGCAGGCCCTCGGCATTCCAGTAGAGCGGGACAGACATGGCCGGCTGGCCGGTGACGTTGAACACCGGTGTGTAAGGGATGAACTCCCAGAACTGGCTCGAGCTTATATCTGCCGCACGGAGTACACGGAGAAGCCAGGCCGCGTTGAGCTTGCACATCAGCTTCATGAGAACGATCTCGGCCGGTTTTAGATGCAGGGCCCCGATCTTGACCGGTGGCATGGACAGGGTTGGGGTCACCAACACGTCGTAATCCTCGAAGAATCGACCGATCTGCCGGGTGCAGCCGTGAAGGTAACGGAGGCATCTGACAGATTCGTTCGACGGGAGCCCCTTGCCGATCAGGCCAAAAGCCCACGTAGCGGGCTCGAAATCCTTGGCCGTCGGCTTCCTGCCCACGAGTTTCTCTCCCCTATCGATGTCGTCCCGGACCTCGCCGCTCACTGCCTTCACGAAGGCGGTGGCAAAGGCTTGTCCATCGATCTCCGGGGCCGCCTCGACAACCTCGTGTCCGAGTTCCTCGAGCAGTTTTGCGGTCGCCTCGAGGCCCTTGAGGCAGTCCTCGTGGACGGAGCTTCCCATGAAAGGCTTGCTCGTGAACGCGATTCGCAGTTTTCCCGGACTTGTGCCCACCTCTTTGAGAAAGGGACGATCAGGGGGTGGAGCATAGTAAGAGGCGCCCACATCCGGTCCGGCCGTGGCATCGAGCACGGCGGCGCTGTCCCGTACGGAGCGCGTCAGCACGTGCTCTGCGGCGAAGCCCAGCCAGATGTCCATGATATCTGGCCCGGTGGGGACTCGCCCCCGGCTGGGCTTCAAGCCGAAGAGGCCGCAGCAGGATGCAGGGGCCCGGATCGAACCACCGCCGTCGTTACCATGGGCGATGGGCACCATGCGGGCAGCCACTGCGGCCGCAGAACCGCCACTCGACCCTCCCGGTGTGCGCGTCAGGTTCCATGGGTTCTTGCATGGGCCAAAGAGTTCCGGCTCCGTGACCGGTGCCAGGCCGAACTCGGGTACGTTCGTCTTTCCGACGATGATCAGACCAGCGGCCTTGAACCGGGTGACCAGCTCCGTGTCTCGATCCGCAACGTAACTGGCGAAGAACCGGCTCCCTTTTCGGATCGGCTCATCGGCACAGGTTGCCACCAGGTCTTTCAACAGGAAGGGAACGCCCGAAAAGGGTCCCTCGGGCAACGGCCCTTGAGCGGCCCTTCGAGCGTATTCGTACATCTTGTGTATCACGGCATTCAACCGAGGGTTCAGGGCTTCGATGCGGCGGATCGCTTCTTCAACCAATTCGGTGGGTTGTACTTCCTTCTTGCGCACCAACTCGGCCAGGCCCAATCCATCGTACTTGGGGTATTCAAGGAACGGACTCACGCGTCACCTCCTCCATGTTGCCTTCAAGTCGGGAGATCCCCTATCGAGTCGTGATGAGCGTAGAGAAACCGATAGGGTAAGTCAAAGAGGAGGTCCTGCCGGCTTGCCAGGAAAGCGGGTTCGGTACTATTCTTATACGCTCCGGCAATGGGTTTCTCTCGTACAACCCGACAACAGGCAGAAAGGGAAGGAAGATGAAGAGCCCGTGGTTCAAAGAAGAGCACGAGATCTTTCGGAAGACGGTGCGATCCTTCATGGAGAAGGAACTCGCCCCCCACGCAGAGGAGTGGGAGGCAAAGAGGGACTTCCCGAACTGGGTCTTCAAGCGCGCCGGGGAGATGGGCTTCCTGGGTATCACCTACCCGGAGGAGGTCGGGGGATCCGGATGTGACTTCTTCTACAAGGTCGTCTTTGGCGAGGAGCTTCCCCGCTCCCAGTCGGGCGGCGTAAACATGGCCCTCATGGTGCAGGCCGACATGGCGTCTCCGCCGATCCACATCCTCGGCACAAAGGAACAGCAGGAGGAATACCTGGTCCCGATCATCAAGGGCGAAAAGATCTGTGCCCTGGGCATCACGGAACCGAACGCCGGTTCCGATGTGGCGGCTATGAAGACCACGGCAAGAAAGGAAGGCGACCATTACGTGATCAACGGTACGAAGACCTTTATCACGAACGGCGCCCGGGCCGATGTGATCACCCTTGCCGCCAAGACGGAGCCGGAACTCGGATACAACGGAATCAGCCTCTTCCTCCTCGACACGGATCTCCCCGGTTTTTCGGTGAGCCGCAAGATCGACAAGATGGGAATGCATCCCTCCGATACGGCGGAGCTGGCCTTCGAGGATGTGCGGGTTCCCAAGGACAAGCTGCTGGGCGAGGAGAACAAGGGGTTCCTCGAGGTGATGATCAACTTCCAGGGTGAACGACTCGTGGCCGCCATCGGCGCCATGGCCGGCGCCGCCCTGGTCCTGGAGAAGACAATCAAGTACGTCCAGGAACGGGAAGTCTTTGGAAGGCCCCTGGCCAAGTTCCAGGTCACCCGGCACAAGATCGTGGACATGCTCTGCGAGCTAGAGGCGGCCAGGCAGTATGTCTACTACTGTGCGTGGCTCTTCGACCAGGACCGAAACCCGGCCCAGGAGGTCTCGATCGCGAAGATCGTCTCCACCGAGATGGCCCTTCGGGTGATCAACGAGTGCATCCAGCTCCATGGTGGCTACGGCTACACGGCCGAATACGGCATCGAGAGGGCCTACCGGGATGCCCGCCTGGCCACGATCGGCGGAGGTGCTACCGAGGTCATGAAGGAGGTCGTCGGTCGGACGATGGGACTTTGAACCCTCGTGCCGTCCGTGAGAAGCCGATCTTTGACACGGGAAAACAGATGAGCAAGAGCTGGAGCGGACAAATTGCGATCGTGGGCATCGGGGAGAGCGACATCGGAACCGTGCCCGACAAGACCCCAATGGAGCTTCATGCCGACGCGACCAAGGCAGCCCTGGAGGACTGCGGGCTCGAGAAGGCCGATGTGGACGGTGTGCTCACGGCGGGGATTACTAACCCCCTGGAGATCATGCACAGCGTCCTGCTGTCCGAATATCTCGGGATCCAGCCCCGGTTCACGACGTCGATGCAAATAGGGGGCGCCACCCAGATCCAGATGATCATCAGCGCTGCGAATGCAATCCACTGCGGCATGGCAGATGTGGTGCTCATCGCCGCGGCCGATTCGATCCGGTCCTTCGTGGGCTACGAGGGGCTGATGAGCATGTTTGTCGAAGGTGTGACCGATCTGCTTTCGAGGATCGGCCACGCCCAGTTCGAGGTTCCCTATGGGCCGACGCTCATCAGTGCATATGCCCTGGCAGCGACCCGGCACATGGACGAGTACGGAACGACGAAGGAACAACTCGCTCAGGTGGCGGTGAGCTTACGGAAACACGCCTCCATGCACCCCACGGCCCAAAAACGCAAACCCCGAACGATTGACCAGGTCCTCTCCTCGAAGATGATCTCCTCGCCCCTTACCAAGGACATGTGCTCGATCATCTCCGACGGTGGCGGCGCGCTCGTCCTGACAAGCCTGGAAAGGGCGAAGGACTTGAAGAAGGAGCCGGTATTCGTTCTGGGGGCAGGTGCCCGGACCTTACGAGAGCACGTGTCCCTCGTCGATGATCTGGTGCGTACCGGAAGCATCGATGCCGGCCGCCAGGCCTACGAGATGTCGGGACTCGGACCAAAAGATATCGACTTCGCCCAGTTCTACGACTGCTTCTCGATCACACCGATCTTGTTCCTCGAGGACTTTGGGTTTTGCGAAAAAGGCGAAGGGGGCCGCTTTGTCGAGGGAGGTGAGAGGATCGAAATCGGTGGCGAGATCCCGATCGTGACCCACGGGGGCTGCCATGCGCACTGTCATCCTGGAACACCCTCCGGGATCTTCCACATCATCGAGGCGGTCAAGCAGCTTCGGGGGGAGGTGGAAGCGGGAAGACGGGTGGAGGATGCTCGCGTGGGGTTGATCAACGGCCTGGGCGGTCACTTCTCATCCCACACCGCGCTGATCGTTGGAACCGACTGAGGTGGACCCATGGAAGAATACCGCAAACCAGTCCCTGAGCCTGATCGTGTGACAGGTCCGTTTTGGGAAGCCGCCAGGGAGAAGAAGCTCCTGATACAACACTGCCCGGATTGCGGCGTCCATCAGTTCTTTCCGCAGGCCCACTGCCGGGAGTGCCTATCCGAAAAACTCGAGTGGGTAGAGTCGACAGGAAAGGGCACGGTCTACTCATTCACCGTCATCCACCGTGCCCCCAGCTCGACCTTTGAGCAGGATGTCCCGTACACGGTGGCGTTGGTCGATCTCGACGAAGGCTGCCGGATGATCAGCAACATCGTGGATGTGGATCCACAGGCTGTTCGTGTGGGGATGTCCGTGGAGGTGGTCTTCGAGGAGATCACGGCGAACATCTCCCTGCCCAAGTTCCGGCCGGCCCGGAACTCCTAGCCGAAGGCCAGCTAGGCGCACAGGTAGTACACCAGTTCCTTGGTCATAGCGACCAGGTCCTCGACATAGACGAACTCGTCGGCTGCATGAGCGAGGATGTTGCTTGCTCTGATCAGGCCGAAACTCGCCACCTCCAGTTTCTGGGGTGCCAGTGCCTCGGCAACGAAACCCAGATCGGTCGAGCCGCTGATCCCACCATAAATGAACTCGTCGAACCCCTTGACCGCCTTCTTGGCAGCACGGCATCTTTTCGCTGCAGGGGTTTCCGGATCGACTTCGACAGGCGGGTAGGAGTGCACGGCATGGATCGTGAGGTCCAACAACTTGGATTCCTTCCTTCCCTCTTCTACGGCTTCCCTGATTTCCGCGACCACCTCGTCATAGACTTCATCGATGACGTAGCGCCGGTTGATGATCAATTCACACTCACTCGGGACGATGTTCTCCTTCTTGCCGCTGTGAATAATATTGAGATTGAACATGGGGGTCATCTTGTCATACGGGTTTCCCGGAAAGGGGAAGGCAGGCACCCGTGAAAGACGCTTTTCCACAACCTGTTTCAGTTCCATGAGACGGTTCAGGACCGGCACCAGCTCTTCGATTGGGTTGATCCCAAGATAATTCATGCCCGAGTGACAACTCTTCCCGTATGCCTTCAGATCGATGCGGATCGACCCTGCGGCACCGATCGTGGTAATCGGTTCCATGGCGCCCAGTTCCAGCCACAACAGATGATTCGAGAAATACCCTTCTTCTGCCAGGTAACGTGCTCCCGGATAGACGCCGATTTCTTCATCCGTACACAGAAGGCAGTTCACGGAATAGTGTGGTTCGATTCCCAGGTCGAAGAGCACCTTCATGGCCCCCAGAAAACAGGCGATCGAACCCTTCATGTCCACCGTTCCCCGGCCATACAGCTTTCCGTCCACGACTTCGCCCCCAAAGGGGTCTCGGGTCCAGGGCTCGTCAATCGGGACAACATCCATGTGGGCATAGGCAGATGCCTTCGGCTTGTCGTTATTCAGGGAGGCCACCAGGTTTACGCGTTCGCCGTGCAGGTCCCAGGGCATTTGCTTCACCTTGTCCTCAGGGACGACCACCCTCTCCGTCTCGAGTCCGAATTTGTTGAACTCGGGCTCTACGATGTCAATCAGCTTTCCGTAATTCTCTCCCGGGGGTATGGACGTGTCCACGGCGATGATCTTCTGCAGAATATCCACGACATAGTTTTCGTTCTTCTCTACTTGGGCGAAAGCAGCCTCGAGGTTCATTTCTGCCTCCTTCTGTTACTATGTTTTTGCCTCTTTTATAGCATCTCCAGCCTTTTTACCCAATGAAGGCCACACCCGTGGTGAATGTGGCCTGTAGTATTCCTGGACAGGATGCAATCATAACGGAGGTTGGATGGTCCCTTGGCGAGCCTGTCGTGAGCATGATATATACGTAGATCATGCGTCCCGTACAAATACGAATCCTCTCCCTCATGGCCGCCGTTCTCCTCCTGGCCTTCTTGACCGGCCTGCTCCTCTTCATGACCGATATCCTCCACCAGGGTTACTTGCGCCAGAAGATGTTCTGGTTGATGGCGTTGCGTCTTCGGCACTGGCTGAA
>Ga0180438_10012679_pt1 | contig 9998 bp, 6 predicted proteins | sample SS_ome_12_FD_132455 | JGI IMG/M metagenome (GOLD analysis project Ga0180438, IMG submission 132455) | Hypersaline lake sediment archaeal communities from the Salton Sea, California, USA - SS_3_D_2 metaG | ecosystem: Environmental > Aquatic > Non-marine Saline and Alkaline > Hypersaline > Sediment...
CTTAAAGAATATTTAGAAAACAAAAATAAATAATTACGGAATAAGAAGCATTAGAGCCGCGCAATAACTTTAAGTAGATTTTAAAAAAGCGCGCTTTTTAAGGGAAACTTTTAAAAACTATTTAAAGACAAAATGGGGAAAGACAAAACGGGGGAAAAACTGTAATGAAAAGAAAATAAAAAAAAAAATAATTATTAATTATAATTATCTATTTAACTTTTCATAATAAATGGAAAAAATACCAAAAGGATCCGCCGAATATTTTTTAATTCAAAAAGAATATGAAGCAACTATTTACAATATTACTCGCGAAAAAACATATGATTTAAATAAATTTATTGGCGGATTACCTGTAACATTAGAAAAGAAAGATGTTTTTACATTAATTTCAAAGGATTTAAATAATAATTATAGATATTCTGTTACACAAAAAGTCGATGGTACACGTTTTTTACTTTTTGCAAATTATAAAAAATCCAACAATGAAAGAAATATTGTTCTTATTGATCGTAATAATGATTTTTATATTCCTAATAATTTTCAAAAAAATGAATTACCAACTTTTAATGGTCCAAAATTACTCATAGATGGCGAACTCATCGCATTTGATAATAATGATAAACCTATTGATCCATTTGATAAATATTATAATATTAAATCTTTTTCTTTTATGGCATTTGATATTTTATATGGTCCAATGACAATTGAATACTCTGGTTTACCCAATCAAAAACGTTTAATTATAGGCAATGAAGTATCAATGGCTGGACCAATTGGTGGTAAAATGTGGCCTTATAAAAAACGTTATGATATTTTATATTTATTATTAATGCCTAGCCAAATGAACGATAATAGACCACCACTATCAATGGCATTTAGAAATATTAAATGGTTTGTACTTGAAATTAAACCTATTTATTATATATCTGCATTAAAAGTGAAAGAAGAACTTTATAATAATAACAATAATGAAGCATATTTTCAAAAAAATCTTATTAAATTTCGCAGAACTTATTACAATGCTATCAATGAAATTGTTAAAAAAGACTTACCAAAAATAGAACTTATTAATATTAAATTAGATGGTTTAATATTTACTCCATTTGATACTGAATATGTATTAAGTGGCCCTTGGAAAAAGTTTTTAAATGTTCAATATAAATGGAAACCATCAGAACAACAAACAATTGATTTTGCAATTGTTTCTAAAGAAAATACTGAAGTTACTAAAAAAAGTAAACCATCAGATTTCTTATTAAAAGTTTCAAAGGGAAATACTATGGATGTTTTTATGACAAAAAATGTATTGACAAATGAATATATTCCCGCACAATTTTCAAATAATTCTATGCAAAAAATATTTGAAGAAAAAAATACTATTAATCGCAAATATAAAAGTAAACAATTAGTAATTGGCGAATTTTTATATGATATTCAACGCCGCGAATATGTACTCGATCGTTTTCGTTTTGATAAAGATAAACCTAATGCTATATCTACTGCTATAAATGTTATGAATGCTATTCGCAATCCCGTTAATATTAATATTATTAAAACTTTTTTGACAGTAAATAAAAAAGAATCATTAACAAATAATAAAGATATTATACAATTGCTAAAATATATGACTAAATCACAATTATTACGTTGTGCTATTTCTAATAAAGAAATTATTATGTTAAATGATACTATTAAAAATAATATAATAACAAATATTGATAAATTAAAATCTAATAATTCATATGAATATGAAATTCGCTTTGGAACAATAGAACCCAGTAAATTTCAAACTAATCTTTCCTTTAATTTTTATAAACAAATTATGAATATAGTTTCTTTATTTACATCACGTTCTGATACTAATATTTCTTATAATGTTTATCACGATTATTATAAAGATTTTTATGAAGATGGTTCATATAAAAAAATTAGAACACGTTATTTATATTTAAAAGAATTAAATAATTTTGTAAAAATAGCGACAATTGATAAAAATACAATTGACAATTTAAATGTGGATATTAAATATTTATATAATATTGATTTACGTTTCTCATTATCCGAAGAAAAAATAATTAAAGATCATATCAAAAAAGAAAATGTTGAATTAATTTTAGAGAAAAAACGTTATTCATATCAATTTGATATATTTTCAATAGATTTTACAGAAATAAGCAAATATTACGAAGATGGAGTATATAAAAAAGACAAAGCACCTAAATTTCAAATTGAAATTGAATTAAATAATAATAAAATTAAAGACTATTCCTCTTCTCAAATCTACGAGAAAATATATAATATGTTAAATAACGTTCTTACTATGATTAATTCTTGATTCTTTAATAAATTTTTTTTCTCATAATTCTTTCGTTACACAAAATTTTTTCGTTACACAAAATTTTTTCAAAATTCTTTCGTTACACAAAATTTTTTCAAAATTCTTTCGTTACACAAAATTTTTTCGTTACACAAATTTTTTCATTCTTCAAAATTCTTTCGTTACACAAAATTTTTTCAAAATTCTTTCGTTACACAAAATTCTTTCGTTACACAAAATTCTTTCATTCTTCAAAATTCTTTCGTTACACAAAATTCTTTCATTCTTCAAAATTCTTTCGTTACACAAAATTTTTTCATTACACAAAATTTTTTCAAAATTCTTCCATTTCTTCTAATGGTGAAGTTTCATTTACATATTTAAATATTGTATCATTGTTTGGGATCGACCATACATAATTATTATCAAATTGATTATTGATAAAAAATGATTCTTTAATTGGATTTATAATATTTGATATTTTAATTAAAGTTTCATTATAACTTATTTTTGGTTTTGTAGCTAAATCTAATGGAATTAGTGTACGAGTAGATAATTCATTTGTTTGAACATTATAATCAAATTTAAATAATACATAATCATTTATATCTACATTATATTCATCTCTAAATTTTTTAGGAATAAATATATCGTCAAAAGATACATTTAAGTATTTATTTTTAATTAATTTATTTTCAAAACCTAATGAATAATAATTAGTTTTTTTCTTTTTAATTACTTGTAATATAATTTTTTGATTTGCTAAATCTATTTTTTCATCTCCTATTTTAGAATTCCATATTTTAAAATTACTATATTTATTATTCGGTATAAATACCAATGAAATATTATTATATTCTTGAAGCAAATCTTTTGAACTTTTAATAATATTACTAGAATATTCTGAAAATATTATAGAACTATCCTCTGAAAAATATGTGCTTTCCAATTCTTTTAACATTTCGATTTTATTAGAAAATTCATCATTTACTTCTCTATTAAAATATAATAAATCTGTTACATAATAAATTGTACCATCGCTACTTGCACTATTACTTTCAGTAATCGTGCTTTCAGTACTCAAAAATCCAAATAGAATGATTGTATCATCTATTGTTTCATTAAACGATTTAGTAATTTTATTTCCTAAATTATTAATAAAAAATGTCTCATTTTTACTTATGTATAAATAATAATAATTTGTATTATTTGGAACATTAGTCACATAATATTTAAAATTAGTAAATATATCTATATCATAAGTATTTAAAGATGGATCTATTGTATGATCTAAAACATCTATTAATTCATCTATGGCCGCTAAATTTTCCATTTCAAATTTTTGAGTAACAGCTTGATCATAAGTAATATTATTTAAAATACATTTAATTAATTGTTCTTTATTTAAACTGCGAAGTCCAGGAAAATACCGTGAATCTTTTTCTAAATTTTGTCTATTAACTGTTATAATATTATTAGTATCTTCAACTTGCACCAAAAATTCTTGTGGTCTTTGTGATTTACCTTTTGCTGAAACAATAGTAACATTTTTATATTCACCATTTATTAATGCACGAGTTTTAGCACCCGGAATTGTACTTCCTGGTTTTAATATACCACTTTTAGAATCTGCTAATTTATTTACGCCAAAATATTCTTCTTCGGATTTATTTTGTGGAAATCCATTTTTGATATAGTTATTATATCTATCTTTTGCCGCAGAAGTTTTTGCTGAACAACAAGGATAATATAAACCATCATTACCTAAAACACCAATAGGATTAATTATTAGACGATCTTCGGAACATTTACCGGCAAAAGAATAAGGAGAGGGTCTATAACTGAATTTTTCTGTTGGATGTTTAGATCTACATACTTCTGTTGAAGTGCCAGGTTGTTTTGGTGGAGCTTTTCCAGAAACAGTGGATTTATATACAGCAGTATCTATATCTTCTGTGTAAAATAAACTTTGTTTAACTAAATTATTACTTTTATCTTGAAATATTCCAACAAATATATTTTGAACGGTGTAGAAATATTTAAAATCTAGTGGATTTTCTAATTTATTTATAACTTTGTTACATATTTTATTTTTAACATCCGTTGAATTACAATAACTCATTGACATTTGAAATGTTCCGTGTTTATGTATTTGAAGACTTATTTTAATACCATCTGTTGGTATAATATAACATTTAATTTGTTCTCTTGTTTTAGTTTGTATTCTTGTTTCTCTACCCGTAGAATGTTCCCAATTTATAATTTTAATAGTTTCATCATCATAATTTAGATTTATTATTTGACGATTATTAATATTTTGAACGTTTGTAAATTCACCAGATACAATATAACCATCTGCATTAAAAGGACTGATTATATTATTTAATTTATTAAAATCGATTTCATATTTTTGTTTATCTTGCCATAAATTAAATTGACTATTTACTGAATGAATAAATGATAATTCATCTATTATTTCATATCTATCATATTCTTTTCCCGTAAAATTATACAATACTTCATTAAATGCGTCTATATTTACTGAATCACCTACTTCGTTTTCACTGTCTTCGTTTTCACTGTCTTCGTTTTCACTGTCTTCGTTTTCACTGTCTTCGTCTTTTTTGTTCTTGTTTTTGTCTTCTTCATTAATTCTTTTAATAATTTTGTTGTATAATTCTGTTCTCATAGATTCTTCTTTTGGAACATTGATTAAATTTATTAGTCCATTTTTATAAATTCGAATAGAAGTTTTTTTATTTGTTTCATCATCATTTTCATCATTAATAGATGAAATAAATTCATAGCTTAACATAAGAGTATTATTAAATTTACTAGTAGCGGTTGTATATTCTAATTTATTGGGGCCTCTTAATTTAATAATATCAAAATATTGAATATTTGTGTAAGTATTATTTAAATTTTCAATTTTAATATCGCCATCTTCTGGAACAATAAAAGAATTGGGTACAATTAAAAAACCATTTAATGTATTTTGCGTGATAGTTTTATTAATCCATTCGTTACGTAATTTTGTAATACTTTCGCTAAAAGTATTTGTAGAGCGAATAATGAAATAAAAAATACCAGAAACGGTTAAATATAAACTTTTCTTTTCAGGATAAGGACATTCAACTGCGTGAAATTCAGGATGTATATTATTACAGTGTATACAATAACAATAATTATCAATAGGACCTAATGGTGGTCTATTGTAACTTTCGGAGTAACTATTGTCGGAATCAGTAATTCTTTCATTGTAGGTTAATTGAGTAAAAGCGGGTAAAGGAGATTTAGTAATTTGATTATTTTTTTCGTCATAATTATAATCTAATTTAAAATTTTGCTTAAGAAAATCTAAATTTAAAATTTCTAATGATTCTTCATTTACATTCAATAAATCTAATTTGTTAATAAATGAATTAATACCATAAATATTTAATTCCAATTTTTTTACTATTTCACCCATTTATAAATAATATAGTTTATTATTATAAATTATTATTTTTATTATTATTTTACTTTTATTTCAATTATTATTTTTTCTCTCGGGTTTTTTTTGAAAAACTACTTAAAGTTATCGCATCTAAAAGAGTACTTAAAGAAAATAAAAACTTTTTTTTTAATTTATTTATTAAATTTTTATTTTTTAAATTTATTTAAGTAATTCTTTTATTTATAATTTAACTTTGAGTAATATTTATTTCTGTGTAAAAAAAAATATATATTAATTATTTTTTCTATTTATAATAATTAACAATGAATGTATTAGAAGAATTTAATAAAACATTAGATGAATTTATCAACAAATTAATTGTACAATTTCCAGAAGAAACTAAACTAAAAACTTATTATTCCGCATTTAAAGTTACTAAAATGTATGATAAAAGTGTTCCTATTAAAATTTTTATGGGAGGCTGTTTGGAATTTAAAGATCAAATTAAAACTAGAGATTCGCAATTTTTTATTCATAGACCACAATTTATTAATAAAGTTGCAAAATGTTCTTCTTTTTCTGATGATATCGGTTTAGTAAATTATTGGCAAAATTTAACCGAAACTTCGCAAAAGGCAATTTGGGATTATGTACAAACACTTTTTGTTATGGGTGAAATGTATATTAATAAAGATACAAGTATTATTCAAAAAATAAATAATGTTTATAATAATATGAAATTTGATGATACACTAAATAATCTTGAAAATAATAAAACTATCACAAAAGAATACCTCGAAAAAATTACACATAATTCTTAATTTCCCCCCAGCGATGTCTTTAAGTAGTTTTTGTAAATTGTAAATTGTAAAATCGGAAAATTGGAAAATTTTGATTTATTTTCAATAAATTTTAAAAAGTAAAAATAAATAAAGTAAAAATAAATAAAATAAAAATTAATAAAATATAATAAATAATAAACAATATGGGTAATAATGATAAATTTTGGTTAGAAGACTTCAAAGTTTTATTTACTAATTTTTGCAGTTTTAATCCTTTAAGCAATAAATCAACCATAGAAAATTTAAATGCTTATACACGCTTTTTATTAATTGTTATGGTTGTTATTTATGCATTAACCAAGGAATTAAAATACATTTATATTTGCTTAGCACTTATTGTTCTAATTGTTATTATTTATTATATTTTTAAACCTAGCAATTTTGCCAATTTAAATAATTTTGCTAATAGTAACGATAGACATTTAAATGATACTGTTAGTGTACCAGAATATGCACAAGAACAACTGAAAAGAATACAAAAACCAAAAAGAGAATCCGATTATTTTGATTCAAATGTAAAAGAAAATAATCCACTTAAAAATACTCCTATTCAAGATTATGGAAGAGAACAAAAATTCTCTGGTGCATCTCCCAGTAATTCAGATATGACAAAATTTGTAAATGGTAAAATGTTTCTAAATCCCGATCAATATGTTTTTGAACGAAATACACGCGAATTTTACACAATGCCCAATACTTCTGTTCCAAATGATAGATCCGGTTTTGCAAATTGGTTATACGGAACCGAAAATAATTGCAAATATGGCTCTATATTTATGCACAGAACTGGAACACCAGAACAATGTGCTCAATGTACTGGCTTCGATGTTAGAACACCAACTAATTTTGGAAACTTAAATGATCAACAAACAAATATGTAATAATTTTGTTACATTTATCAAATTTAAAAATCATAATTAAAATCAAAAAACTTTATTTTATTTTTATGAAAAAAAAAAATAAATAAAATAATTTTACAAAAAAATAAAATAAATAAAAATAATAAAATATATAAATAAGAAATAATGGTAAATAATATTTCAAATAATGAAAATACTTATCGTATGTCCAACAATAATTTAATTGATTATGCTAATATTGGTAATCACACTAATGAACTAAATAATTTTTTAGCCGAAAATTCTGAAAATTTTGTAAATGGTGGAAGATTACTAAATCAATGGACAAGAACTCATACTGATAATTGTGATTATCAACAACAATTAAGATTATCAACACAACCCCTAAAATACTTTGTGAATTCTTTAAATAATATTTCTGGTGTAAAAACACAAGGTGTAGATGATTATGGTAATGGAAGTACAAGAGAAAATTTTGCTAACGTTAATGGGAACACTAATGAAAATTCTAACGGTTCTGATTATTTAAGTTTTACTCCCATTGGTAATGCATCACAAGTAAATATTAGAAGTGAATTTGAAAGACCTATTCCCTCAACTTTAAGTAGAAGTGCTGGTTCAGTATTTACTATTCCTTATGCTACTAGTCCCAATTTAGGTATGACAAGTAATGTAAATAATTTTAGAACAGATGAAGATTTAACATTAAAAACCGGTCTAGGATTAAGAAGCCGTAATAATCAAGCACAATTATCCAGTATGGAATGGCCTACTTATGGTGATATTCACGCAAGAGATATTGAAGTAACTCATCAAAATGCTGGTCAGTTTTATGATGAAAGATTAGGTTATACCACCGGCAATAATCCCTCTTTAAAACGCGAAAATTTTCAAAATATTCATAGTAACGCGAGTAACGGAAGTAACGGAAGTAACGGAAGTAACGCGAGTACCAAAGACATTTCACAAAATGTTATTTCTCGCGGAATTGGCGTCGTATCACTCATTAACGGTTTAGATGTTAATATGGATACATATAATATGCAACTAAATTTACAGCAAGGCAAACCATTCAACTGTACTGATGTACGCCCCTGTAATAAACCTAATATGACTATTCTTTAGTGCCCAAAAATACAAAAAAAAATATCAAAAGTTCTTAGCACTTTTTAGAAAAAAGTGCCCAAAAATACAAAAAAAAATATCAAAAGTTCTTAGCTCTTTAAATAATTAATAAAAATTCATAATTTTATTGTTTTGTCAATAATGTAATTTGATAAAATAATAAATTAATTTTAAAAATAAAAATAAAAATAAAAAAAAAATAATAAAATAATAAAATAATAATAATTATTAATAAGTTATGATTCAAACAGATTTAAAATCAGATAATTTTTGTGGATTTAATCAAGCCACTGGACCTTTCTTCTGGACTAATGACCCAATTCAAAATAATGTACAATACTCCGTTGGTGAAGTAGGTACTCCCGCTGGTGTTGGTATTCACACTCCCGCAGAAGTTATTCAAGTATCTAATTTATTAACCGGTCGTGGTCGTTATTTAAGTTCCTGCGTTCCTCCTGCGCCAAATTTACCCTCTAAAAATGGCTTCGATAGTGATGCTAGTATTAATAATAATGGTCCAGAATTAAATGTTCAAGGTTTAGATAAACCCGGTACCGAAAGGCAAATGGCACCCGGTGCAATATTTAAAAGAGAAGAATTTCAAAATTTTATTCAAGAAGAAGAGCAAAAACAACAGAAAGAAGAAATGACTGATTATTCTGATAAAATGTTAAGTGCTTCCGGTCAAGTTTATCGCCCCAAAAAAACTGATAGAAGTTCTTTCTTAATTGCCAGTAATACTCGTATGGTTGGCGCCGCCAAAGACTTATCACACATTGATTTACAAGGCGGTTTCAGTGGTAATGCTGGTAATTTATTTACTAGACCACAAGATTTAAATCATATAATTGAAAGAAATGCATTACAGCGCGGCGGTTTAGATCAAAATCAAATGATTAAACAAGGACACTATTTCACAAATAATATGAAACAATTTTCTAAAAATCAACAAGAATATGATTCTAACCTAAATAAAGCCAAAGCAACTTGCAATCGCATTCGCAGACCATATGATATTAGCTATCCTTTCGGTCTTGAAACTAATATGCAAACCGGCCAACCAATTATGAAACAACGCGAATCTCAACATTTTACTAATAATGATGTTGTATCCCAAGGAAAAGATACTCCACGTTATCAACAAGATCCAAGACTTCGCTTTAATGATAATGCTGGTTATCTCAATGGTGGCTGCAACGATATTTCCTTTTTAAGAAATAGCTTAATGTGTCAAAATGTCGATAATGATCTAACCGGCATAAATAAATTTAATTTTTCTAATCAAATGCCACCTCTCGGTTTAAGAGCTTAAAAAATTTGAAAACTAAAATTTGAAAACTAAAATTTGAAAAATTAAAAATTAATAAAATTAAAAGATTACAAAAAAATATTTATTTAAAATTAAACTGAAATTAAAA
>Ga0180438_10012680_pt1 | contig 9998 bp, 8 predicted proteins | sample SS_ome_12_FD_132455 | JGI IMG/M metagenome (GOLD analysis project Ga0180438, IMG submission 132455) | Hypersaline lake sediment archaeal communities from the Salton Sea, California, USA - SS_3_D_2 metaG | ecosystem: Environmental > Aquatic > Non-marine Saline and Alkaline > Hypersaline > Sediment...
AGGATGCAGGGGTCGTGGAAAGCAACAGTCCTCTTGTCCTTTTTGAGACTCATCTTTCCCTGCTTGAGAAGAGACTCTATGAACTGCACGGTATGCACGATCTCTACGTCGAGTCCCACTCCTGTATCTCGGTATATCTCCGTCATCGTCTTGACGCAGGTAGGACAGTCAACAACAATACTGCGCAGTCGCCTTTCCTCAATCTCGGTTTTCATCTTCAACGAGGCTCGCTTGAATCCCTCCATGTCCCCCGCATAGTACAGAGGAGCGCCGCAGCACAGATCACCACCCCCAAATCGCCTTACGGCAAGCCCCGTTTTCGGGAGCATTTTTTCGGTAGCCTTCAACAGGGCTTCGTCTTTGTACGAAGAACAGGAAATGAAATAGCCTGTATCCCCAGCCCCTTTGTCTATGAGCTTCCTTTCGCCGTTCGGATTTCCAAATCTCTTGAATGTCTCTACTCTTTTCTTTACGTCCTCCGGAATGACCCCGCCGTCGAAGGCTTTGACCCTCGCCTTGTGAATGAACTTCCTCAGGTCATAGTCATCATAGATACAGTGTCTGCTGCATGCCCCGCACATAGCACTCTGGAACATCAGGTCGAGGAAACCTTCTTCATCCTCGAGGAAGCCTTTCTCGTGGTACACGATTAGCCGGGCCATCTTCTGGGGGCTCAAAGTCTCTCTTCCTGCGGCCAGATATGTAGGGCAACTGTACTTGCACATATCGGCGCACATGGCGCATCTGGCAATCTTTTCAGCCTCTTTCTTATCTTCCGCCATCGACAAGCTTTCCTCGATTCAATATGCCTTCAGGATCGAGCGCGCTCTTTATGGATTCCAAAAGCCTCACTCCGCTGGCACCCAGTTCTTGCTCTAAATACTGAATTCTCCAGAAACCGACACCGTGGTGATGGCTTATTGAGCCGTTGTTTTGGAGCGTAGCCTTCATGGCGGCATCCCAGGTGCCCTGGTAGTAACGGAGCGGGTCCTTGGGGATGCCAGCAAAGGTGATGTACAGGCAAGCCCCTTCCCGATAGAAATGCGAGTAATGCCCGGAGACCTCCAGCGCACCTTCAACTGCCTTCATTGCAGCGACCATGTCCCTGTACAGCCCAGCAGCATCTTTGAACAGCGCCGACACTTCGATCGTGTCAACAATCCCGCCATACTGCATCAGCACGGGCGCGAGCCCGATATCGAATCGTTTCTGCAGCCAGATATCCACAGGTTCTTTGCCGCTCGATTTCCCCCGGTTTTCCCTGGAGATACGCCTGATGACCCTGGCATCGAGAGTTGTGTACTCGCTCTCCCCTTCCGATATGAAGACTGCAGTCACTTTTCGTCCTATCCCGGGAAAATACCTCTCGCTCTCCGCTTCGTCGAAGATTCTCACTACGGCAGGTCTGGCTTCGGCCCTCAGAATCTGTCGCACGACGTCTACAGCCACCTCAATCGAAGGGAAAATAAACGACTGCTTGATTGTCAGTCTGGGCAGGGGGTGAATCGAAATGGTGGCCCTGGTCACGATGCCGAGCGTGCCTTCGCCGCCCAGGAACAGGTCTTTCAACGAGGGGCCAACTGAGCGTCTGGGAACAGGCTTGATGTTCAGCAGACTGCCATCAGGCAGCACGACCTCGATGCCTAACACCATGTCCTCGATCTTCCCATATTTGGTGGAGAACTGCCCGGCTGCCCGCGTGGAAATCCAGCCACCCAACGTGGAGCAGTAGAGTGACTGCGGAATATTGCCTGCTGAATATCCCCTGTGGTTCAGTTCAAGTTCCAGATTTGCACCGATCATCCCCGCTTCGAACTCAGCCACAAGGGAGAGCTCATCCAGACTGAGAAACCCGCTCATTCTTTGCAGGTTCAATACAACGCTTCCGTTCAGAGGGACTGCTCCGCCAAGCACACCGGAGCCTCCACCAAAGGGTGTGATGGGCACCTTGTACTTGCCGGCGCATCGAACAATTTCCTGTATCTGAGCAGTGGAGGCCGGAGCGATAACGGCGGAAGGAAGCGCCGGCAGGTCTCCCTTCTGAGAAAGGAACACCCCGTACATCCAGTAGTCCAGACTGTATGAGATTAGGTCCCCTTCTTGCTGGGAGAAATGCTCATCCCCGACAATCCGCCTCACTTTCTGGATGAAACCGGGGGGCAGGATGCCTCCCTGGGACATATATGTTCTGACTTTCACCGGGCTGACCTCACATCCGATTCCCTGCAGTTATATCAACAAAGGAGTTTACCACAAGTTCCAGGTAAACTGCTGACTATCTTCTGAACGCATTGCCGGACTGCCAGCTTCGAAGGTATTCGTGGAGAGGATTTGCTGCGAAGAGGAAAGAGCTTCAGGAAGATAGCGCCTTGACGAAATCTTCTATAGCTTTATTGACCACTCCTGGCTTCTCAGCGAAGACAAAGTGGCCTGCGCCAGGAACAACCACCACCCTGGAGTTAGCGATCTTGGTTCCCAGGTAACTGGCGTATTTCACCGGGGTCATGACGTCCGATTCACCGCAGATGACAAGCGCCGGCAGCTTCATTTCATGGACTCTGTCCATTATGTCGAACTCATCACAGCACAGAGAGTCATAGAGCATGACGGCAGGACCGACGGCTTTCTGTTTTGCCACGACTTCTTTCCTGTAATCCGCCGGTGTTAGGCGATACATCTCTTCAATCATTTCATGCCATTTGTGGGGATCGCCCTTGATAGCCTCTTCACAGGGAGTCAAGAACGTAGAGTGAACTCTAAGCCTAGCTCCACTGCCTATAATGACAATGCCTTTGAAGTCCTGCGGATATTTGAGGGCATACATCAAGGCTATAGCCCCACCGAAGGAGTGCCCAGCCAAAACCACATCTTTGCATCCCCTCGCCTTGAGATACTGTCTGAGCCAGTCAACACATTGTTCTACGCTTTTGAGGATTTGGCCATGAGGGTGCCCCGGTAAATTGACGGCATGGCTGTCTGAGAAGTAGGTGGTTTGATAGCGCCAGATATCTCCGCAAGCCCCTGAACCGTGGACAAAAATGATGCTCATTTCTCTATTTGATAAGATATTACAGTGAAGAAGGAGGTGTCAATTCCGATATGATGGAGATCCAAACTGTCTATTTTGCTGAATCTAGCAGTGTCAATACTGAGAAGACCCTGGAAATAGCTAAGAAGAGAACTGAGCAGCTGGGGATAAAGACTATAGTAGTAGCTTCCACCAGCGGCGAGACCGGCGTGAAGGCGGTGAAGACGTTCGCCAACTACAGGGTAGTGGTAGTTACTCATGCGGCAGGGTTTCCCACACCCGATATTCAGGAACTAACACAGCAAAACAGGGTCGAGATACTGGAGAAGGGAGGAATGATTCTGACTGCTACCCATGCCTTTGGTGGGGTAGGCAGGGCGGTCCGCCGCAGATTCAATACCTATCAGATAGATGAAATCATAGGTCATACCTTAAAGGTCTTTGGACAGGGCACCAAAGTAGCTTGTGAAATAGCCCTTATGGCTGCCGATGCTGGCCTCATAAGGACAGATGAAGAGACAATCTCTATCGGCGGCACAGGGAGTGGAGCAGATACCGCGCTGGTTATCAAGCCAGCCCATACCCACGACTTCTTTGAGTTGAAGGTCAGGGAGGTCCTGTGCAAGCCAAGGTGATAGGCGGTCATCCATGCCCTAGCGACCAAGTCAAGCCGCCAACCTGCTGGAGAAAAAATCTATAACGGGTTACAATAAGGGGCTAATTCTGAATCGTCAGCCGATAGAAGGAGACAAGAATATGGTAGAGAGCCAGAATCTGCTAACCGAGGTTGAGTCCAAGGAGCTTCTTAAGAAAGCGGGAATATCCGTTGTCGAAACAAAGCTAGCCCGAAGCAAGAAGGATGCTATTGCCATAAGCAAGGAAATGGGATTCCCCGTAGTGTTGAAGATAAGCTCCTCCGATGTGGTCCACAAAAGCGATTCCGGCGGTGTCAAATTAGGACTGACGAACGCTACTCAGGTAGGCAAAGCCTACAGCCAAATTGTGTCCTCCGTCAAACAGGCGTACCCGGAAGCCCGAATTGATGGTGTATCGGTACAGAAAATGGCTCCGCCAGGAGTGGAAGTGATCGTGGGCATGAGCAAGGATGCTCAATTCGGCCCCGTACTCATGTTTGGTCTCGGGGGTATATTGGTAGAGGTGTTGAAGGACGTCTCCTTCAGAATAGTCCCGCTCACCGAAAGGGATGCCCGTGAAATGATTAAGGAAATAAAGGGCTATCCTGTACTGCAGGGTTACCGGGGCCAAAAGCCCGCCAGTATCCAAGCACTGGAACAGTTAATAGTCAAAGTGTCTCAGTTTGTCGAGAAGAATCCCCAAATAAAAGAACTCGACCTTAACCCGATATTTGCCTATCCCGATAAGGCTGTAGCTGTTGATGCCCGAATAATCCTGGAATGACAATCCAGAGGCCGCAGTTGCAGTAGCCAGAAGCTGCTGAATGTGGTCTTCACCGGACGTGCCGAGGTACCGAGGCTTCACTTTGTTCGAGGAGAAGCTTAAGGAATTCGAGCCTATCTTCTATCCTAAGTCTATTGCGGTCGTCGGTGTATCAGCTACCTCAATAAAAGCCGGTTCCGTATGGGTGAATGACCTGCGTTCTGCCGGATTTCCCGGTCCGATATATCCGGTCGGTTCCAGCGGCGGTCACATTGGCGACCTCGAGATCTTCCCCAACCTCCGGCTGATCCCTGGAGATATAGATTACGTCATCGTAGCCGTTCCTCGACAATCCGCGTTGGAGCTTCTCGATGATTGCGCCGCTAAGGATGTCAAAGCTGTCCATTTCTTCACTGCTGGATTCAGCGAGATGGATAGACAACAGGGGCGCAAGCTGGAAGAACAGATGCTTGAGAAAGCGCGACGCGGAAATGTTCGTATTATCGGCCCGAATTGCATAGGCGTATATTGCCCGGAACATAAGATTCCGTTCCTCGCAGGGATACTCGGCGAAAACGGTTCCGTGGGCTTCATCTCCCAGAGCGGCGGCATCGCCACCAAACTGGTGACAATCGGGATAGCCCGCCACCTCAACTACAGCAAAGGAGTCAGCTTTGGCAATGGCATTGATTTGGATGCCAGCGACTTCCTGCAATACCTGGCTGCCGATCCCAAGACCAAGGTCATCGGTGCCTACCTCGAGGGTACAAGAAACGGGGCTCGTCTTCTCAACACCATCAGGGAAGTAGCCAGGATCAAGCCTCTAGTCGTATGGAAGGGAGGGAGAACGGAAGTCGGCGCTCAGGCTGCCATGTCCCATACCGGTTCTCTAGCCAGCTCGGCTGCCATCTGGTCGGCGATGTTAAGGCAGGCTGGCGCCATGGAAGCGCACAGCCTTGAGGAACTGACGGATACCCTGCTTGTTTTCCAACAGCCTGGATATGGGCAAGGTATCCGCGCAGCTATTATTGGCGGCCTGGCCGATGGAGGCGGCGGTAACTCGGTAGCTGCTGGCGATGCCTGCACTGAGCACGGGCTCAAGGTGCTACCTCTCTCTTCTGAGACAAAGCAGAAGCTGGCTGATCTCCTGGGAGAAGTAGGCGGCATCTTCTGTAATCCAGTAGACGTTAGCCAGGCACAATTCCGAGGCATACCGACTCTACTTCAAGCCATAGCTCTAATAGTGGGAGACACCGCTAGCGACGTTGTGCTAATCCAGGAGGACGTAGAGATTCTATTGCCAGTTTACTCCCGAAAGGGGCTGGAGGAAATAAATGAGTTCATCATAGAGCTTGGAAGGAGGCAGAACAAACCCATAGTGATCGTTTTGCCGCCTGGCTCCGTTGAAGCGGAAAGACTCGAGATAGAGCAGAGGCTGCTGGCAGCTTCCGTCCCGGTCTTCTATTCCATGGAACGTGCCACGAAGGCCGTTTGCAGGCTCAACGAGTATTCTTGCCGGCAGGAGGCTAAATGAAGCTACCAGACTTTGGCTCTCCCAGAGTTGATGTAGTCGCAACAGAAATGCCGAATTCAGACTATGACCCAAGGTAATAAGACAGAAGAAATCGACCTGGAATGGGATGACGACGATGTAGTGCCGGATGTGGTCTATCCTAATCTGGACTTCTTATTCCAGCAAATGCTCCATTTGACGCTGAAAGAAGTAGCACCAGGTCACGGTGAGCTAATACTGGATGTCGGCTGTGGCAGGGCTATTGACGGCGCACGGCTATCGGAAGAAGGAGCGCAGGTTGTCGGGCTGGAACCTTCCCGGGTAATGCTGGTCCGAGCCAAAGAATATCTCACCGAAAGCAACCGCCGCGTAGTGTTGGCCCAAGGAATTGGCGAGGATCTGCCGTTCAAGTCACAGTCCTTTGACAAAGTTATGTGCAAGGGTGCGTTAGACCATTTCTTGTCCCCGGACAAGACAATGGAGGAGATTGCCCGCGTGCTCAAGCCTCGAGGAGAGATGATAGTCTCCATAGCTAACTTCAACAGCCTGGGTTTCCGCCTGGGGAAAGGGCTATATCCGGTAACAAGATTCCTTAACCCTTCTCTGGCTAAGGAGAGGAAGCCCTGGGAGCTGCCACTGGACCACAAATACAAATTCGATTACCCGTTGTTGGGCAGCTTCGTGAAGCGGCATTTTGAAATCAAGGCGACAAAGGGCATATCACTCTTTTTCGGACTACCTCTGTGGGGCAGTTTTCTTTCCAGAGTCCCGCGCCCTATTTCCTACGCTCTTTTGAGGACATTAGATAAACTAGCCCGACCGTTTCCCTCGCTAGCAGACGTTATCCTGATGAAATGTACTCCAATTTACAGGCCAGAATAATAATGCTCTGCAAGACAGGCGAGAGCAGAGAAGAGTAGCGCCTCCGGCTCCTGTAGTAAGCAGAACCCTCGCTAGAGAACCATGATAGCGCCCAGATCTGGCGAAACCACCGCGTTGACGAGGAAGAGTGTAGCCAGGGGAACTTCCCGACGGTCTGTGTCCATTTAGATGTCATAAGACAGTCACCTTGTCTGTGGCATGGATACCCTTAGTCTCGCCAAGGCGGAGACGAGCGAAGAAACTCAATTGACTCTGTCACTGCTGTAGTATAGAATCAGCTTAAGCTAGATATGGTCAAAAAGTCGATTCTCGTTCTGCTTGCAGTCGCCGTAGCTGCCATCGGTTTCTTTGCTGTCCGCGATCTGCGCCCCCGCGCGCAGACAGTAGGTGAGTACCTGCAAGACCTGTTCGTCACTAATGGAATCAACGTCAGTGAAGACGATTTTCTGGAGCCGGTAGACGATCCTTATCTTGCCTTCGCAAAGATACTGAGTCTAGTTCCCGCTTCTTCTCAGAGTGACGACAGAATGAATGAGAGAAAGGCCAGACTGATCTCAAAACAGTTCCTCCCTATTAAGGATGAATTGCACCTCGACGGCCTTTACGGCAAGATTGATATGCATGAGCACTATCGAGTTGGCGGTAGTATTGGGTTATTTCTGGAGGCCGCCGCCTGCTACGGCATCTCCAAAGTTCTGTTTGTCCCCACCGATTACGGACCCGATAACAAGAACTACAAGATGCACTGGACATTTCTGATAGCGCTCGCCAAGGTGTACCCAGATCAGATTATACCGTTCTGCACAATTGACGAAGCTGACCCACGGGCCGCTGAGCTTGTTGAGCAGTACATTTTGCAGGGGGCAAAGGGGATAAAGCTGATCGGCGGCCACCCGAGTTTTTACGACGAGCCTCTTAATTCAGAAAACATGTACAAGGTCTACGAGAAGGCAGCCCAGTACGGGGTGCCGGTTCTGCTACACGGCAGCATTATTAATATTCCCGGTTTGAACTACCAGTTGGACCGAGTATACGGAGATTTCCCAGAAGTCACATTCATCCACGCTCATTACGGTTCAACGATAATGGCCGGAATCGATCTTGACCAGATGGCCGAGCTCCTGGATAAACACCCAAACCTGTATACTGACCTCTCCATGGGCGGCGGCATTGCCAGGTATCACTACTACCTGAAGCAGGACCTGGAGACGATAAGAGATTTTGTTATAAAGTACCAGGACAGAATCCTTTTTGGCTCCGATATTATTCTGCGTCGCGCCAGAAATGATTTCGACTGGCTGTACGAGAGGATAAGGTGTGACATCGACCTTCACGAACAGGCAGAATACACGTGCGAGTTTGGAGAGTCGGACTGGGTACATCAAGGCTTCAATCTGGACAAGGAAATCCTGAGAAAACTTTACTATGAGAATCCCAAGAAAGTGCTTGGCTTCTGAATTCAGTGAACCTTTACAATTCTCGCTGCTCGAACTATAATGCCCAGTCATGCCCTCTATAAGAAGCAGCGGCCTGACTGCCATTCTGGCCAAGATATCCCAATCACTGACTACCGAGAAGAAGCAAGGCTACATCGTTGGTGGCTTCATCCGTGACCGGCTTCTGAAGAGGCAGACCAACGACGTAGATATTGCTGTGAGCGGGGATGCTACACGCATTGCGCGCAAAGTAGCCAAAGAAATAGGGGGCAAATTCGTGCTCCTTGACGATGCCAACAGTGTAGCTAGAGTAGTCGTAGTTGAAAACGAGCAGCCAACAGAGACGGCAAGAGACCGGGAATCACATGCTAGAGAGTGGCATTTCGATTTCTCTTCTTTCACCGGAGATATCAGATCCGATCTCGCCCGCCGCGATTTTACGATAAACGCTATGGCCGTGGAACTCAATCAATTTGTCGCTGCCAGCTTGGCCCGCAGCACGAGTTCTCGTAAATCGGCAAGGGCGAGGGCTGAAAGGCGACCTACTGTGAAACTCATCGATCCCTTGTCTGGTAAGGATGACTTGAGGGATAAGATAGTGCGGCGGGTTAGCCAGCAGATATTCGAAGCCGATGCCGCCAGACTCTTGCGGGCAGTGAGGTTGGCTGCCGAACTCAACTTCACTATAGAGCCAGAGACAGAATCGTTGATTCACCACTATTCCCAGACCGTCACTGAAGTCCCGGGTGAAAGGACCAGAGAAGAGTTACTTCGTTTGCTCGCTCTGCCCCGAGCTAGCTACTATGTGAGATACTTAGATGAACTTGGTCTGCTGATTGCTCTAATCCCCGAATTAGCGGAGAGCAAGGGCGTAGAGCAGCCAACAGTGCACTTCTGGGATGTTTTCGAACACTCCTTACAGACTGTGGCTGCGTTAGAATTCCTCCTCAGGGAAAGTGATTGGGAGTACGGCAACGAAGACATGCTATCTACTGCTCCGTGGTCCGATGCAATAGACAAGCACTTGTCTCACGAAGTCTCCAGCGGGAGTAACCATAAGGTTTTGCTTAAATTAGGTGGGCTGCTCCACGATATTGCCAAACCAATGACAAAGTCTATCGATGACACAGGTAGAGCCAGATTTCTAGGACACGCCAAACAGGGTGCAGCTATCACTGCTACCATTTTGGAACGGTTGCGGTTCAGCAAACGGGAAACAAAACTGGTGGAAAGTCTTGTCTGCCATCACCTCCGTCCGGCTCAGATGGCAAATGGTGAATTGCCTACTCAACGAGCGATCTATCGTTACTTCCGGGATGCCGGCGAAGCCAGCATTGACGTCTTACTCCTGGCTCTGGCCGATTATCTGGCCAGCCGTGGCCCCCTGGCATCTATGGAGGAATGGAGAAGCCAATGCCGGTTGTTGAACTATATATTGACAGAGCACGACAAGCAGCAAGTCAAAATCCTGCCGGTGAAACTCATTGACGGCGATGATATAATGGGTGAGTTTGACTTGGCACCGGGACCACTGGTTGGCAGACTACTGACTATGGTTAATGAGGCTCATGCTAGCGGCGAGTTAAGCACCAGAGAGGAAGCATTGGCCTTGGTGAAAACGGAGCTGTCGGCTGTGAGCAAGCAGAAAACAAGAGTGTCCCAGAGATCCCGACATTCTGCAGCAAAGGTAATCCATCGCGTGAAGGTTGACTGAATTGAGAAGAAGGACCATCTATCTACT
>Ga0180438_10012681_pt1 | contig 9997 bp, 20 predicted proteins | sample SS_ome_12_FD_132455 | JGI IMG/M metagenome (GOLD analysis project Ga0180438, IMG submission 132455) | Hypersaline lake sediment archaeal communities from the Salton Sea, California, USA - SS_3_D_2 metaG | ecosystem: Environmental > Aquatic > Non-marine Saline and Alkaline > Hypersaline >...
ACTCTGCTCCAAATCCCAACCACTCAAAGCCTCAACCCGTTGGGTTCTGGGGTCCGAGATCCGGGACTCGAGTTACCCCTGACGTTGCTTATGCTTCGGGTTATCGCAAATCACCCGTACCACGCCACGCCGCCGAATGATCTTGCACTTTGGACAACGCCGCTTCACTGAGGGCGAAACCTTCATCGCACCACACCTCCTATTCCCAAACCCATTCGCTTACAGTCGCGACAGAATCTCCGCCTTGCCATCGGTAATGGCGACCGTGTGCTCGAAATGGGCCGTCCTCTTCCCATCACACGAAACCACCGTCCAATGATCATCAAGCACCCGCACACAACTGTCTCCGGCCAACACCATCGGCTCCAGTGCCACGGTCATCCCCTTGCGCAACCGGGGTCCTTTGCCCGGTGGGCCATAGTTAGGCACCTGTGGCTCCTCGTGCATCTGTCGCCCAATGCCATGACCGGTATACTCACGCACGACGTTGAACCCACGGCTCTCCACATATGCCTTGATGGCAGCAGAGATATCGCCCGCCCGGTTTCCCAGCCCGGCTGCAGCAATCCCGGCATAGAGAGCGCCTTCCGTCACCTCAAGCAACCGCAGAGTCTCCGGATCGACCTCCCCCACCGGCAGCGTAATCGCCGCATCACCATGGTAGCCATCCAAGATGGCCCCAACGTCTATGCTGATGATATCCCCTTCCTGGAGCACTCGCGGACCAGGAATACCGTGCACCAGCTCATCATTCACCGAGGCACAGATGATAGCTGGGAATGGATGGACACTGCCAGGCGGATATCCCTTGAACGACGGAGTGGCGTTGTGCTTGCGGATCACTGCCTCAGCCCTTTTGTTCAGTTCCGCCGTCGTCACGCCCGGCGCAACCCGCTCACGCATGACATCCAGCACCTCGGCCACGATCCGACCGGCCCGCCGCATTTTATCAAGCTCGGCTGTTGATTTCAGAGTGATCAACGGTATTTCCCATCCATATCCACAACCGCCCTGCCCCCACTACTTGATGAACCCCTCGTAATGGCGCATCAATAGTTGAGCCTCCAACTGCCGCATCGTGTCCAGCACCACGCCGACCACGATCAGCAGACCAGAAGCGGTAACAAGCAACACCCTCGTCTGCAAGAACAGGTCCACAACATAGGGCAGCACCGCCACACCGCCCAAGAAGAGCGCTCCCACCAGCGTAATACGTCGGTACACGGAGTTGATATACTCGGCCGTTCTCTTGCCCGGTCGGATACCAGGGATAAAGCCCCCCTGTCTCTGCAATGCGCCCGGCAGATCCTGTTGCTGAATCAGTACATCCGTGTAGAAGTAGGTAAAGCCCACGACCGCCACGAAATAGAGCAACCCATACCACGGGCTCTGCCCACTGAAGAAATTCATCACTCCCTGGGCGAATTGAGCCACCCGGGCGTTTTCATTGCCGGCGAAAAACTGCGCAATCACTGCCGGGAAAGTCAAGATCGACTGGGCAAAAATGAGCGGGATCATCCCTGCCGTGTTGACCCGCAGCGGAATATGGGTACTCCCACCCGCGTACATCTTGATGCCCCGCACGCGCTTACCATATTGCACGGGAATCCGGCGCTCTCCCTCCTGCACCACCACGATCACGAACATGGTGATGGCGGTGATCACCAGAAAGATTCCCACCATCAACACGCCCATCCCGACGCCGCCGCCTTCCCTCGCCTGGGCCTGCGTCCAGATGCGCACCAGGTTCTGGGGTACACGGGCCACGATGCCGCTAAAGATGATCAACGACAGCCCGTTGCCGATGCCCTGTTCGGTGATCAACTCCCCCAGCCAGATGGCAAACATCGTGCCGGCCGTCATCGCCACCAATACCGAGACCGTCGGCAGAATATTCTCCGGCGGACTGAAACCGAACCGCGGCAAAATGGGTGCGCCACCACTCCCAGCACTAAAGACCCGCGCCTGACTGAAAGCCTGTAACAGCGCCAACGGGATAGTGACATAATACTGCCACTGATTGAGTTTGCGCTGACCAGCCTCTCCTTCCTCGGCCAATCGCTCCAGCTTGGGAAAGATTGGTCTCAGCAAACTAAAGATAATCGAAGCGGTGATGTACGGATACACACCGTTTGCCATGACCGAGAAATTCGCCACCGCCCCGCCCGAAAGAAGGTCCAGCAAGTTGAATAACTGGCTTGTGCCACCGGTCCCCCCGAGCAGCTGCTGCAACGCCGCCTGGTCTACACCAGGCACCGGCACGTGCGACGCCAGCCGGTACACGATGAGAATCAGCAGCGTGTACAGCAATTTACGCCGCAGATCGGGCAAAGTCATGGCATTCCGTAGAGCCTGGATCATAAGCTCACACCCCTATCCGTGTATCCCTCAACCGCCATCCCGTGACGCTAACGCGTTCGATAGCCACCCCGCCGCCAGGGCAATTCTTCCACAACTCCCCCAGCCGCCTCAATCTTGGCCCGCGCACTGGCCGAAAACCGATGCGCTTTCACCGTGAGCGGGTGCTCGACATCTCCGCGCCCCAGGATGGTCACTAATTCATCCGCACGCTTGATAATACCCGCCTCGACCAGTACCTCCGGTGTAACCTCGGCCCCCTTCTTGAAGACAGTGAGCCGCTCCAGGTTGACCGGTGTGAACTGGACGCGCCATGGATCGCGAAAGCCTACCCCTCGGGCAAAGGGGAGCTTACGCACCAGGGGCAACTGACCACCCTCGAAGTATGGCCGCACCCCTCCGCCACTGCGAGCGTTCTGGCCTTTCGTACCGCGTCCCGCCGTCTTACCCTGGCCAGCGGCAATGCCTCGCCCCACACGCTTGCGCTTCTTTACCGCCCCCTCTGAAGGCCTCAAATCGTGTAACTTCACCCTGCAACCTCCACCAAGCAGCTAATTCACTTCTTCCACCGTCACCAGGTGACTCACTTTGGCAATCATCCCCCGGATGACCGATGTGTCCTTCTGCTCCACCATCTGGTGCATGCGCCGCAAACCCAATGCCCGCACTGTCTCCTTCTGTCGACGGGAGTAGCCGATGGGGCTCTTGGTGAGTGTGATGCGCAACACCTTTTCCTTCTTCTTCGCCGCACTCATCGCCCTCGCCTCCAGAACGGCATCACCTGCACCTCGGGCACACCACGCTCGCGGGCGATATCCTCCACACGCCGCAGTTGCATCAAGGCATTCATCGTCGCCTGTACCACGTTGACGACGTTCGAACTGCCTTGGGACTTGGTGAGCACATCGCGCACGCCAACGGCCTCTAACACGGCACGCACGCCACCGCCCGCGATCACGCCCGTACCTGGCGAAGCCGGCTTGAGGAGCACCTTTGCACCGCCACACCGTCCCACCACTTCGTGTGGGATCGTGGTCTGCACCAACGCCATAGGGCTCATATCACGCCGCGCGCGCTCCGTCGCCTTGCGGATCGCATCGGGAACACCGCGCGCCTTGCCGACCCCCAGACCAACCTGGCCACGGTTATCTCCCACAACCGCAACCACACGGAAGTTAAAGCGACGGCCGCCTTTGACGACTTTCGCCACCCTCGTGATGTCTACGACGCGCTCGTCCAGTTCCTCTCGCTCTTCGAAGACCTCGCGATCTCGTAAGCTCCCTTTCGCCATTCTGCCTCCGTCGCGCCCTAAAAATCAAGCCCACCCTCACGGGCTGCATCTGCCAGAGTCTTCACCCGGCCATGATACACGTACCCGCCTCGGTCGAATACCACTTTGCTGACGCCCTGGCTCACCGCACGCTCCGCCAAAACCTTGCCCACCACGCGCGCTTGCTCGGTCTTTGTCAACCCCTCAAGCTGCGCTCCTACCTCTGGATCAATGGTCGAAGCGGAAACGAGCGTACGTCCCTGGCTATCATCAATTACCTGAGCATAGATGTGACGCAGGCTGCGAAAAACGTTCAATCGCGGCCGCTCTGGCGTCCCAACTATGTGCTTCCGTACACGCTTATGCCGCCGCAGACGGGCTACTCGACGATCAATCTCTGGCATATCTAAACCTCAATCCACGACAAAGTATCTATCAGCCGATCTTGCCGGCCTTGCCGGCCTTGCGGCGAACGTACTCGCCAACGTACCGGATGCCCTTGCCCTTGTAGGGCTCTGGTGGCCGCCACGCACGGATCTCCGCCGCCACCTGCCCCACCAACTCCTTGTCGATCCCGCTCACCGTGATCACCTTGGAGCGGGCTTCAACTTCAAATGCGATCCCCTCCATCGCGGCGATGTGCACCGGGTGAGAGAAGCCAAGTTGTAGCAACAGGCCTCCATCCCCCTGCAAATCCACCCGGTATCCGACGCCCTGGACCTCCAACTGTTTCTGGAAACCCTGCGTCACGCCGATCACCATGTTGTTTAGCAACGCCCGCGTCAGACCGTGCAGCGCCTTGTGGTGCCGTTGATCCGTAGGACGGTGCACCACCAACTGGCCACCCTCCTGCTCGATCTCCATATCCGGATGGAACTCGCGGGAAAGGTTGCCCTTGGGCCCTGTCACCGCTACCTGGCTGCCTTGAATATTAACTCTCACCCCCTCAGGTAGGGGGATAGGCGTTTGACCAATTCGTGACACTACCTGCCTCCCTCAACCAAGCTACCACACGTAACACAACACCTCACCGCCCACACCCAGGCGTCGTGCCTGCTGTCCAGTCAGCACTCCCTTGGGCGTCGTGAGAATGGCGATACCCATCCCACTTCGCACCCACGGTATCTCCGAGGCCCGCGTGTAGACGCGACGACCCGGCTTGCTCACGCGTTCCAATCCCGCAATCACCGGGCGGCGCTGCTTCCTCTCGCCCACGTACTTGAGCTTGATCACCAACTGCGGCTGCGGGCGACTACGTGTCACGTGATAACTCTCGATGAACCCCTCTTCTTTCAAGATCTTGGCCATCGCCACCTTGATCTTGGAAGCAGGCACGCGTAAGCCTGGATGTCCCGCCATCAAAGCATTCCGTATGCGGGTCAACATGTCAGCTATTGGATCAGACATCGTCATCGGATAAGACCTCTCGCTCCCGTTTTCTCACCAACTCGACTTTACCACACCGGGGATTTCACCCCTCAGGGCCATCTCTCGGAAACAGATGCGACACATTTGAAAACGCCGCATGTAGCCCCGTGGCCGACCGCATATCCTGCAGCGGTTCCGCACCTGCACCTTATGCTCGCGTCGCGTCTCTCGAATCGGCAGACACTTTCTTGTCATACTCGCCTCTCCATTTCAGACTACCAGCCCCGACGGCGGAACGGCATCCCCAAGAGCTCTAATAGTCGTCGTCCCTCTTCGTCCGTCTTGGCCGTGGTAACGATGCTGATCTCCATGCCGCGCATCTTGTCAATCGAGTCGTAGTCAATCTCGGTGAACACAAGCTGTTCGCGCAACCCCAGCGTAAAGTTGCCGTGACCGTCGAACGTGTCGGGGACACCTCGAAAGTCACGCTGGCGCGGTAGCGCTACGTTGCACAGCCGATCCAGCAAAGCCCACATGCGCTCGCCTCGCAGCGTCACCTTGACGCCAACGGCGCGCCCCTCCCGCAGTTTAAAATTCGCGATGGATTTGCGCGCCCGCGTGATCACAGGCCGCTGTCCAGCAATCGTCGTGACGTCCTGCACTGTATGATCGAGCGCCTTTGCATTCTCCAACGCTTCGCCCACACCCACGTTGATCACGATCTTTTGCAGGCAGGGCGCCTCCATAATGTTTTGATATCCGAACTCCTGCATCAAAGCAGGCCGGACCTCCTCACGATAAAGCTTCTGCAAACGTTGCATCAGTCTGCCTTCCTGCCCCTACGGCTAGTCGACTGCCTCGCCGCACTTTTTGCACACACGCACTTTATGCCCATCGTCCCGCCGCGCAAACCCCACGCGGGTGCGCTGATCGCAGCGCGGGCATACCAACATGACGTTAGACAGATGAACTGGGGCCTCAAACTCGATAACGCCTGGTTGAACCTGGCCACGCCCGGCACGCATGGGACGCTGGTGCTTTTTGACCGTGTTAACTCCAGCGACGACGATGCGGTCATCCCTGGGCAATACCCGCTGCACTGCTCCACGCAGACCCCGGTCGTTGCCGGAAATAACCTCTACAGTATCACCTTTCTTGATTCGGCTAGCCACCCTACATACTCCTTCAATCGTCTACAGTACCTCAGGAGCCAATGAGACGATCCTCATAAAGCCCTTCTCCCGCAACTCTCGGGCCACCGGGCCAAAGATACGCGTACCCTTCGGACTTTGGCTATCGCCATCCAGAACAACCGCGGCATTGTCGTCAAAGCGGATGCTGGAGCCATCAGGACGGCGATATTCCTTCGCCGTGCGCACAATCACCGCCCGCACGATCTCTCCTTTTTTCACCTGCGCCCTTGGCGTGGACTGCTTCACAGTCGCCACAACAATGTCGCCCACCCTGCCGTAGCGCCGCCTGGAGCCGCCCAGAACTCGAATCACGAGCATTTCCCGCGCCCCGGTGTTGTCGGCCACTCGCAGACGGCTCTCCTGCTGGATCATTGCTCAACCTCCATCGCCGCCCCAATCCCGGTTCGCTTCACTATCTCTTCCACGGCCCATCGCTTCTCGCGACTCAACGGACGGGATTCGACGATACGCACGACATCACCGACTTGGCACTCATTCTTGGCATCGTGAGCCTTGTACTTTTTCGCCCGCCGCAACACCTTACCGTATCGCGGATGGCGTACCAGACGCTCCACCCGCACGACCACCGTCTTGTCCATCTTGTCGCTCACCACGCTGCCAACGAGCCGCTTTTTTCCAGCCTTCACTGTGCTGCCTCCTCGACCAACCCGGCGACCAATTCGCGCTCGCGAAGAACCGTCTTCATCCGGGCAACATCACACTTCACCGCGCGGATGCGGTTGTGATCCTCCAGACGCCCCATAGCCAGCTCGCGGCGCAGGGCGAACAGCTCCCGGTAGGCCTCCTCCAGGCGCTCCTGCAAATCCTCTGTAGTCCAGGTTCGAATCTCGCGTGCCTGCATACCACTCCTACTCCCCAGCAGAGACCTCTTGGCGCTTCACAAACTGGCACTTGATCGGCAACTTGTGGGAGGCCAGACGCATCGCCTCCCGCGCCATTTCCTCGGAAACACCACCCAGCTCGACCACAATGCGCCCCGGCTTGACTACGGCCACCCAGTGGTCTACCGCCCCTTTGCCTTTTCCCATACGAGTCTCGGCCGGCTTGGCCGTGACCGGTTTATCGGGGAATACGCGAATCCAATACTTCCCACGCCGTCGCACGTGGCGCACGATCGCCCGCCGTGCTGCCTCCAACTGACGCGCCGTGATCCACGCTGGCTCCAGAGCCTGCAAGCCATACTCCCCGAATGCGATCTCCGTCCCACGCGAGGCCTTGCCCTTCATTCGGCCGCGCATCTGCTTGCGATACTTAACCCGCTTTGGCATCAACATCGTCTTGCTCCCCTCCCCAACAAGTCCAGGTCGTCAATCGCCTAGACGACGAAGGGCTCCTCCTGTGTCTTCGCCTCAGGCAAGATCTCACCCTTATAGATCCACACCTTTACGCCGATACGACCATAGGTGGTGTGCGCCTCCTCCTGAGCGTAATCAATGTCGGCCCGCAAGGTCTGCAACGGCACACGTCCCTCGCGCTGCCACGCCTGACGTGCCATCTCAGCCCCGTGCAGGCGACCTTTGCACATCACCTTGATTCCTTCTGCACCTGCACGCATCGCTGCCTGCACCACCCGCTTCATCGCCCGGCTATGAGAGATACGCCGCTCCAACTGAGAGATCACATTCTCCGCCACCAGCTTGGCATCCAGTTCGGGCTGCGCTACCTCCTGCACATCCACAGAAACCCGCTTGCCGGTCAGATCCTCCAGATCCTTGCGCAGCATCTTGACCGCAGATCCCTTGCGCCCGATGACAATGCCGGGCCTCGCCGTCCAGATCGTGACCGAGACCTGATTCGGGAAACGCTCAATCTCAACCGTGGAGATGCCAGCGTGCCCTACCGCACCATGGATCAACCGGCGAATCCGCCGATCCTCATGCAGCAAATTGGCATAGTCCTCGCCCTCTGCGTACCAACGCGCTTTCCAATCCCGGATCACGCCGAGCCTGAAGCCATAAGGGTGAACCTTGCGTCCCAAATCATCCCTCCTTAATGCGAACCAACTCGTTCCTACTCATAATCCGCCGTCCGTTCCCCCAGCACCAATGTGATGTGCGCAGAACGTTTGCGGATCGGCCGCCAGCGACCACGTCCACCGAAGCGACGTCGCCAGCCCTTTCCCGGCATCACGCCCGGCCCATCATCAGCCATGATGCGCGCCACGTACAATTCCTCGCGTGGTATTCCGAAATTCTCCTCCGCATTCGCAATGGCGGAGCGGATCAGTTTTGCGACCGGCTGCGCCGCCGCGTGAGGCATGAATTGCAGCAACTCCAACGCCTCTCCGGCATCCATACCACGCACCTGGTCAATCACTCGCCGGACCTTGCGTGCCGATATCGGCACATGCCTTGCCCGGGCCCTCACTCCTGTGTCCACAGCCATACCCCAGCCCCTCCTCAGATCTTTCGTACCCGGCCCTTCCTCTCTTTGACGATGTGACCCCGGAAGGTGCGCGTGGGGGCAAACTCGCCCAACTTATGCCCTACCATGTCCTCGGTGATATAGATTGGCACATGCCGCCGGCCATCGTGGACAGCAATGGTATGCCCGATCATATGCGGAAAGATCGTCGAAGACCGGGACCAGGTGCGGATCAGCCGCTTCTCCCCCATTTGATTCAGTCGCTCAATCTTCCGCAACAACTTTGGATCTACGTATGGTATAGGTCTCTTCAATGGCGATCGTGACATTATCCACCTCGCTCCTCGATCACTGCTATCTCCGCCGCTTTCCGCGCCGGCGCACGATATACTTGTCCGTAGCCTTGTTGCGCCGCGTTTTCTTGCCGAGTGTCTTTTTTCCCCAAGGCGATTTGGGGCTGGGCATACCAACAGGCGACCTGCCCTCACCACCGCCGTGTGGGTGATCACGAGGGCTCATGGCCGAGCCTCGCACCGACGGGCGTCGACCCAGCCAACGATTCCGGCCAGCCTTGCCCAACTTGATATTGCCATGATCCGCGTTGCCCACCTCGCCGACGGTGGCCATGCACTCCTTGCGCACCAAGCGCATCTCTCCACTCGGAAGACGCAATGTCACGTACTCGCCTTCCTTGGCCAGGACCTGCGCAGAGGTTCCTGCCGAACGTACCATCTGCCCGCCTCGCCCCGGATACAGCTCAATGTTGTGTACCAACGTGCCCAGGGGAATACGGTTCAATGACAGCGCATTCCCCACGCGGATTTCCGCGTCCTTCCCGCTCATCACAGTGTCGCCAACCTGCAACCCCAACGGCGCGATGATGTACCGCTTCTCGCCATCCGCATAGACCAGCAATGCAATTCGAGCCGACCGGTTGGGGTCATACTCAATACTCGTCACCCGCGCTGGAATGTCCACTTTGTCACGCGTAAAGTCAATCAACCGATACTGCCGCTTATGGCCACCACCCCGCCGACGCACCGTGATGCGCCCATGCACGTTGCGACCCGATCGCTTGCGCAACGGACGCAGCAAGCTACGCTCCGGCTCCGTGTGCGTGACCTCCTCAAACGTCGAAACGGTCATTCCCCGCCGGCCAGGTGAGGTTGGCTTGTATGTCTTTATCGCCATGCTACACCCCTTCAAAAACGTCCAACCGCTGGCCTTCAGCCAGAGTGACCACAGCCTTCTTCCACGCAGAGTGACGCACCGTCCCGCGGCGACCCCGTCGCCTGCTCACCTTGGCCGGCACATTCATCACGTTGACCGCCAACACAACCACCTCAAAGATGCCCTCAATTGCCTGCTTTACCTCGATCTTGTTCGCACGGCGGTCCACCTCGAACGTGTACTGTCCCAACTC
>Ga0180438_10012683_pt1 | contig 9994 bp, 10 predicted proteins | sample SS_ome_12_FD_132455 | JGI IMG/M metagenome (GOLD analysis project Ga0180438, IMG submission 132455) | Hypersaline lake sediment archaeal communities from the Salton Sea, California, USA - SS_3_D_2 metaG | ecosystem: Environmental > Aquatic > Non-marine Saline and Alkaline > Hypersaline >...
CTCTGCGGGCTGCCGTTCATCTGTTCGTATTCTGCTGGAACAGTCGCCAGCTTTACAAGCAGACTTCGCACTACCCATCTCACCTGTTCGAGTTCGTACCTGCGCTCTCTTAGACACTCTACCATTCTGTAGTCCGAAGCATTGATTACACTATTATGATATGATGGGGGCTCATGGGAAATCAGAGGTAATCGGTGTACGCACCGCGTAGGCTAGCTGGGGCGTCCGTTTAGCAGGGCTCATTACGAGGATCGCATTCCTTAAACCACAAATTGGTTTCCTCATCCTACACTGTTATCATCCCTTCCGTGGCCGAGATGAATAGTCATTTAGACAGCGAGGTGACAAGGTGACTCTGGCTATCTGGCAGGGCTTTGACCACTCTTGGCAGCGCGAACCCCATAGACTCACTAGGATTGGCTCGTGGATTGAACAGGGCGACGCTTCAGACGGTGGTCACCTGGCATGTAGATTTTCCAGCACGATGCAGATCGGTCGCTTTCCTCCCGATAGCTGCCACACGCACGCGATGGTCCACCGAGCTGGGTCCGCTTCAAGTCAGCGCATTGACGGATCGGTCTCCGCTGTGCTCCACGGGCAGCTGGGAGAGCGCGTCGAAGTGGATGGTGAAGCGGTTCGCCACGTCTTTCCTGAGGGGGACCTGACAGCCACCGTCGTGATGCGTGGCTTCGAACTGACCAGTAGTTTCTCACATGGTTTCCAGACTCGTGGATTTGGCTTTCGTCTATCAGACATCCAACAGCACGCGGGAACCGTCGCCGCCATATCATTCGTGCCCGGTTTCATGGTTTTCCCAGACCGCAGCCCCGACCCGACCACCAATCCACACCACGTCCTCTGGCGCGTTCTTCCCTTCCCTCCAGCCCTTGAGCCACGCTCCCCGGATGATTTTGAATACGAGATGAAACTCCACTACTCCATAATCTACGACCAGGCGCGAATGGCAAAGTTCACTTCCCACGATCTCGCTGAAGGGCCGGTGAGAAGCCGCTACGTCGGCCTCAGCGCCGGGCGAAGAGCCGTCCACCACACCCTCCAGGGCGAACCCGGTGGAGCGTATCGCAGCGCCTCAGTTGGCATCAGGGGTTTCAGATGGGAACTGCTCGATTGGCCTCGCACGAGGCTCGATGGCCGATACCTGCGAAAGCTCCAATGCATGCTGGACGGTCTGGACTACGACCCGGAGAGTGGCAGGATGACGGTCAGCACCAAGATGGCGTTCAACAACTTCGGCGGGCGTCAGGGGCGGGAGCAGGTACGGAAATGGATAGCCTTCCTGAGAGCACGCCGCACCAAGGATCGTGACCGCCTGCGCGCCATTGCCCGCTCGCTGCGGATGAGCTACGGGTTCATTGTCCAGTATGAACTGAACACAACCTTGCTTCAGTTCAAAGACGACGCCCATTATCCGGTGAGCCACCTATACAACGTCGTCCGAAAAAACGCTGCCGCAACCCACGATCTTTACATCTGATGACATCTGCGTTTGTAGTCCATGCGCCAGCCCGCATCGCTGTGTATCATTGCAAGCGACGCTCCGAAATGCCCATGCCTATTCCAGCACTTTTCCTCGAAGGCAGTCTCCCTCTACCGTGTCGGTGTGCGTGCCAGCTCGCTTCACAACCAATAACTGCGCCAAGAAACATGCGTGAGTCGAGGTAGATGGGCGTAAGAGAGAGCTGCCAACACGATGCAGGGAGGCCACCGCAGATTTAGGCAGCCGCTGCCAATGTCGCTTTTTCAAATAGCTGACACTTTCTCCTTCGCAGTTGGCGCAACCCAACGCCAAGCGCGACAAACAGGGAGATGCTGACCAGGCCATTGACGGGCGAAACCAGCCAGTCTGTCCCTGGCACGACCCGCATATGGTGCTCTGTAAAGAGTTGGTTGAGAAAGGCATCCTCCACCATGTGCATCAGCACCGCCGGCCATATCGATTGGGTGGCGAGTCGGATCTCGCCATACACCATCGACCAAGAGATCATCACCACGATCGTCAAAGGGATGAAGATCGCCAGGTCCAGGGTAGTGAAGTTCTGGAGAACGGCGCGATCCAGGAAGAACAAGTAGTATGGAATGTGCCACGCACCCCAGACGAATCCGACGATCACGTGTCCTGCAAAATCATTCAACCGAAGGGAATAGATCTTTGGGGCAAGGTAGCCGCGCCAGGCTGCCTCTTCGAAGATATTCTTGATGAACTGCGGCAGGAGACCCAATGCGAAAACCTGGAGGATCAACCCTAGCGCGCTCAGTGAAAGGTCAGGAAATGTAATCAGACCTAGTCCACCGCCGATTATCAAGACGAGCGCTGTCAAAACGGGAAATACAAGCAGTGTGATGGCATACCATGCCGCATTCCCCCTGAAGTTTGGTTTGATGCCAAAATCTTGCCAGCCATCCCCGGCAAATGCTCGTAACAACAAGGAAACGCCGAGTGGCGTGACAAGCCACAGAAGCTTTCCAAGGCTGTCCGTGGATGTGTTACCCATCAGAATGTCCAATCCCCGGCCAACCCAGCCAATCACAAGGACAATGACGGTGAAGATCGCCAGATTGCGAATGATAGTTCTATTGTCCTGATTTTGGAAATTCACTTTGCCTGACTCCTTCATATGCGATGCATCGCACCAGTCACCCTCGGCATCGCGTTGATGTTTGCCGCTTGATTCATATTATTGAGCGGCGCCTCTATGCCGAAAGATCCCTGCACACCAACCGTTTTGTCAGCTAACGTTTACTTGCCTATCTTGTGTTCTCTCGGTTCTTCAGCGCGGCTGCAGCAATGAACCAGCCTATGAACACACCAAAGAGGGCGCCAAGTCCGGTCCCGAAGCGGGTATTCCCGCTCCCTGCCCCCAATGCCGTTCCAAACCAGGCCCCAATTACTAATCCCAAAACAATATAGTAGCCAAGTCTTCGATCCATTTTGGTTCTCCTAGATTGGGTCGATACCCAACGACACGAACTGTCACTGCCCACCAACATCGGCCAATATGCAGGGAACTTCGGAATACGAGCGAATAAAGGACACTCAGCGCCGTCACCACTGATGTGTCGCCATCAATCGATTGCACTTCCATCACGGCGCCACCGCTTGCCGGAACATCGGGTATACAGCAAGAAAGAACTTGCCGAGCTCCCGAACAAGGCGAGGCAATGGCAGCTTGCCTTTGATCGGATCCAGATGCTGGAACTGCATCTCGGTGTAATGCACCCCGGCATCACGAACGTGGGCGAGAGAGGAGCGCAGGCGCCTCGACTCGCCGACCGGGATCACCTGATCCCCCTGATCGTGCAACAGGACGATGAGCGGGGCATGAATATCCTTCAGGTAGTTCACCGGAGACAGGGCGGCCAGGCGCTCTTGCATGATGGGAGGCAGGCGATGCAGTGCTGTCTCCGCATCGTCTTCGCCAAGCGCAGTGAGCAGTGAATACACGGCCTGTCCATCCGCTGACAGGCCATCACTGGCGAGAGGTCCACTCTCATCATCAACCGCGTTTCGAATCCGTTCTGCTTCGCCGGGGTCTAGCACAGCGGTCACGGAATGGACGAAGACCTTACGGGTCAGTGGATCGACCTGCCACGGCTCCCGCCCATCTTCGCAGGAGCGCGTAGCGCTGGCGACGTCCTGCGCGAACGTCCACATAGAGGAATAAGGCGCGTAGGCACTGAGAAAGGCGACACGGTCTCTTATGAGGGGACTGGCAGCCGCCATCAGGGCGAAGGAGCCTCCCACACAGGTGCCGAGCAGGCCGCTTCTGGCAGGATCAACATAGGGTTGCTCAATGAGCCACTGGTATGCCAAAGAGATGTTCGCGACATCCTCGGGATCGAGCCGGAAGTCCCGCATCGCGGGCGACCAGTAGAGCAGCGCTACGAAACCCGCACGAGCCAGCGCATTCCCCAGGATCGGGACCTGTGGATGATCGACGCCGAAGGGAACGACGCCAAGGCACACCACGATGCCAGGGTGTGGACCGCCTGTCGACGGTCGATAGAGATCGCCTTCGGCCTGACCAGAACGCGTCGGGTACCTCACGCTCTGAACCACCGGCGGCTTCGTCACCCAATCAATGGGTCGGGATGGCAGCATCGGAAAGACTTCGAGGAAGAAGATCGCAGCCTTGGCTACTGTCCGAATCGGCCGCGTCGCACGGGCGAAGATATGAAGCATGGTTGGTATCCGGTGATCAATTCTGGCGGATGAAACTCTCGGCGGAGATGAAGTCGTTGCCATAGGTATCCTCCTTGTTTCGACGCGCCCGGGCTACATGGTCAAGAGCTTTATCCTGACAACTTCCTCCCGATGAAGATGTCTTCCGGACCAGCCAGGGACGTGTTATAAGTAAACGACCACAACGCCAAATGTCATACTGCGGTTTCGGCACTATCGCAGAGTCACTTTAGCCTGAACCAGACTCGTTACGTTCGGGCACAACGATCTCACCGTCCTCCATGATGGGAAAGTCTTCCGACTCAGTGTGTTCGGTCTCCATAATACGGGCAATTTCGGCCACGATCTCTGGGTGCCTGTCAGCGATGTCGTTTTCTTCCTTGATGTCCTGTGTAAGATCGCAAAGCTCAATGTTCGAGTTATGTCCTCTGCGTACGCCCTTCCAATCCCCCATCCGGACGGCCTGCTTGAAGTTTGACCTGGTTGGATACTCCCAGTACAGAAAGTCGTGATCTTGCTGTGGCTCACCAAGAAGGGCAGGTAGCATCGAGATACCGTCGAAGTGGCGGTCGGCAGGAAGCTTGACCCCTGCCAGGTCGGCGGCGGTGGGGAGAAAGTCCCATGAGGCCCAGACCTGGTCACTGATCACGCCAGCCTCGACAGTGCCCGGCCACCAGGCAATCATCGGCACGCGAATGCCGCCTTCAAATAAGGAGCGTTTGGAACCCCTTAGCCCGCCCTGGCTCTTGAAGAATGTGCTCTTGTGGCCGCCTTCATTGTGGGGACCGTTATCGCTGGTGAAGAAGACACACGTGTTTCGGTCGATGCCGAGATCCCGCAGGTGAGATATGATTCTGCCAATATCCCGATCCATTCGGGTGATCATTGCCGCGAAGTTCTTCTCCACCTGCGGCCAGGGCTCAGAGGTGTAGGGCTCATCGCTGGGGACTGCCATATTCTCATCAATAATCTTGCCCTCGACACGGACCTCGTTCATGTGGGGATAGTTGTATGGCAGGTAAAGAAAGAACGGGCCGTCTCGATGAACCTCGATAAAGGTCAAGGCCTCCTGAGTGTAGAGGTCTTGGGAGTAAATGCCGGGTTCGCCGACTAGGTTATCCTCCAGCACTTCCTTTTCCTCGTTGCGCCAGAGGAACTCGGGATAGTATTGGCTGGTACGATCATTGATCCGGCCAAGGAACTCGTCAAAGCCTTGGCTATTCGGAGTTCCCGGTGTGCGGTGCAGACCCATGCCCCACTTGCCGAAGATGGCGGTGGCGTAGCCCGCGCCCTTGAGTAACTCGGCCACAGTGAGGTCATTCGGGCGCAGGCCCAGCCGGTCCCCAGTGGGTGCAAAATTGTGCCGAATCCGGGCGTGGCCGGTATGCAGGCCAGTCATCAGGCAGCAGCGAGATGGGGCACAAATGGAGCTGCCAGCGTAGAACTGGGTGAAGTGCATCCCTTCAGCTGCGAGCGCGTCTAAATGTGGTGTCAAGATTCGTCCTTGCCCGTACGAACCCAGGTCCCCGTAGCCCAGGTCGTCGGCCACGATCAAGACAATATTGGGCTCCCGCCGGGGCCGGGACTGGCGTTTCAGCCACAGGAAGCCTCCACGGCCCAGTGCCAGCAACCCCGCCAGCGCCGCCAGCCCCTGCAGAAAGCCACGCCGGTTCAGACCGCTTTGTTCGATACTACCTGACACGGGTTCATCCTGAGTATCAGTATCAGTGGTTGCCCGGGTGAAACCAAGTGATAATGGCGCAGGCCAGCGCCTGGTAGTCCTCAAGCAGCAAGGCGACCATTCCCCAGGGCCGCAGCAGCATGACCCAGTCGGCCACTGGAACGATGCTACGGACCGGCAGACAACCCCCGTATCGGGGTGACTATTGGCCAATGAGTGCCCTCCAACATGCCTCGCGATTGAACCTAATCCTTGTCGCGGTCGGTCTGGTCACCCGGGTCATCACTGCCCCAATCGGACAGTTCCAGATCACTCCCCTCGACAGCATAGAAGCCGTCGTCCTCGAATACGTAATTGGCGTCCCAGTCTTCCTGTCCATGGTAATCCATTTCTGGAGGATCCAGACTGATGACCTCAAGCTCCGTGAAACACCGCGGACAGTTGACCACTTGCCACAGTCTCACCGCGGGAGCCATCGGGATAAGGAACTCACAGTAGGGACAAGGTGCATGATACAGTTTTGGCGTGGACATATTGATATCCTCTCCATGCAGATCAGCGTCGAACAATGGTCACAATCACGTGCAGGCCCGAGAAGGTGCATGATGGCGCCTATCAGGCTACCGACACGCGACCAGTTAACGCGAAGTGGCGGTTCTCCTTGGAGCAAGCACCATCGCCATTGAGCGGCCCTCCATACTGGGTGCGCCAGTGATGGTGCTCACATCCTCTAGCTGCGCAACCACCTCGCCAAGCAAAGCGTGGCCAATCTCAGGGTAGGTGATCTCGCGCCCCTGGAAGACAACGCAAACCCTGACCCGCTGTCCGGCTTCGAGCCAGCGTCGAGCGTCACGGACTTTGAAGAAGCGGTGATGGGCGCTGGTCTTGGGTCGCAACTGAATTTGCTTGACGGCGACTTTCCCGCGCGATCGGTGTGCCTGCCGCGCCCTCTTTCCTTGCTCGTACCTGAACTTGTCATAGTCGATAATGCGGCACACCGGTGGTTCGGCGTTGGGGGCAACCTCAACCAGGTCCAGATCGGCCTCCGAGGCGCAGCCCAGCGCAGCTTCGAGCGAGGTGATGCGATGCTCTCCAGTTGGGAGAATCAAACGCACTTCGCCTGCGGTTATTTCTTCATTGACGCGATGCTCGGCTATTCTCATGTGCCTTCCCTTCTCAGGCGCAGGTATCCAACCTTGATCCTGACGATGGACAGAATTGACTGCCATCCGTGGCCGTACCACTCAAGATGGGCATCACTCGGTTGGTTGCTTGATGGCCTTAACCGTAAATGCCCGCGGGCCGTCAGGCGTATTGACGCTAACCCTGTCGCCTACCTTGCACCCCACCAGCGCGTGTCCCAGTGGCGACTGGTTGGAGATGCGGCCTTCCCGTGGATTGGCCTCCACTGCGCCAACCAGGCGGAAGGTCTCTGGTCGACCACCGTCCTCCCGCACGGTCACTACACTGCCGATCACGACGCAATCGCGATTTCCGCCAGAAGGAGGGATGAACTCGACATTGGCCAGAATCCTGACGAGTTCCTGAATGCGGCCCTCGATATATGCCTGTTCGTTCTTGGCTTCCTCAAACGCGAGGTTCTCGATGAGGTCTCCGCCCTCCTCGAGGATGCGATGCAGACGGTCTGCGATCTGGGCGCGGCGCTCCGTACGCAGAAGGTTCAACTCGGCTGTAAGCCTGTCGTATCCTTCCTTAGTGAGTACAGTCGTCGCGGTTGCCATGGTTTCCTCCGTTCTGGTCATTGGTCTCCGTCGCCCGAGATTCCTTCCTGGCCGTTGCTGCCAAAGTCAACCGCTTGGGGACTGTCAGCATCGGGGGTATACAGGTTCTCCAGCGTCCAGTAGTCATATTCCCATTGATCGTCCCACAGGTAGTCCAATTCCGGAGGATCCAGGCTGACGATCTTCAGGGGGGTTTTGCATTTGCAACAGATGACCGGGTATCCAATCTCGACCTGCCTGCTCAGCCGGACGAGGGACGCACAGTACGGGCAGAACGCGCTCGGTCGGGTCGATTTGGGTTTCACGCAAAGTCACCTCGTCATTGCATTAGATCAGGAATCTGCACTTGATTAGCTCTCACTAAAACCCTTTTCTGTCCCAAGGCCCCGGTAACCACTTGTTTAACTCGTGAGTCTGGAGGGGCGGTTAGCCTGCCCGGGATAACAGGAATAAGTGGGCTGGGGCCAAGCCGCCCCTCCTGAGAGTAGGGCCTCACCTAGTAGTCGTAGTCCGGCATCGGCGCGGGCGATTTGCCGTTCTTCGGGATGTCAGCGACCAGCGCCTCGGTGGTCAGGATCATGGCCGCGATGCTGGCCGCGTTCTCCAGCGCGCCGCGTGTCACCTTGGCAGGGTCGACGATGCCCGCCTCGATCATGTCCAGATACTGGCCCGAGAGCACGTCATAGCCCACATTCTTGTTGCCATTCTGATCCTGGGCGCGCCGCACGTTGTCCAGAATGACCGCGCCGTCCTGCCCGGCGTTGGAGGCGAGCTTGCGCAGGGGCGCTTCCAGGGCCCGCCGGACGATTGTCACGCCGGTCTGCTCGTCGGGGTAGGTCATCTTGACTCTGTCGAGGGCCTTCATGGCATTGATGAGCGCGACGCCGCCACCGGGGACAATGCCCTCCTCGACAGCAGCGCGAGTCGCGCTGAGAGCATCCTCCACGCGGTGCTTCTTCTCCTTCAGCTCCACGTCTGTGCCCGCACCCACACGGATGACGGCTACTCCACCGGCCAATCTGGCCAGCCGCTCCTGGAGCTTCTCGCGGTCGTAGTCCGAGGTGCTCTTGTCGATCTCGACCTTGATCTCCTCAATACGACCTTTGATCGCCGCGGGGTCGCCCTTGCCGCCAATGATCGTCGTATCGTCCTTGGTGGCGACGATCTTCTCAGCCTGGCCCAAGTCCTCGATGGTCGCGCTGTCGAGCTTGCGCCCGGTCTCCTCGGTGATCACCGTCGCGCCGATCAGGACGGCGATATCGCCCAGCATAGCCTTGCGGCGGTCCCCAAAACCGGGAGCCTTGACGGCCAGCACGTTGAGCATGCCGCGCAGCCGGTTGAGCACCAGCGTCGCCAGCGCCTCGCCGTCCACGTCCTCGGCGATGACGACCAGTTCGCGCTCTCCCTTATTGACAAGTTTCTCAAGCACCGGCACGATGTCGCTGGCAGCCGAGATCTTCTTGTCGTGGATCAGGATGTGCGGCTCCTCGACCACCGCCTCCATCTCCTCAGGGCTGGTGACGAAATAGGGGCTGATGTAGCCGCGGTCAAACTGCATACCCTCGACGTACTCGGTCTCGAATTCGAGGCCCTTGCTCTCCTCGACGGTGATGACGCCGTCCTTGCCGACCTTGTCCATCACCTCGGCGATCAACTCGCCGATCTCGGTATCCTGGGCCGAGATCGAGGCCACGCTGGCGACCTCTTCCCTGGCACTGATGTCGCGAGCCATCTTCTTGAGCGCCGCAACCACTACTTCGGTGGCGGCCTCGATACCACGCTTGATAAGCATGGGGTTGGCCCCGGCGGCGACGTTCTTGAGGCCCTCGGTGACGATGGTGTGCGCCAGGACGACAGAGGTTGTTGTGCCATCGCCGGCGATGTCGTTGGTCTTCGTCGCAGCCTCTTTGAGGAGTTGGGCGCCCATATTCTCAAACTCACCCTTGAGTTCGATCTCTTTGGCCACAGTCACGCCGTCGTGGGTGATCGTTGGCGCGCCGAACTTCTTATCCAGCGCGACGTTACGCCCCTTGGGGCCAAGCGTGGTCGCGACAGCGTTGGCGACCGTATCAACCCCGATCTTGAGTTGCTGGCGGGCGTCCTCTGAGAATGTCAGTTGTTTTGCCATCGGGTAGTAACCTCCAATCATTCGACATGCCTCCGCCATAATGGCAAGGCTGTCGCTTTTGGGTACATGAGCTTCTTCCCATTCAGCACTACGCTATACGCTCCACGCCACGGCCACGACTAGGGTGTGTATGCAAAGTTCCAAGGACAGTATTTCTGCCCTCGATTCGCAACCACTTCACGCGCAATCTCAGGATGGAAAGATGGCCCTGGCAGGCGAAAAACGAGTTTGCATACACGCCC
>Ga0180438_10012684_pt1 | contig 9993 bp, 7 predicted proteins | sample SS_ome_12_FD_132455 | JGI IMG/M metagenome (GOLD analysis project Ga0180438, IMG submission 132455) | Hypersaline lake sediment archaeal communities from the Salton Sea, California, USA - SS_3_D_2 metaG | ecosystem: Environmental > Aquatic > Non-marine Saline and Alkaline > Hypersaline > Sediment...
TTTTGGATCTATCAATTCGATCAGTATAATATCCCCACACTAATGCAAAAAAAGCGCTTACTAATACAAAAAATGCATCTGGAATTGCTAATAGTGATTCAGGTACATTAAATTCTAATTGAATCGCAGCATAACTAGGAATAAGCATATTAGCACATGCTATTGATACAAAAAGTAATAGCATTACCAAAATTATCGGTGTGAGGTCCTTAATTCTAATTTTAGTGAGTTTAAAGCGTCCTATAAGCCATTACCATATCTTATATTTAATATTAAATAGCACTTGGGAATTAAAAAAAGCTTTCAAACATATTAAAATTTAATTAAAAATATCTATATAGCGATATTTAAAAAAAAATGACCATTAAAATGAGATATATCATCCCAAGTAATATATGAAATAAAGCAAAAAAAGCTCCTACTTTTGTTAATCGTCTATAACTTAAATTAGATACCTCATTCTCTTGAGCAATTTGAAGAGTCATCATATCCGCAGCACTACCTTGAGGCAGGAAATTTCCCCCTAGATTTATTCCCAAAATAAAAGCAACCATTAAAGGACCTTTATGAAATTCAGGTAAACCTAATAAAATACTAATAATTGGAATAAATATAATAGCAACTGGTGTATTATCAAGAAAACCACTTAGAAGAGATGTTACAATTAAGATAATGAATGCTAAGAATAACTCATTCTCAGCTGATATGCTCTCTAATAAAAGCTCAAAGAAAGCAATGGTACCATTTAATTGCATTAATCCAACAAAAACAAAGAGACAAACAAAAAAGAAAATTAGCCGATAATCTGCTTTATTCAAATAATACGAGAGAGAAATAGTATTCTTTTCTTTTTTATTCTTTATTGGATTAAGGATGAGGAAGATAAGTGCACCTAATATGCCTGCTAAAAAAATTTCAGAAATAAAAATTAGTAATATTATAAAAACTATTAAAGCAGCCATATTCTTGTAAAAATTTATCTGCATTTTTTTACCATTATGACCAAATGCTTTTTCATTCATCTCTTCTGGAATACAAATTTGTTGTTGACATCGGATAATTTCCTTTTTAAGGATAATCTTATCTAAAATGAGTAAAGTTAAAACAAGTGTAATTAAAAAATAAATCCCAATCCTTGAAATGAACCACATAAAATCAAGATTAAATTCGGTCGAAATTAAAATATTCGGAGCAGATCCGAATGGTGTCAATGTTGCTGCTATATTAATACAAATTGTCATACCCAATAGAAATGGTGCTGCAGTTAAATTCAACTTACGCGAAGCAACGATTATAATAGGACCAAAAATCATAGCTATTGAAAGATCTTCCACTATTGATGCCATTAATGTAGATGTTATACAAATTACATAAAACATCTTTCTTGGACTTGCAGAAAATTTTCTAACAATCTTCATAGCAATTTCATCGAAAAATCTTTTCTCTTTTAAAATTTCGATGATAACAAACATAGCAATTAAAAATATGACAACTTCCCATTCAATAACATCAATATAAAATAAGACATTTCGAGCTTCCTCTAAAAAAGTAGCGCTAATAATCCCTGCAATTGTAATTAATAGTATTGAATAAAAAATATAATCTTTATCTTCAAAAAAAAGTACAATCACTAATCCAATGAAGCAAATAATGACAGATATTTGTATAAAAGTCAGAATCATAATTAAAAGCTCTTTTAATAATTTTTAGGAAAATCGTGTTTTTCAACTAACGATTATTTCTCTTCGTAAGAATAAAAATTAAGTCAAAGTTATATTCTTTTTCAATCATGAAATCCTTTAATAATAAAATAGAGTGGAGCTGGGGGGATTTTCATCAAGGAGGTAATCTCCCAAATTATTGAACCCCCGGCCTTTCGCATGCCAAGCGAACGATCTTCCACTAATCCACAGCCCCTATGTGATAAATTCGCTTTATATCAGCATTTCAACACACATAACGAAACTTAGCTGTAAATTTAATAATAATTAGTTTTTAAAAAAAATTATGGTTTTTGGATTATTAAAATTAAAAATAAATAGGTCTATTGGTATTTGATCACTATGAAATATTTCGAAATATACAAAAAAACAATAATATTGACTATCATTCTATTCAACTTAATATCTCTCCCACTTATGGCATTTAATTATGGTTTAAATGCCACTAAGGACTTCGATACACCCCTAAATCTGAACTATAACGATTTATCCAAACTTTCTTCATTGAGACAAAATGAACATTTAATTGAATCTAATTTCAACAGTAATGAACAAAGTAATATTTTTGACTCATCTCTTACTGAATTTCTTTTAAATTATACGTTGGACTCTACCTCCGCTTCAGAGAAAGTGAGTGTTATCATATTATTTGAAGATGTTATTCCCAAAACTGAGCGAGTTAAATTAATCGAAAAGAACTTTGAATCTTATGAAATCATTAGTAATTACAATCTTATTCCTGGAATTTATCTGCAATGTGCTTCTTCAGAATTAATCTTAAAACAAGACACATTCAAAGATATTGAAGGATTAATTCGAATATATAAATCTCAATTTTATAAAAACCCAGATTATACCAAGGACATTCCAAATACCAGTGATCTAAATAGCAATGATTATTCTAATTGGTGGATCCCTGCAATAGGAGGAGAAAGTTTAGCTTATGATGGTAGTGGAGTAAGGGTTGCTGTAGTAGATACCGGTATATATGAGCATCCCGACCTAAATATTGTTGCAAATAGAAGTTTTGTTACCGGTGATTTATTTGATTCAAATGATGATTATGGGCACGGTACTCACGCCGCGGGTTTAATTGGTGGTAATGGTATTTCTTCAGGTGGTAAATATCGGGGGATAGCACCTGGAGTCTCTTTAATAAACGCAAGAGCGGGTGATTTTGAAGGCTTAACTGATGGAGACATTATTAATGCCATTGATTGGTGTGTACTACCGATATCAAGCGGAGGTGCAGAAGCAGATATCATCTCAATGAGTTTTGGTGGAGGATTGCCAGAATACAGTGATTTAATGACCTTAACTATTTCAAATGCTGCCAATAATTATGGTGTAATACTTGTTTCTTCAGCAGGAAATTCAGGTCCAGAATATTTTACAGGAGGCTCTCCTGCTGCTGGAAATGACGTTATAGCAGTAGGTGCAACTGATATTAATTATAATTTAGCATCATTTACGAGTTGGGGGCCTACATTTACTTATTTGGGATATCCAGATGTAGTTGCTCCTGGTGTAAATGTAATAGCTGCTGAATCTCCCGGTTCAGTTCTTTCTGATCAGAAGCGCTTTATTGGCGATTATATTGATAATATTGGCGATGGCGATTATATTCCATTAAGTGGAACCAGTATGTCATGTCCTTTAGTTGCTGGAGCTTTAGCTATTTTGAAAGATGCTTATCCTAACATAACACCTGAAACCGCTCGAATTGCGTTATTAGAGGGAGCTCAAACATTATCTAATTATGATGATGATGATACTCTTAAATATGGAGCTGGTCTAATAAATGTATCCGCTTCATTGAATTATATGGCTTCTTTATCAACAGATGTAAATGATACTGCTAGATTCTTTCCAGATGTCATTCCTCTTCAACCATTTGATTTATTAAATTTTCCTGGAGATAAACAATCTTTTAATATTACCGTTATTTCAGGTAAAGCTAATATTTATAATGTTAATATCCCAAATAATGTGAACGGGTTGAAGTTAAGTTTAGATAAAACTTCACTTACTTTTACGGAAGAGAATATTGATTTTATCACTCTAGATGTAGAAATTGAACTAAATGCTAACCCAGGTAGACGTAATTTTGAATTGAATTTAACAAGTGGTCCAAATGAGTATGACTCAATTAATATTACAATCGATATCAAGTTTCCTGAATATAACGTTTTAATGGAATCATTCCATGGTCTTAATGATTGGTTTCCCGAAATTTCATTTTATCAGATGGATTTTTACGACTTTATGAAAAGTATGAGTGAATTGAATATATCTTTTGATTATGGAGCACAATATTGGAGTCCCTACTATGATATTGATTATGATAACTCTCTTTTAACTGAAGAACGTCTGGCACAATATGATTTAGTTTTATTACAAAATCCCATTTTACCCTATACAGTAGAGGAGATGAAGAATCTTAAAAATTACTTAGATAATGGTGGAAATATTTTATTTTTAGGCACAAGATATCAGGATTTATGTGTTGATAATATCAATGCACTTTTTTCTGTATTAGGTTCAGACATATCGATCAATCAGGAAAATATATATTCGGAAAATTGGTTGGGAATAGGGGCAAGTGTTAATTCTCAGAGCGTTACTGAATTTAATTCAACCGAAATTTTTACAAATATAGAAAAATTTGAATGGAACTATGGAAATACATTTGAAGTTGGCTCTAATTCAAAATCTATTGCTAGACTTAATGAAAAAACTGTGGTTGCTATACATAATGATACGACATTAGGAGGAAAATTAGTCGCATTTGGAGACTTTCATTGGATGACTGAATTTTATTCTTCATCAGGATATCGTCTTGATCATGCAAATTTAGCTCGAAATTTGATGGAATACTTCTTTTCAGATGATGATGTATCGATACAAGTGATCTTAGATTCCGAAAGGACCTCAAATGCACAATTTAATATCAGTGTATTTGTTAAAGATCTTAATTTAAATAAACCTATTGGCTCGAGTATCCTAAATACGAATCTCACTCTAACTGTTTTGGGTTCAGAGACCTCAGAATCAATACAAACACAATCTAGCGAAGATGGAATTGCTCAGAATTTCACATTTTCTCTTTCAAGCACAGATTATGAACCTTATGATCTTATCGTCAATTTTACTTATGGTTCCAAAACTTATCAAAAAACTTCTAAAATTTTATTCTTCAGTCCAGCATCTGTTCCAATAATAAATTCATTATCCGTATCGAAAAGCCCAGTAACTAGGGCTTCATTTGACTCTACTATCCTTCTTGCGGATCTGGATAGTATTTTATATGATGTGGACGCTTATCTTTCTATATACTCTTATTCATTTTACAACACAAAACAAACAATAAATAAAACTTTCTCATTAAGTTATTTATCCAATTATTATCGAGATATTTATGATCCTGCTGTTTCAGATCCTTCTGGAATTGCTGTTTATTACATAATCCCGAAGAATACAGCAACAAATTATACTAATCCTTATAGTCCTCGTTATCCATTTGAAGTGAGAAATAATCCTCCAGAATTTATAGAATTTAATTCATATATAACCATAGGAGGACAAAACTCATTTGCGTTTGATGAAACTTACGAAGGAGAATCCTCTTACTTGATTCCAGTTTCTCAAGGTGATAGCTTAGATTTTTCTGTTGCTACTATTGATTCAGTTAGTTATGAGGATGTAGATAGTTCAAATATGAGAGTCTCAATTAATTTATTTATGGTCTCTACAACTGATGATGGATATATTAATATTATATATCCTTACTCTTTACCAATTAAAGAGTTAAGTTACCAACCATTAACAGATCTACATCAAGGAACATTTGTCGTTCCCTTTAGCATTGCTTATAATTCGATTTCAGGTATCAACTATATTTCAACAGCCACTAATTATGATACCGTCTCAAGTGAGGGATATTTAGCGATATTGTTAATAACTCTCATTGATAGTGAAGGAGGTTCTGAGGACTTTATCATTATTTTGTCAATACAAGCTTCACTCCAGTTTGATCTCATCTTAATTTTGATATTAGTAGGTTTAGTTGTTGCTATTGGTGTGATTATTTTTATTGCATTACTCATTAAATCTCGGCGATCAAAAGTTCCTTCAGAATCAAAAGATTATTATTCTCAAGACTACTATAGGAGTCCTGAAGATGAAACTGCTTACGATTCTAAGCCTAGCGATTATGAAAACTATAGAACTGGATTCTTTTGTCCTTATTGTGGATATAATATTGGTTCTCCAAAAAGTTACTGCCCTAATTGTGGAAAAGCTCTCTATTTTGAAACACAATAATTATTATTTTTTTTAATTTTTTTTTAGAACAAGAACATCTCCATTTTCTTGCCCAATATATGCTTTTGTAGTCATATTCAAAAATAACCCTATATCCACTACCCCTGGTAAGCTTAATACTGTTGAGTTTAACTCAAAAGGATCTTTTATTACACCAAAATCAACATCTATGATAAAATTATTATTATCTGTGATAAGTGGTCCTGCTTTAGCTTTAGCCATCCTCAAGGAAGCATTTCCTCCCATCATAGAAAACTTTTTTAATAGAGGATGATATGCCATCGGAATTACTTCTATAGGTACTCCTTTTTTCCACTTTGTGCCTAAATAATCAGCCTTTTTTCGGAAATCAGCAATGATAATCAACTTTTTTGAATTAGATGCAACTATTTTTTCTTGGACCAAACAACCCCCTCCACCTTTTATAAGGTTAAGATTTTGGTCGATTTCATCAGCTCCATCGAAATCTATATCAATTTCATGATATTCATCGAGTGAGACAAGTGTCAAATTATTTTTAAGGATTAATTGTCGAGCTTGAAATGAAGAGGGAATGCACTTAATATTTAGATTATTTTTCTTATTAAGTTCCCCCATTCTGTTAACAGCATAAACTACTGTGGATCCACTACCAATTCCTACGATTAAATTCGCTTTGATATTTTCATCTACAGCCTTGATCGCTGCTTTTTTTTTCCCTTCTTCAATTACATCATTATTCATAATTAGTGCCCCAGATCTTTATTTAATATATTGAGAATTCTAATTGCTAAATAGGCAGCATTGTCACCTCTATCGATTCCAACACATGCCACTGGTACTCGAGGAGGCATCTGCACGATTGATAGTAATGCATCTAAACCTCCAAGTTTAGCGCTAACAGGAACACCAATTACGGGTTTATCTGTTTTTGATGCAATAACCCCAGGTAAAGCCGCAGATAAACCTGCAACAGCTATATAAATAAGAGACTTACATGATTGTAAATACTTATCTAATTTTTCGGGATCACGATGAGCAGAGATTATTTGTAAATCATATTTGATGTTTTGCTCTTTCAAAACTTTTTCGGCTTTTTCATACACCTCTTTATCAGATGTACTGCCAGCAATTATAGAAATTAAGGTCATATTATTTTTTTCTCCGTGTGAATTAGTTATATTTTAACTAAAATTTTTAAAAATAAAAATAATTCTATAAATACTACCTTCTTTTTCATAAATTTTCCAAAAGATTCATTATATTGTGTATCTCTGGAGTCTAATCTATCAAAAAGTTTAATATATTTTTACGATTTGTTAACCTAAAATAAAAATTTATTTGAACTAAATTTAAAATTCAATTAAAATATTGAGGAAGAAATTAAAATGGAAACCAAAGAAGTATGGCTTATTGATTATGCACGGACAGCGTTCTCCCGCTCAAGACCCGGAAGTCCTGAGCGTGATGTTTTTGGTGATCAAAGAGCAGATGAATTGATGGCTCACTTATTAATGAAATTTTTTGACGGAAAATTAGCTGATAAGGGGATAGAAAAGAAAGATATTGATGAATATACTATTGGTTCTGCTATGGGCGTAGGAGAAAATTGGACTTATGGTGGACGCTTACCTCTTTTTATGGCAAGCTTTCCAGTTACTGTGCCAGGTTTATTTGTTGATAGACAATGTGGATCCGCTGGCAGTGGATTTCATGTAGGTGCCATGGAAATTATGTGTGGATACAGTAAATGTACATTAGCTACCGGATTTGAACATATGACTCGAGTTGGTATGGATCTGAAAAATAATCCACATATAAAACCCAATCTTTTAATGATAAATAAAAAAGATCAGTGGTATCGACCAGAATATGATTTACTCACTACAACTAATATGTTACAAACAGCACAAAAATTATATGAATACCTCACTCCTGCTTATACCAAAGAAGATTTAGATAAGTTTGGAGTTAGAAGCCATAATTTAACTGTCGAAAATCAAGAAAAGGGTTGGTTTGATGGTGAAATCATCCCTATAGAAGGACATGCTGAGGGAAATCCTGATGAAAGAATGATGATAACAAGAGATATGGCAGCGAGAAGATCTACTTTAGAAAAAGTAGCTAGTTTACGTAGAATCTCAAAACCATTCTATCTCAAGAAGAATTGGAAAGGCGAGGATATAGGTGGTAGACAAGGATATATCGAAAGAGAAGGTACCAAGGAGGGTGTTATTACACCTGGTAATTCCAGTCCATTAAATGCTGGAGCAACAGCAGCTGTATTAATGGAAGCTGAAGAAGCGAAAAAACGCGGGCTTGAACCCTTGGCTAGAGTTGTAAGTATCGGCTGGGCGGGTGTAGATCCGACTATTATGGGATGGGGTCCAATTCCAGCCTCAGAGATGGCTCTAAAACATGCCGGATTAAAGGCTGATCAAATTGATTATTGGGAGATAAATGAAGCGTTTTGTATTGTTGCCCTTGGATGTATGCATTATTTCAACATTCCAGAAGAGAAAGTTAATATTAAAGGTGGTTCAACGGCAATAGGACATCCATTAGGGTCTACAATGGTAAGATTACCAGGAACATTAGCACGTATTCTTAAGGAGAAGAAAGGTAAGTATGGAATTGCAAATGCATGCTGTGGTGGAGGCCAAGGCGTTGCTATTCTCCTTGAAAACCTAGATGCATAAATTTATTAATTTTTTAAGCTACTCTTTTTTTTAATTATTTTTTCTTAAATAAATTCACTCCTCAAAATTAGTTGGTTCTCCACACTCGTCACAAAATTTTGCACCAGCTCTATTAATGTTTCCACAATTTGCGCAAACATTTTCAGAATTAGAATCAAGTTGATTTTCATTGGATGCGATTAATTCTAAAGAATCTAATTTCTTACGAACATCATTTAAAGCTTGGAAAGCATAAGTAAACTTCTCATTTAATTTACAAGCTTTTTCATAATAACTTAAGGCTTTCTTTAAATCCCCTTTCTGAGTTTCATAAAGTAATCCTATATTATAAAGAACATATTCATAATTAGGTTTTATTTCAAGTGCCCGCTGATATGCTTTTAATGCTTCTTCAGTCTTCTTTAAATGAAAATGAGCGATTCCTAAATTATACCATGCTTTATAATTATCTGGTTCCATTTCAATAATTTTATTAAAACAATCCACTGCTTTATCGTATTCCTCATTCCATTCGTCATTCAAATAGGCTCCATATTCAAAAAGTACTTCAATTAATGCTTTTTTTACATCGAATGAAGTAGGATTAGTTATATATAGGTCATTAAGAATTTTTAAAGCAACTTCAAATTTCTCTTCCTTCTTGAGCTCAATCGCTTGCTGTATTTGATCACGAATACTATTCATAATTTATCATGGACTTGATTATTATAAATCATATAGTTATAGTTAACCTATAAATTAAACTAGTCATTTTTCCTTACAAAATTAAGCACTATTTAGTTAAATGGTTTGAAAAATTCTAATGATAAATTAGATTAATGTAGTAATTAAATAATCAATAGGTTTTTTATTACAATTTGCGAAATATTTAAATATCAAACAATAAGAATATGACTTACACAAGAAATCAATGTAAAATTTAATTGAAAAAGGTGTATTTTAAATGCCAGTTTATAAATCGATCCAGCTCGTAGGAACGAGCGACAAAAATTGGGCTGATGCAGTCAGGAACTGCTATCTCGAGGCAAAGAAAACCCTAAGGGGTATACGTAACATTCAGATCATCGAAAGCGATGTGAAAGTTAAGGAAGATCAGGATAAATTAATTTATCGCGTTAGAGTGCAAGTAAACTTTCAATTAGAAAAAACTGACTAAGAATCAGCCTTAAGAAAGAACTAAAAAATCTGATTTAATAATCAACTAGTTGTTATTTTTTTTTATTTTTCAATTACTCCAAAATATAGTGAATCAATATCATTACTTAAAAAAA
>Ga0180438_10012685_pt1 | contig 9993 bp, 7 predicted proteins | sample SS_ome_12_FD_132455 | JGI IMG/M metagenome (GOLD analysis project Ga0180438, IMG submission 132455) | Hypersaline lake sediment archaeal communities from the Salton Sea, California, USA - SS_3_D_2 metaG | ecosystem: Environmental > Aquatic > Non-marine Saline and Alkaline > Hypersaline > Sediment...
GAATTAGCGGAGGTTTTGGTGGGCCTGCGCTCCGCTTGCCCACCCTACAACTTGGCAGTAAGGGGACAGGCACATCTTTCGCGCCGAAACGGCCCGAAAGATGAGCCAGTCCCCGGCCTGTGGGTTACGGATTCAGCAGATCGGGCGGAGGTCCACCGACTGGTCCGGATCGACCAGCACCATGTGGTTGGGCGGGACGAGCCGCCAACTGGCTTCCTCCGTCAGCGGCTCGGAAGCGACGATGGCGGCGTGATGCTCCTCGTCGGCGTCGACCATGTGGCAAACACCGTCGGTGCAGGTGTACTTCTTGCCCACGTGATAGTAGAGGCTGGGCCCCTCGGATTCGCCCGTGGCGTACCGCGAGACGACCGCCCGCTGGCCGTCCGAGACCGCCAGGTTCAAGAGAGCGTTGCGGGGCGTGGCGATGGAGCGAGCCATCTCGGCGGTCTCGGCGATCGTCCGTTCCAGGGCCAGTGCCATCGTCTCGGTCGAGTCGCGCTTGTCCAGGCGGGCCAGGTGGTCCCGGAAGAGGGCGAAGACGTGCTCGGAGTCGGTCGAGCCTTGGGTCTGCGAATACGCCTCGTCGCTCAGCCGCTGTTGAAACTGCCGCTTGAGCCTGGCGAACTCCGGCACGGCGCCGTTGTGCATGAAGGCCAACGTCCCGGCCGTGAAGGGATGGCAATTCGCCTCCGACACGCCCATCCCCGGCGTCGCCGCGCGGACGTGGGCGAGAATGGCGGGGCTGCGGGTGACGCGGGCGAGGTGGCGGAGGTTGAGATTGTTCCAGGCGGGCTGGATGGAGCGGAACACGGCTGGCTCGGGCGAGATCGACCGCACGTACCAGGCCACCCCGAAGCCGTCGCCATTGAGCGGCTCCACCCGCATCCGGCTCTTATAGCTCTGGTGGATGATCGAGTACGCCGGCCGCGTGGTGAGCAGGTCGAGCGTGATCGGAGGTCCGAGGTAGAGCACAAACCGACACATGGGCCGCGGCGTTCAGTTGTTCTTGGTCTTCTGCTTCTTGGCGCTCTGTTTGCGCACCTCGCGGGGCGCGTCGACGGCTTCTTCTTTCGGCATGGCATCGGCCAGCCGCTTCTTAAGGTCCGCCAACTGGGGATCGTCCGCCCGGTTTGTCCATTCGTAGGGGTCGACACGGTGGTCGTAGAGTTCCTCGGACCCGTCGGCGTAGCGAATGTAGCGCCAGTTCAGCTCGCGGACGCTGTGATTGCCGCGGCCGTGGGTGATCACCGAAAGGCGGTCTTTGCCGCCGTCGGGGTTGTCAAGCAGCGAGCGGACCGAGGGGCCCTCGACGTGGCCGGGGACGGGGAGTCCGATCAAATCGACGAGCGTGGGGTAGATGCACATGAAGTCGACCGGGGCGTCGCAGCGGGTGTTGGGCTTCGTCACGCCGGGGGCGATGAAGGCCAGCGGCGCCCGGGCCGCCTCTTCCCACAAGGCGAACTTCCGCCAGTGCTCCTTCTCGCCGAGGTGCCAGCCGTGGTCGGACCAGAGCACGATCACCAGGTCGTCGGCCTTGCCGCAGCGATCGACCGCCTCGGTCAAGCGGCCGATCTGCTCGTCGAGGAACTTGATCGTGGCGAGGTAGCCCTGCACGGCGTGCTTCCACTGGTCGTGGGTGACGACGGCCTTGTGGTCGCCTTCAGGCCTGGCGATTTTGACGCCTGCCTCGGGGACGTCGTCAAGGTCTTTTTCCTTGACTGCCGGCAACTGGATCGACTCCAGGGGGAACATGTCGAAGTATTTTCGCGGGGCGTACCAAGGCAGGTGCGGCTTGACGAATCCGACCGCCAGAAAGAGCGGCTTGTCGTGCTTCTTCTGAAGCTCCTCGGAGGCCCAGGTGACCAGGCGGTGGTCGCCCATCTCCTCGTCGGGCACGTCGAGCGGGCCCCAGTCGAAGTGGGCCATGTTGAGGCCGCTGACGGAGCCGACCGGCGGATGGGGGTCGCCACTGCGGTTGAAGTATTCGTGCCAGTCCGTCTCTTTCTCCTTCGGCAGGCCGCCGCCGCCGTGATAGATCTTGCCGCCGCCGATGACCTTGTAGCCTTCCTTGATGAGGTAGCGGTTCAACGTCAGGGCGTCTTTGAGCGGCAGCCCGTAGGGCTGGCTGTTGTGGTAAATGCCGGTGGTGAAGGGTCGCAGCCCGCTCATCAGCGCCGCGCGGGAGGGATTGCAGGCCGGGGCGGCGCACTGGGCGTTGGTGAAGAGGGTGCCGCGGGCGACGAGGCGGTCCAGGTGGGGCGTGCTCGCTTGAGGGTGCCCGCCGAGGCAGCCCGTCCAGTCGTTGAGGTCGTCGATGGCGATAAACAAAACATCGGGCTTCTCGGCCGCCTGGGCGATGCCGCCAAAAACGAGCGCGGTCGCCGCCGCAATGATCAGGCAACTTACGATATTTCGACAGTTCATCTCGGGCACCTTTCTGTTCAAGAAATCGTAGGGTGCGTGCTTGCACGCACGCTGGCTGTTTTTTTCGGGCATCGCGTGCGTGCAAGCACGCACCCTACCCGGCTACATTCTCGCCCAACACTCTGCGAAGGTCAATCTTTCGTACAGCTTTGCACCAAGGCGACGTTTTCGTGCGTCTGGCGGGGATTCGTCTTGGGGAAGACGCCGATGCAAAGGCCGTCTTTGCGTTTCAATCGCTCAAAGACGTACGGGAGCGTCTCGGCCGGCTTGATCCGGCCCGCACCGAGCACTTTGTAGCCGACCACCGGCTTCTGGAGCCTGGCGATGGTGGCCAGCGACTCCTCCAACCCCTCTTTGACGTAGTTGTCGGGGCGATACATCGTCTGGTGGTAGAAATCGGTGGGCAGGCGGCGGTCTTCGGCCTCCAAATGGGTCGTTGCGCGGTGGGTGGCCATTCCCGCCGGCAAGCCGTGGCTCTTGATCTGCTCCAGCCAGCCACGGACGGCGTCCCAGCGGCCGTCTCTGACCGCCTTGTCGATGTTGACGCCCTGAATGCAGACCGCCGACGTGCCATTCTTGACGGCGGCCAGGATCTCCTTGTCCATCGGCTGGCGGTCCGGCTGGGCAATCCAGTGTTCGAGCTTCCCGCCTCGCTGGCGATAGGTGTTCCACAGTCGGATCCAGTGCTCGTAGCAGGGCGTCCAGACGGCGTTGATCCCCAGCTCGGCTGCCTCGTCCAGGACCGCCATGATCCGCTCTTCGCTGTACCACTCGCGCATCTCGGCGGCACTCGCCTGGGGATTGCCGTGGGCAAAGCCGAAAAACGGATTGCTGCCCAAGAACACCCTGGAGACCTTCAGCTCGCCCAGTTGGATCATCGGCATCTTGCCGGAGGGCGTCTCCGCGGCCTTCCCGGCTCCGCCCGTCGATGCCACGGCCGCGGCGGCCAGTGCCGCCGTTTCATGAAGGAACTGCCGCCGTGTCCTTCTCTGCTTCATGGGCATGCGATCTTTCATGGCGATGCTCCGTGGGGTAAGTGGGAGGATCCTGCCGTCGTTGGGAAGGGGACAGTCCCATTTTCGCTGCGCGAAAATTGGGACAGCCCCAAGTTGTTCCTCGGCCGCTCCCTACTTGCCGGGCTCACCGAGCGGCTCGACCCAGATATTGCCGTACTCGACCGGATCCTTGTGATAGTGCAAGAGGATGCGGCCCACCACGACCTGCGGCGGGGCGGCCTTGCGCCGCCTCGGCGACGGCTCGACGGGCGGGAGCTCGACGTCGCTGTGGATCGGCTTGCCGTTGTGGACCACGCTGATCCGCGCGGGCCGAACTCGGTTGCCTTCCGCGTCGTACTTCGAGGCGTGGTATTCGACGTCGTAGGCCTGCCACATCAAGGGCGGCCGGCACATGTTCACGGCCGGCGCGGCGACCCTGTAGATTCCGCCGCACTCGTTGTCCAGCCCTTCGAGCCCGTAGCTGTCGAGGATTTGCACCTCGTACCACCTGTAGTCCTCGAAGACCAGCCCGCCGTTGGCCCGCGCCTGGCCGGTCTTGTCGGCCATCAGCGGCAGTCGGAACTCGAGGTGGAGGCGGAAATCGGAGAACGCCTCCTTGGTGACGATCGAGTGCCGGGGACCTTCCGCCTCGCCCGTCGGCGCCACCCGCATGAAGCCGTCGCAAAGCTCCCAGGCGATCGGCTCCGCGGGGTCTTCGCTGCGGTGGACTTGCCATTGCTCGAACCCCGAGCCGTCAAACAGCACCACGGCCTTTGGCGGCGGCTTGGCGCCGACGCGCGGCGAGAGCCGGGCAACTCTCTTGAGCTTGAACGCCGCGGCGTTGCCTTCTGCCGGCCGCGTGCCGGTGAAGCGGTTGCCGCGGACCTGGCCGCTCCATCCGCTCTGCTCGAAACGCAACACGTCGCCGTCCAGCCGGGCCTCGACGACGGCCAACGGCTCGCACCGCGCGTCGAACTCCGGCAGGAAGTTGATTTGATACGCGCCTCCGCCGCGGGGGATGACCTGGGCGACCAGGCCCTCGCCTTGCCAGTCGCCCAGGAAAGGGTCGGCCGGCTGCTCGGCGGCAAGTGCCGGGCAAGAGGTGACAAGGCAAAACATCGCCAGGAAGCCGGGCGTCCATTTGCTGGGCATCGTTGCTACCTTTCAACTTGTGGAGATGGATCCGTTCGCGAGGCGTGCGAAACCGCTTGCGAGCATTAGCGCGCGCAGGCTCCGCGAATGCAAGCGCCGGCAGTGGAAACGCCGCCACGGCCGGTGCTTCCCCTCTTTCGGGCCATTCACTTTGGGGCTTTCCGGCAGCGGGGAGAGTGCCCCGGACGCACAGAGTGTCCGGGGCACTGAGTAGTTGCCATCAAAGGCCGCGCTAGGATAAGATCGAGCCGGTCTCCGGGCTGCAGAATTCCGGCCGCCGGAACAAGCACGCGAAGCAACCCAGTAAATGGCGGGAGAGAGAACGTGAAACACCATCCGGAGCGGATCTCGTTATCGGACCGGGCGGCAAGACGGACGGCGGCAGTGGATCGCCGCGAGTTCCTGGCGGCCGGAGTCGTGGCCGCCAGATCGGCCCTTCTCGGCGGCGCGGCGGCCCACGGCGAGGAGACCGCACCTGGCTTTCCGCTCGTCGATCTCCACGTACACCTGGACAACAGCACGATCGACAAGGTGCTGGAGCTCTCCCGCGAGCGGGGCGTCAAGTTCGGCATCGTCGAGCACGCCGGCACCGAGGAGAACGAATACCCTGTCGTGCTCTCAAGCGATAAGGAGCTGGCCGGTTATCTTGCCATGCTCGAGGGCAAGACGGTCTACCGGGGCGTGCAGGCGGAGTGGACCGACTGGTCGAGCTGCTTTTCGCCCGAGATGCTCGGCCGGCTCGACTACGTGCTGATGGACGCGATGACCTTCCCCGGCAAGGACGGCCGCCGCGTGAAGCTCTGGACGAAGGACGTCGAGTCGCTGGTGGACATGGACGACCGGCAGGCCTTCATGGATCGCTACGTCGACTTCCACGTCGAGCTGATCGAGAAGCAACCGATGGACATCCTGGGCAACGCCTCCTGGCTGCCCAAGCCGCTGGCCGGCCAGTACGAGGCGTTCTGGACGTCCCGGCGGGTCCGCCGCGTCGTCGCCGCGGCCGCCAAGCACGGCGTGGCCATCGAGATCAGCTCCAGCCTGAAGCTGCCGAAGCCCTATTTTCTTGAGATCGCCAAGGACGCGGGGGCGAAGTTCACGTTCGGCTCCAACGGCCGCTATCCGAACATGGGCAAGCTCGACTACTCGATCGAGACGGCGCGGCAGTTGAAGCTCACCGCGGCGGACATGTTCCTGCCGGCGGCGAAGGAATAGCCGTTCGTAGTCACGATAAGGGAGAACCGGGATGACGCGATATTGGATTTCCATCGTTCTCTGCGGCGCCGCACTGCTCTCGTGCCCCGCCGTCTCGGCGGCCGCGGAGGAAGACGCAGCGACGGCGGCCGCCGAGCCGCATCCGCTTCACTACATCAACACGGCCTTCGAGAACGCCTCGCCGCTCTGGTGGGAGATCGATCCGGACGGCACAGTCCAGATCCACCTCGTTTACGATCAGGAGCGATCGTCGCCGAACCGGGCCAACGGCCACTGGCTGTTTCGCCTCGACGCCGAGCCGGGAAGCCACCTGATGCTCGTGCTGGGCCCTTTCGGCAACGTCTGGAATCGCAAGCCCAGCAAGCCGATCCCCGAGGCGACGATCGCCTTCGTCTCCGACGACGGCCACCAGTGGCGGGCCATTCGGGCCGCGCCGGTCGAGCCGTATCGGCTGAGGCTTCACGTCCACTTGAGCGGCCCTTCGCTTTACGTGGCCCGATTGGAGCCCTATCGCATCTCGGATCTTGAGAAGCTCAAGGCCGACTTGGCCGGCCACCGGCTGGTCGAAAACACTCCCATCGGCGAGACGGTCGAAGGCCGCCGGCTGGAGATCGTCCGCGTCGGCAGGCCCGACGCGCCCCGCCGCGTGCTGCTCAGAGCGAGGGCGCATCCCTGGGAGCCCGGCGGCAACTGGGTCGTCGAAGGGCTACTGCGCCGGCTGACCACGGACGACGACGCAGCTCGGCGGTGCCTCGACCGCTACTCTGTCTACATCCTGCCAATGGCCAACATGGACGGCGTCGCTCGCGGCCGTACCCGGTTCAATATGCAGGGCATGGACCTGAACCGCAACTGGGACCTGCCGGCCGATCCGGCTTTGGCCCCGGAGAACGCCGCCTTGGAGAAATGGCTCGATGCGATGGTCGCCGAGGGCCGGCGGCCCGACCTGGCGATCGACTTCCACAACGACGCCTCCGGCCGCCTGCACGTCAGCCGCCCCGAGATCGACTCCGCGAAGCTCGACGACTACCTCGCCCGCATGGAGCGGCTCGCGGCGCTGCTGCGAGAGCACACCTGGTTTACCGAGGGGAGCACGAAGAGCAGCTTCCGCAATCCGGGCACGATAGGAGAGGGGCTGCTCGCCCGCTGGGGCATTCACGCCTGCATCCACGAGCTCAACGCCAATAGGATCGCCGGCCTGGACGACTACCCCACCGCGGCGAACTGGAAGAAATACGGCGAGCAGCTCGCCGAGGTGTTCTTCCACTACTTTGACCCTGAGGAGGCGTCGAACTGAGCAGTCCGGCAGTGTCTCAAGCGCAGTACTCCCGGACCCTTTCCATCAGTCGGTTGGCTGTGTCCGAATCAGGGACGCCGCCGACACGATACAGCACGCCGCCGGGCAGCTTGTGTCGATCGAGACGGTCGACGAACCGCTCGAAGCCGGCATCGACCACCAGCGGCAAGCCGCCCGTCTTCTCCTGCAACTGGTCGAGCACGTCGAACGCCTTGGGAAATCCGCGGTCGTCGCCCAGGAAGACCGCCTTCAGTCCCTTGAATCCGGCCACGGTTTCGAGCAGGTGGCGGCCGTTGGCGTGGACGTGGAGCACGCCGCCGTCGAAACGAGCGAAGATCCGCTCGACCGGCCCGCGGCCCCACTCTTCCAGGCATTGGACGGAAGTCATGTGAAAGGGATCGACGCTTTCGGAGACGACGCGGCCAGGGATCCACTGCACCATGTTGCTCGCGGTGCCGCCGTCCGGGGCGGCCGTCCGCTCGAAGAAGGCCGCCTGCACGGCGACGTTCAGCTCGTACGCCAGCTCGATCGCGCGGCGAACCTCGGCCGGATGGTCGTAGAGGCTCAGGTATGTCCTCGTGGCCCCGACGAGCTCGAAGACGAGGTTCAAGCCGTTAATGCAGATGAAATGGCTTAGGCCGAACTTCCCCGCGGCGGCGCGGGAGAAGACGTCGAGCTGGTCGAGATAGCGGCGGAACCAGGGATGGCCGGGATCGAAGCGGAGCCGATCCAGCCCGGACCAGTCGCTGAGGATCGGCTTGACCATGGAAGAGATCCAGCCGGACTCCGGGTGGGCCATGAACTGCACCCCTCCGCCGAGCAGTCCGCCGTAGAGGCCCTGGTCCAGCTCGCTCAGGTACGCGCTGGGGACCGAGTCGTCTTCGATCGAAGCCCGTTCCGTCAGAAACCGGTCCCAGAAGGCGATCCGCTCGAGCAAGTCGGGGTACTCGCAATATCCTTCGCGGTACCGCGACTGGAAATCAACCAGCGCCGGGCTGGGGGTCTGCATCACGGCGAAGATGCAGTCCTCCGCGCGTCGCTCGTACAGCAACCGCAGCCGAGGCAGAACCTCGTCGAGCGTCGGCTTGTAGGCAAGCGTAGTCAAGGCTGCGCGAGTAGCTCGTCAAATTGGGCAATCGTCTGGTCGTAACGGGCCAGCGACCAATCCAGGGCGTACGGTTTGTTTTCGCGGAGCCAGAGTGTACGCCATCGGTCGCGGAGATCCCGGTAGGCGTCGCGGCTTCGCCGCAGCGACGCGGCGGCCCGATCCAGCAGCCGGGCCCGCTCGTCGTCGCTGGCTTGAATCGCCTGCTGGCGGGCGCTCGCCGCGTCGAGCCGGTCGATCTGGCCCTGATAGAACTGCTCGATCCGCCGGGCGCCGAACTCGACGGGGTCGAGGAGGTCTGCGTCGGCCGCGGCCGACTCTCGGCAGGCTTCGAGATGCCCAAGCGCCGCCCGCACGACTTTCAAGCAGTCCTCGGCCGGCTCCGGCGACTCCATCCGCACCGGCCCGTTCGCCGCCTCCCAGAAAGTGCGGTTGGTCATGCCCGCGAAACGCGGGTCGCAGAGGAGTTGGATCGCCTGGCCGAAATGTTCCTCCGGCTCGCCGAAGAGCACGGCCCCCACGCGGCGGTTGAAGTCCCCCAGCGGCGTTTGGGCGGCGTTCCATGCGCACTCGGCTCCCCAGGCAAAGCCGTACCAGTTGGGGGCGTTGAGGTTCTCGCCGTCGTCGTCCCACGAGGTGTTCAACATGCCCAGCGCGCCGTGCTTGTGGCCGTCGCGGACGAAGTTGCCGATGTTGGTCACGCTGCGGGAGAAGTCGGGCAGGACACGGCGCCAGTTGTTCACGCCGGGGCAGACGAAAAACTCGTAGCCCGACCTGGCGAAGGGGACGATCTGGTCCTCGAAGCTTTCGCGGGCGTTGTAGTTCCAGGTGAGCATGATCACGTCCTCGGGCACCTGATCCAGCTTGTCGGGATGCTTGAGGATGATGTCGCCCCAGATCATCATCCGCTTGCCGTATTTGCCGTGGACGAGGTCGTAGACGCGGCGGATGTGGCCGACGTAAACCCCGCCGGGACCGATCTGGTCGGCCAGCGGCTTAGAGGGGCCCTTGGTGCCCAGCCCCCATGTCTCGTCGCAGCAGACATTGAACATCTCAAACGGCAGGATCGGCAGCACGTCCGAGTAAAGGTCGTCCAGCAGCCGGTAGGTGCCTTCGTGGGCCGGCGAGAGTGTGCGGTCGTCTTCCTTGAGATGGGCGTACTCGGAGTGGGCCAGCACGTGCTGCATGTGGGCGAACGACTGCTGGTTGCCGAGCACGTGCACGCCCAGCGGCCGGGCGTGCTCGACCAGCGCGGCCAACTCGGCCGGCGCAAGCGAGCCGTCCTCGGGGCCGATGAGCGGGTGCCTGGTGAAGGCGAACTGGTGCTGCATGTAGTACGTGAAGATGTTCAGCTTGAGCATCGCGCCGCGGGTGGCGTCACGCTTCAATTCGGAGAGCTTCGTGCTCGGGCCCCGCGTGAGGTCGTCCTGAAACGCCCGCCAGCGGAGCGACGGCCAATCTCGAATCACCAAGCAAGGGATCGCCCCCTCACGACGATTCGCCCGCACAAGCTGCCCGAGCGTGGTCAGCCCGTGGAGGAGGCCCGGCATGGCCGGGGCGGCGACCAAGACGGACTGGGGATCCACAGAGAGCACGTAGTCCTCGTCGGTCGCCTCGGGACGGAAGTTGACTTGCGGGAGTGCCGACTCTGGCCGGGCCGACCAGCGCACGAAGAGTTGCGGGCCCTGGCCGTAGCGCACGCCCGGCGCCGGGGCGCCGGCCCGCTTCAGCTCGTCAAGCAGAAAAGTCTCGACCGCCGTTTTGGCCGCCTGGGGAGCTTCGATTTGAAGCAACCGATCGAGGGCGAA
>Ga0180438_10012687_pt1 | contig 9993 bp, 5 predicted proteins | sample SS_ome_12_FD_132455 | JGI IMG/M metagenome (GOLD analysis project Ga0180438, IMG submission 132455) | Hypersaline lake sediment archaeal communities from the Salton Sea, California, USA - SS_3_D_2 metaG | ecosystem: Environmental > Aquatic > Non-marine Saline and Alkaline > Hypersaline > Sediment...
ACATCCCACCCGCTGTCATCGTGGACGTTCTATCTGCGCCACCGCCGTCGGTCCATATTGCTGCTGGCTGCGATCGGGTTGATGGTCCTGGGGGTGGCTCTCCCCGGATTCCTCATCGGCACGGTAAATGATTCAACGCTGCCGCTCTTTCTCAGCTATACGACTCACACCACAGTCGTCTCCCCAGGTTTCACGTATCGTGCGGTAACCCCCGACATCGTCGCTCAGATCAGGGCCCACCCGGCCGTGGCCCACGCGATCTCCGTCAAAGCCCTGAGCATGATGATCAACCTTCCCCTGGGAGGCGAACTCGCGTCGCTACCCGTTTACGCCGTGCGCGAGCAGGATCTGCCCATCCTGTTGGACGCGTACGACCTGCGCTTGGGAGTAGGAGACATGGTTCAGCCAAGATCGAGCCAGATCGTCCTGACCAGCGTCGTCGCCCGAAACCGGAACCTGGTTCTTGGCGATGCGATCGGCCATCCGGTTCACGAGCGTGATGGGATGCCCACAGAGCTGACGGTCGTCGGCCTACTCGATTCAACCAGCCCCACACTCGTGGAACGAGCGGGCTACGACGTCCCTCCGATGCCTCGCTGGGCAGGGTTCGCCTCGTACGAATACGTGGATGGCCACGAGCGCTACGCGGGCACGCCCACGCACTTGCTGGTCGTACCCGTGGAAGGGCGCGATTCCGAGATGGAGATCTGGCTGGAGGAAACCATCGCCTCTCCACGAGTGAGGATAGAGACCCTCGGCTCGAGTTATCGCTTCTGGCGAACGATTGTACGAACCGCGCAGGCAACCATTGCTATCGGTTCGGCCATTCTCTCCGCGGTCGCAGGCCTGGGGTTGGCCATCATGAACTATGTCTTTGTCACACAGCGCCGCGACGAGTTCGGAGCCTTGCATGCCGTGGGTCACAGCCGCGCGACCCTGATCGCGCGTACCCTGCGGGAGAGCGTGAGCATCGCGGTTGTAGCCTGGCTGGTTGGGGCTGCGGCCTGCATCGCCGGTATGTTCTACGCCCAGGCCACCATCTATACGCCACTCGGCATGAGTCTGGACTGGACCAACCTTGCGCCCTGGTTGTCCACGCTGCCCATCCCGCTGGCCGTCGTTGCCGCTAGCGCGGGCACGATTGCCTGGACGCTGTCCAAACTCGATCCGGTGTCTATCATTGAGAGGCGAACGTGAACCCGTTATCTCCTTTCACTTATCACCGCCGCCACAAGCGGAGCGCGTTGCTGTTGGCGGGCCTCATCACGCTGGCGACGTTGGGCATCTATATCATGGTTGGCTTGCTGGATTCCCTCACAGAAAACCTTGACGTCCTCGGCGGCCAATTGACCCGGTTTAGCCTGGTTTATCCTGCCACCAGCGACTCGCTTGATCCGACCGTCGTATCACGGATTCGAGTGCATCCAGACGTAGCGCGGGTTATCCAGGTAGAGCGCCTGTACATCAGCATACCATTGGGTGTCGCGTCCAGTTCCTGGAGTGTGCTAGGAGTATCCGAGGCTGACATCCCAGTCCTGATGGAGATATGCGACGTGCGCTTGCAGGAGGGACGATTGCCCCAACCACGCACGAACGAGATCGTGCTTTCGGAAGAGATTGCCAGCGCCCTGGGGCTACACATCGGCGATCGGATCGGCCACTCAGTCAACGATGACTACTATGGGGACCTCCCAACAGAAATGGTGCTCGTTGGTATTCTGGAGAGCGATCCTTCGGCTTCCCTCAACCATGTTCAGGGCAGGCAGCTCAGGACAGGCCTGGGGCCAAGCATCCGCGTGGGCTTTGCCTCCCGGGAGTACCTCGAGAGTCACGAACTGCATTCCCGACCGTCCGGCCTCATCGTCGTCGCGCGAGAAGGTAGCAAGGCGGCAGTAGATGAGTTCCTGGAAACCACGATCCTTTCTGCGCGCACGGACGTAGAGACCGCTGCACGACTGTTCGCCATGCTTGATCGCATCCGTCACTCATTCCATCTCGTGTGCGGCGTCATAGACTGCCTGGTAGCGGTCGTCGTCGCGCTGGTCGTTGGGGTCATCAACCAGATCGCCCTGACACGACGCCTACCAGACCTCGGCCTGCTACACGCCTTGGGTCACTCCAGGAGATGGCTTGTCCACCGCCTGACGCTGGAGACGGCCGTCGTGGCAGGGATAGGCTGTACCATCGGCCTGGCGCTTTCATGGCTGAGCCTCGCCTGGGTGAAAGCCAACTTTTACGGGCCCAGCGGGATGGAACTGAGTCTGACGAACCTCTCCCCAGTCTGGTTTGCCGTTCCTATTCCCCTGGTTGTGATTGGTTCTATGGCCTTTAGCATCACGCGGGTCTTTGCCCGTCTCGACAGCGTGGCCATCATTGAGCGCGGCAAACTCAGCGTGGAAGCGCGCCACCGCCAGCGGGCGGCGAAGCGTTCGTCGGGCAGGCCACTATCGTCCTGGACTTTTTATCTACGCCATCGCCGCCGGGGACTGATGCTGGTGGCGGCTGTGGCGTTGATGATCCTGGGAATTGCTTTTCCGATGTTCCTTACCTCGGCCATGATAGACACGCAAAATCCCTTCTTCCTTAACTACCTGCAGCACGTCGGCGAGGTCCGACCAGGTGTGGGACGCGCCGTTGACCCTGGCACGATGGGGCAGATCAGGGCCCATCCGGCCGCCGCGCGTGTCATCCCTGCTACGCCATTGGGGCTGACGATCAGTATACCACCTCTGTCGATCACTCAGGCCAGGATCTATGGTGTTTCTGAGCAGGATCTACCGGTTCTCATCGATTTGTTCGGCATGCAACTCAAGGAGGGCCGTCTACCCCACCCCCGATCCAACGAGATTGTTCTATCGGAGGTGCTGGCCTTGAATCGCGATTTGCGCGTCGGCGATACGGTCGGCCGGCCGGTCTCCGAACGAGATGCGGACGTCTCGCCCGAGATGCGAGATGCGGACATGCCGACCGAGATGGTGGTCGTAGGTGTTCTTGCTTTCAAAGACGTAGCACTGGGTTTTGCTTCGCAAGAGTATTTGGAGAGCCACGAACTCTACTCCGGATCGGCAGTCAACCTGCTCGTCGTTCCGGCCGAGGGGCGCAAGGCTGAACTGGATGCTTGGCTGGAGGAGCACGTGGCCTCTGAACAGACGAGTGTATCAACCTATGGTGCGACATTGCGTGAGGGGCGACAATCCACACTGGCGATGCACCTGGTGTTTGCCGCGCTGGAGAGCATGATCGCCCTCGTCGCGGCCACTGCACTGACTGTCCTGAACCACCTATTCTTTGCCCAACGGCAAGAGGAGTTTGGCATCTTGCACGCGGTGGGGCGCAGTCGCCGGTGGCTCATCCTACGCGCCGCGAGGGAAAGCGGGAGTGTGGTTGCCGTGGGCTGGCTCATCGGCGCTGCGCTGTGCATGGTTGGCCTGATCTGCGCCCAGGCCAGCGTCTACGGGCCAAGGGGCCTGAGCCTGGACTTTTTCAACCCTGCGCCCTGGCTGTTCACGCTTCCCATCCCGCTGGCCGTCGTCGCTGCCAGCGCGGGCACGATCGCGCGGATGCTGAGCAAGCTCGATCCGGTGTCCATTATCGAGAGGAGATCGTGAGGAGAGGGGAGATTGGATTGGGGAATGAATTGTGCATGCGATGTGGAGATGAATAGATGAAACGTCAATGTAGAACTATCCGATTTGTTTATCTCATGCTGGTTGTGTTGCTTGTGGTTGGATGTCGTGGTGATTCCACCGGGGACCGGGCAATGCCATCCCCCACGCCCGCCTCTTCCTTAGGCAGTTCCGCTGTGCGTGGTGCGGTAGAGGCGGGACGCATCACAGCTTTAGGCACCATCCGACCGGCGCAAACGCTGCAGCTAAGCTTTCGCGCCAGTGGTCCGGTGCGTGCAGTGACCGTTCAATTGGGGGAGGCGGTGGAATACGGCGACCTGCTGGCTGAGTTGGACTCGGCTGCCCTGGAGCTAGACCTGCAGAGCGCACAGGAGGAGGTCGCCCTTTGGCAGGCCGCACTCGATGGGTTAATCAACGGCCCTGGTGCGGCGCTCGTCGCCCGTGCGGAGGCCGAGCACGCCCAGCAGGTGGCCCAGACCGAGGTCGCGCTGCAGGTCAAGCGGTTGCAGCTGGAAAAGGCCCGCCTGGAGGATCCTGCAGCGGATGTCACCGCTGCCCAGGCGAGCGTCGAGGAGTTGAAGCTGCAACTGGCCCAGATGCAGGCAGCGTCTGCAGGGGCTGACGTGGCTATCGCCCAGGGTGGTGTGGATGGTGCGCAGGCCGAGTTAGACCAATTGGTGGCCAACCCGGATGAGCGTGCGGTGGAGATTGCCAGACTGAACTGGGAGTTGGCCAAAACTCGCCTGTGGCAGGCTCAATTGGAGCGAGACGCGCTGGCTGGCCGTGCAGGGGTTCCGGGTTACCAGAAGGAGTTGTCCAAAGCAGAGGTTGGTGCGGCGGAGACTCTGGCGCTCATCGCGCAGTTGGAATACGAGCTGGCCAGACAAGGTACGGCTGACGAGGCGATCAGCATCGCTCAGTCGGCGGTACGGCAGGCCGAGGCACAACGGGACCGTGCCTTGGGCGCCCAAAGAGCGCATGGCATCGGCCTGGAGGTGCTGGCGGTGCAGATCGGCGAGGCCGAGGAGCAACTGGCCCGGGTCATCGCCGCGCAAGAGGCGTATACCATCACGCTGGAGGTGCTTGCTGCCGACGTGGAGGCGGCCCGGCTTGAGCTGGAGGCGCTGCGGGCGTGGGAGAACCCCTATCTGGACCCGGCGCTACCCAAAGACATCGCCCAGGCCAGAGCCCGGTTGCGGCAGGCTGAACTGTCGGCTGACCAGTTGGAATTGCAGCTACAAGGTGTGGAGCTGCGCGCGCCTTTTGACGGCGCCATCTCGGCCGTTTACCTCCGCCCGGGCGAGTGGGGTGCGCCGGGCGTGCCGGTCGTGGAGATAGTTGACACCACCCGGTGGACCGTCGAGACGCGCAATGTGAGCGAGTTGACCATCGGCCAGGTGCGGGTGGGGCAGGAAGCCATCGTACGGGTTAACGCTTTTCGAGGCGAGGAGTTGCGCGGGCAGGTGGCCACCATCTCTCCGGTTGCCGTGGTGCAACAAGGAGACACAACTTATACGCTGATGATCGAGCTGGAGCCCACGGATCTTGATCTGTGGGCGGGGATGAACGCCCAGGTGGAGATTTCGACAGAATAAAGTGATGTGCGGTACTTTTCGGAGAGCAACGGACTTGCTCCTGATGAGCTTTTGGCATACAATACGGGCCTTCAAAGACGTTGGGCTATATCTCTTGTATAGTGGAGGTTCGAATGGGTGGGCCGGGATTATGAAACGCATTCTGGTTCGTCAAGATCTGTGCAGTGGCTGCCGGGCCTGTGAGGTGGCCTGCGTGGCCTGGCACGAGGGCCGTTTCGGCACCGCGATGGCCCGCATCCGGGTGACCAAGAACGAGCCGCTGGGGATGGACCAGCCCCACGTGTGCCGCCTGTGCCGGCGCGCGCCGTGTGTGGCCGCTTGTCCAACCGGGGCGCTGTACAAAGACGAGACCACGGGGGCTGTCCTCCTGCGCCCCGAAGATTGCACGGCTTGCGCGGCCTGTGTGGATGCGTGTCCCTTTGGCATGGCGGCGCTACACCCAGAGACCATGTCCGTTCTCATCTGTGACCTGTGCGCGGGCGACCCCGCCTGTGTGAAGCGATGCGCCACAGGGGCGATCGTGTACGGCGAAGCACGGGGGAGCCGTAGAACCAGTCGTACTGTGCAGGGTGTGGATAGTTGATAGTTGGATCTGGAATTCGAACTTTTTGGCTCTTTGGCAAGGTGGAAAATGGACAGTTACGGCGGCCACATCTTGCGTGTCAATCTGACGGACGGGGTCATTGACCGTCATCCCACCGAGGAGGGTCTGGCCCGGGCTTATCTCGGCGGGCGAGGGCTCAATGTGAAACGTCTGTGGGACGAACTGCCGGCCCACACCGACGGGCTCTCGCCGGAGAATATGCTGCTCTTTGGCGTCGGCCCTCTGGCCGGGACGCTCTTTCCCGGCGGGGCACGGTTCAACGTCACCGCCATGTCACCTCAGACCGGGATCCTGGGCGACTCTAATGCGGGTGGCTTTTTCGGCCCTGAACTCAAGTTCGCTGGCTACGACCAGGTGATCGTTCAGGGCCGGGCAGAGCATCCGGTCTATCTGTGGATCAAGGACGACGCCGTAGAGCTGCGCGATGCCCGTGGACTGTGGGGCCGGGACGTGTGGCAGGCCACGTCAGCCATCCAACAGGAACTGGGTGACGCCGACGTTCAGGTGGCGACGATTGGCCAGGGGGCGGAAAATGGAGTGCGTTTCGCCGGCGTGTTCGTCAACCTCAACCGCGCGGCGGCCCGCACGGGCATGGGGACGGTCATGGCAGCCAAGAACCTCAAGGCGGTGGCCGTGCGCGGCACGGGACTCGTCCCCGTGGCCGACATGGCTCGTTTCCTCGAGATCCTCGAACGCCTGGATCGCGCCATCTACGCCCACCCCGAGTACGAGGTTCGCTGCCGTCTGGGCACGACCAAGTTGATCAAGGCCCTCGACAGCATCGGCGGCCTGCCGACCCGCCATTTCCAGCGCGGTCGTTTTGAGGCGGCCGACGCGGTGAGCGGCGAGGCGATCGAGGACTTGTACAAGATCAAGAGCAAAGCCTGTTTTGCCTGCACCATCCCCTGCAGTCGCTTCCTGGTTGTGGACGATCCCCGCTTTCCCGGTCTGCGCCTGGAGGGGCCGGAGTATGAGCCACTGGCTGGCTTTACGGCCCGGGTGGGCAACAGCGATCTGGCGCTGGCCCTAAAATGCGTCGACCTGGCCAATCGCTATGGCCTGGATGCCATCGCCCTCAGCGAGGTCATTTCCTGGGCGATGGAGTGCCATCAGCGCGGCCTTCTCTCTCGGGAGGAGGCGGATGGACTGGACCTGGCCTGGGGCAACGGTGAGACGGTCGTGGCCCTGATCCACAAGGTGGCCCAGCGAGAAGGTTTTGGCGATCTACTGGCCGACGGTGTCAAGAGGGCAGCCGAGCGCCTGGGGCGAGGCTCGGAAGAGATCGCGCTGCACGGCAAGGGTCTGGAGGTCTTTCAGGCGGATGTGCGGAGCATCAAGGCCTACGGTCTGGGCAATGCCGTGGCCAGCCGGGGGGCGGATCACCTGCGCTCTGAGCCCTGGTTCGAGTTCTCCAACGACCCGGAGGAGGGCGTCCGTCGCTATGGGATCCCTGAGACAGCCTTCCGCCTGGAGGTCAAGGGCAAGGGCCTGGTGGTCAAGCATTTCGAAGAGATGGCCGCGATCGCCGATGCGACCGGCGTGTGCAAGAACACCTACAACAACATGGAGGTGCTCGACTGGGAGGGGACAGCCGAGTTGCTCGAGACGGCGACCGGCTGGGACCTGACCGGCGAGGAGGTGCGCCGGGTCGGCGAGCGCATCGTCAACCTGGAGCGGCTGTTCATCGCTCGCGAGGGCATCACGCGCCGGGACGACACGCTGCCCAGGCGCTTTCTGCAAGAGCCTTTGCCCGAGGGGAGCGGCCCCAGCACCGGGTCGGTGTTGGAACTGGAACCGATGCTGGACGAGTACTATCGCGCCCGGGGATGGGACGTGCAGACCGGCCTGCCGACGAGGGACAAGCTTGAGGAGTTGGGGTTGGATGTGTAACAGATCCCTTACAGGGCAGGGTGGTCTCACCACGGAGACGCGAAGGACACAGAGAACTTGGATTTCTGTGGTTAGGCCTGGTCAGTATGACACATAGAAAGGTTTTCCATGTACGAGTTAAAAGTCACCGTCACCAAAGTCTTGGGGGTGTGCACGGCAGATCCGCCGATGAAGCCAGGCGACACTTTTACGGTGCGCGATGGCGACATCCGCATCCCCGAAGGCGGCTACGTGTGCATGTGGGCGCTGCACAGCCTGCTGCCAGTCATCACGCCCAAGGAGAGGGAGATCCTCGAGGAGAAGGGCGAGGACTGGATGTGGCGCGTGCATCACGTCCAGTGCCCAGACCCAAAGGGGCGGGTGATCTTTAATATCGAGCGGGTGGGCAAGGTGAGCAAGGGGACTGAGATACCCGGGGAGGCGGAGAGCCGTGAAGGCGCGGAAGCCGCCGGGAGCATGGGGCGCAGGGAGGGCAGTGAGGGAGGGCTGCGCGACCTACGGGTGATCGTGGAGGAGGTCAGGGGCAAGTGCACCTCGGGCATGAGGCCAGGGGATAGTTTTATCCTCCGTAGCGGGCGACTGACCATCCCGGCCGGCCGTCATTTCTGCCTCTATGCCTTGCAGGCCGTTCTGCCACTCCTGCCGGCCAAACAACGCCCTCTGGCGGATGGCGACTGGCTGAAGGAGGTTAGCCACGTCATCTGTCCCGACCCAGCAGGCAATGTCATCCTGCGCATTGAGGGGTACTCGTAAAAGAAAGTAGGCGGTAGACCCTGGCCCGGCCGAGCTGGAACCAAGGGGGGAAATCTTACCACAAAGACAAAAAGACACAAAGAAAGAATGAAGAAAGAAGGCTTTGTGCCTTGGTGTCTTTGTGGTAAGTCTGTCGCCAACTGTGCTAGAACTTGATTGGCAAAGTACTGTTTATCTGTCGGAAGCAGTCGTCTAGGTCACTCTGCGTACAAGAAAAGGAGAGAGCGATGAAATTCGTCCTGGCATTGATGAGCCATGAAACCAATACCTTTTCACCCGTTCCGACACCCTGGAAGCGATTTGCCGGTGGGGCGGGCCATTCGGGGCAGGCTGCGATTCAGGCCTATCAGGGCACGAACACAGCGCTCGCCGCCTACCTTGACCTGGCCCGCGAGGCCGGTGCCGAGATCGAGCTTCCCCTCGCCGCGGGCGCAAGCCCGTCGGGACCGGTGGCAGCCGAGGCTTACGCGTTCATGTCGGACGCCATCGTCGAGGCCGTGCGCCGGGGCTGCGACGCGGTCATGCTGAGCCTGCACGGCGCCATGGTCGCCGAGACCACTCCTGACGGCGAAGGTACGCTTGTGCAGCGAATTCGCGCCGTCGCCCCCGAGGTGCCCATGTGCGTGACGTGTGACCTGCATGCCAACCTGACGCAAGAGATGGTCGACAATTGCGATGCCCTCATCGGCTACAAGACGTATCCCCACATTGACGTATACGACGTCGGCCACCAGATTGGCCGTGTGTTACTCGATCAGTTGGCCGGCAAGGCACATCCGGTCATGGCCTGGGGCAGGCGACCCATGCTGCCGCACACGCTGTGCATGGGGCACGAGTTCGAGCCGATGAAGACGCTGCAAGAGATGACCCGTGCGGCCGAGCGCGAGGGCATTCTGGCAGCGTCGGCCTTTGGTGGCTTTCCGTTGGCCGACATTGAGGCGGCGGGCCTGTCCGCTGTGGTCGTCGCCGATGGGGACCGAGAGGCGGCGCAGGCGGCGGTTGAGCGTCTGCTGGACGCCGCGTGGGAGAGGCGCGAGGACTTTTTCTATCGCGGCCAGCCGCTGGCCGAGGCAGTCGCGCGCGCCAAACAACTCGAGGACGGACCGATCGTGCTGTTGGATCATGCGGACAACTGTGCCTCCGGCGGCACGCAGGACGTGATGACCGTGGTCGCCGAGGTCATGCGCCAGGGGCTGGAGGACGTGGCCGTCGCGGCGGTGTGCGATCCCGAGGCCGTGCAGGAGATGATTGAGGCGGGCGTTGGCGCGACGGTCACCCTGGCGCTGGGTGGGAAGACGGATATGCCCTCGCTTGGCTTGAAGGGGGTGCCGCTGGAGGTGACCGGCAAAGTCAGGCACCTGTCAGACGGGGAGTTTATCGTGCGCGGCCCGATGTCGACCGGACGCAGGGCCCGCATGGGGCCGACCGCCGTGCTCGACACCGGGCGGGCCGAGATCGTGGTCATCAGCCGGCACACCGAGCCTTCGGACGTGGGCGTGTTCACCTCGGTCGGAATAGACCCGGG